>Ga0114973_10004078_pt1 | contig 10190 bp, 8 predicted proteins | sample M_140807_MF_Meta_FD_87025 | JGI IMG/M metagenome (GOLD analysis project Ga0114973, IMG submission 87025) | Freshwater microbial communities from Lake Montjoie, Canada to study carbon cycling - M_140807_MF_MetaG | ecosystem: Environmental > Aquatic > Freshwater > Lake | place: Lake Montjoie... | reverse complement strand
GATCGTGATCAGCGTGACAAACAGAATCCCGAACATCGCCGCCGCCGGCATCCAGCGATCGACGCCCGGCCAGAGCCGCCAGAGGGCGTGGTAGCCGATGCCCACGAGCACCGCACCAGCACAGTAGATTCCGAGTAGCGCTGGCCTCGTCGGCTCGCCACTGGCGGTGAGTGGCAGTGACCAGAGCCCGGCGAGCCAGGTGCCGACGGCCGCCGCGATGGCGAGGAGGCAGGCGGCTATCAGCGTTTGCCGCCGGCCGGCCGGAGCCTGCCGGAGCCAGTCGTGGAGCAGCGCGGCCCCGACCGGCACGATCACGATCTTGATGATGTCCATCATCATCCCGAACACGTCGATCGCGGTCCACTTCCCCGCGAGCATCCACATCCAGAAGGGCGTGGTGAGCGGGGCGGTGACCGTGCCGATCGCGGTGAGTGTGAGCGAGAGCGGCAGGTTGGCCTCGGCGATGTATGACATGACGTTGGACGCCAGGCCGCTGGAGCACGCGCCGATGAGGACGACCCCGGCGGCGATCTCGGGTGGCATCCCCATCGCCTTCGCGATCCCCCAGCCCACCAGCGGCATCACGCTGAACTGGAGCAGGATGCCGATGAACACGGGGTAGCTCATGTTCTTCACCGTCTTCAGCTCGGCGATCGTCATCTGCGTGCCCATGCCGAACATCACCAGTTGGATCATGGCGGTCAGCAGGTGCTTGTTCTTCATGTCGAAGCCGCCGAGGGTGAGGCACCGCTCGGGGTAGAGCATCCCGAGCACCACGGTCACGAGCACCCAGACCGTGAACTGGTAGGTGACGAGCGCGGGAATCGCCCGGCAGCCGATCGCCGCGGCGACGCTGGCCACGACCGCGGCCGGCTGCCAGATGTCGCCGCGGCCGGCGAACCATCCGGTCACGGCCACGAGTCCGGCGACGGCCGCGACGGCGAGCCCCAGGCGGGCGAGAAGCTTCAGCAGGTTGGACACGACGACTCCTTCGTGGTGGTTGACCCCGCGAGGAGCCGCTCGGCCAGCCAGTCGATCGCCAGGGGCGGGCTGGCGAGAATCGGCGGCCGCGCAGGATTCGGCGGCAGCGTGCCGACAACCCGGGCCATCGACGCCTGGGCCAGCGCGATCACGTCCACCTCGGCCGCGAGTTCCTCAAGCGCCGCCGCCACCTTGGCATCGTGCGTCGCCGCGTCGCCGGCCATCAGGGCGTCGAAGGCGCCGTCGCAGAGCCGCGCCGTGATCGTGACGTCACGGCCGGCAGCGGCGGCACACCGGCCAATCAAGTCGGCCGTCGGGTCGAGCGTGGTGGGGAGCGTGGCGATCACGCCGACCCGCCGTGCCGTGGCCACGGCACGTTCGGCCATCGGGCGATCGACGCGGATCACGGGAACGTCCACGAGCGTGGCGGCCGTCTCCACCGCCCGGCCGATCGAGGAGCAGGTGACGAGGATCGTGTCGGCGCCGGCGGCCTCGGCGGCGACGATGTGCTGCACCACTCGGCGGGCCGTCGCCGGCCGCAGCCGGCCGTGAGCGATCACGTCTTTGATCAGGCTGTCATCCACGATGTTGAACACGGCCACGCCCGGCAGCCGCTCGCGGCAGAGCTGCTCGAAGGCGGGGACGAGCGTGGCGGAGGTGTGGACGAGGCCGAGGCGGCGAGGCGTGGCGGTCATGAGGAACTCCCGGGGGATGTGGGACGGCCCGCGGTGGCGCGGTCGATGGCGACGGCGGCGAGGATCACGAGGCCCTTGATCACCTGCTGCCAGTAGGGCGACACGTCGAGCAGCACGAGGCCGATGTTGAGCACTCCGATCAGCAGGCAGCCGAGCACCGTGCCGCCGATCGTACCCCGGCCGCCGCCGAGCGAGGCGCCGCCAATCACCACCGCCGCGATCGCGTCGAGCTCGTAGCCCACGCCCGCGTCGGGCGTGGCGGCGTTGAGCCTGGAGGCGAGGAGCACCCCCGCCACGCCGGCGAGTGCGCCACACCAGAGGTAGGCACCCCGCTTGATCGCGGCGACCGGCAGGCCGCTCACCGCTGCCGCCCGTTCGTTGCCGCCCACCGCGTAGAGGCCGCGGCCAAATCGCGTGTGCCCGGTGACGACCGCGACGACCGCGGCCAGCGCCCCCGCCACCACGATCAGCATCGGCACCCAGCCGAGAAACGGCACGGCGTCGAGTCGGCCATTGCCGAGAAACGAGAAGGCGGGCCCGAGGTCGTGGATGGGGTTGCCGCCCGTCCAGAGCATCGTGAGTCCGCGGGCGATGCTCAGCATCCCCAGCGTGGCGACGAACGGGGGCAGACGAAAGACGGTGACGGCGGTGCCGTTGACGAGGCCGACGAGCAGGCCCGTTGCCATACCCGCGAGCATCGCCCCAGCCGGCGTGAACTCGACGAGCGTGTTCCACGGCTCGATCCGCAGCCCCGACTTCGCCAGCCCGGCGGCCACCGCGCCGGCGAGCGCCAGGGTCGAGCCGACCGAAAGGTCGATTCCGCCAGTGAGAACGACGAGCGTCATCCCCACCGAGAGGCAGAGGTTGACGGAGATCTGGCGGAGGACGTTCTGGAGATTCTTCTCCGACCAGAAGGAATCGGTGGTCAGGCTCAGCAGGAGAACAAGCACGGCGAGGGCGAGCACCGACCGGAACTGGACAACGAGCGGCAGCAGGCCCGCGCGAACGCTCGTGGCGGTCTGGGACGCTTCTGAGGTGGGAGGAGTGGGCGGCATCGTGGTGTGGGTCGGGCGGATGGTCGGGGGTGTGAGGTGTGTCGTCAGGCAACGGCGCCGCGCTGCGGCGGGATGGCGGCGTGGAGGATCGCCTGTTCGGTCGCCTCGCCGCGCGAAAACACGGCGGTCACCCGCCCCTCCGCGAGCACGACGATCCGATCGCTGATGCCGATGATCTCAGGCAGTTCCGACGAGGCCACGAGGATTGCCATGCCGCCGCGAGCGAGTTCGTCGATCACCGCGTAGATCTCCCGCTTGGCGCCGATGTCGATGCCCCGGGTGGGCTCGTCGAGGAGCAGCACCCGCGGATGGCAGGCCAGTCCCTTCGCGAGCACCACCTTCTGCTGGTTGCCGCCACTGAGCGTGCCCACCGCCTGCGACGTGGATGGCGTCTTGATCGTCAGCCGCGAGACGGCCTCGGCCGCTTTGGCCTTCTCCAGGCGGCGGCTCACGAGGCCATGGCGAGTGATCCGCTCCAGCGACGCCATGGAGATGTTCTCCGCCACGCTCATGCCGAGCACGAGGCCTTCGGCCTTGCGATCCTCGGGGGCGAGCACGATGCCCGCCGCGAGCGCGTCGTGCGGGGAGCGGATGGCGGCCGCGGCTTCGCCGACGCGGATCCGGCCCGTCGTCGCCTGTGGATGGAGACCGTAGACCGCCTCCAGGAGTTCCGTGCGGCCGGCCCCCATCAGGCCGAAGAGGCCCACCACCTCGCCGGCGTGGACGGTGAGCGAGACGTCGGTGACCAGTGGCTGGCCGCTTCCAGGCCGGGTCACAGAGAGCCCGTCGAGTTCCAGAAGCGGCCGGCCTGGCGACAACGGCGACCGCGGGTAGAGGTCGGCGAGGTCGCGGCCCACCATCCGACGGACATACTCCGTTCGGTTCTCGGCGGCGAACACCGCCTCGTGCACGAGCGAGCCGTCACGGAAAATCGTGACGTCGTCGGCAATGGCGGGAAGTTCGTCGAGGCGGTGCGTGATGTAAATCATCCCTACGCCACGGCTCTTGAGCCGACGGATGACCGTGAAGAGCGTCTCGACCTCGTGTTCGGTGAGTGCTGACGTGGGCTCGTCGAGGATCAGGAGCCGCGAGTTGAACGAGAGCGCCTTGGCGATTTCGACCATCTGCCGCGTGCCCACCTTGAGCCGCTCCACCGGCGTTGCCGGATCGATGTCGAGGTCGAGCGTCGCGAGCAGTTCGCGGGCGTCGTGAAGCATGCGGCGGCGATCGACGAGCCCCCATGCCGTCTGCGGCTGCCGGCCGAGGAAGATGTTTTCGGCGACCGAGAGGCCGTCCACGAGGTTGAGCTCCTGGAAGATGATCGATACGCCCGCCGCCTGGGCCTCGCGGGGCGAGCGAAAGGCGACCGGTCGGCCGTCGATGGCAATCGTTCCGGCGTCGGGGGAAAGCACGCCGGCGAGAATGTTCATGAGCGTCGACTTGCCCGCGCCGTTTTCGCCGAGCAAGGCGTTGAGCCGGCCGGGGCGAACCGTGATTCCCGCACCCGCGAGCGCCTGCACGCCCGGGAACGCCTTGCGGATCCCGCGGGCTTCGAGCAGCGGCGGCGGGATGCGTCCGGCTGGAATCATGGCCCAGTCCCCTCGCTGGCGGTCGGGGCTTCCTGAAGGGTGATCCGCACGGGGGTCAGCTTCCAGGGCTTTCCCTGCGGAAGCGTGCCCTGCACCTGGCCGCAGGCGACGAACTCGATCCGGCCGCCGGCCTTCGCCTCCGACGCGAGCGGCGCGATCACCCGCTCCTGCACCAGACGGTTGATCTCGGATGCGGCCGTCGCAAGCTCGCGGGAATCGGTCCGCGACGCTGGATCGACCGTACCTGTGATGTCGCGGATGGCGGTGCCGAACACGAGGCCGGTCGCAAGCAGCGCCTCGCCCGCGTCGCCATCGAGGATGACGCGGCACCCGGACGGGCCGACCTCCGCGATCGTGCCCTGGCCACGGACCAGATAGAGGCAACTCCGGCTCAGGCCCACGGACCTGCCGAGCGAGCGGCAGGCCTCGGTGGCGTCGCGGCGAATCGCCGCCATGACCTCTCCCGCATCCCGCGCGGCATCGAGGGCCGGCAGCAGATCGTTGGTCCAGTGACGCTCGGCAAAGGCCCGCGGGTCAAACGTCGCCTCGGCTGCGGTGGCATCGAGTCGTCGGATGCGGACGAGCGGATAGTGCCAGAGCAGTCCGGCGACCGCGGCCAGCGCCACCGAGGCCGCGAGCCAGCGGGCGGGCAGTCGCGGTGTGGGCGAGTCGGACATCGGTGCGGGCTTCACGGAAGAGCGTCGAATGTCAGTTCGTACCGGGGCGGGTGTCTGACTTTGCACCGTAGTCGCCGTACTCGCCAACATTCTCGGTCGTCACCACCTCGACGGCGACCGGAACCTTCTGCGGGTAGTCCCGCTTGCCCTTGATCCAGTCGTTTGCGTACTCGGCCGCCTGGCGAGCCATCGTCTTGGGAAACTGCATGCCCGTGGCGGCGATTTTTCCGTCGGCGATCAGTTTCACCGCTTCGTCGGCGCCGTCGAACCCAAACACCTTCACGTCGCTGCGGCCCGCCGCGACGAGCGCCTGGTAGGCCCCCATGGCCATCGCGTCGTTCCCACAGAACACCGCGGCAAGCCCGTCGCCGTGCTTCTGCAACAGGGTCTCCATCACCTCGAGCGCCTTGGCCCGGTCGAAGTCGGCCGCCTGCTGGGCCACCATCTTCAACTCCGGGTAGTTGTCGACCACCTCATGAAAACCCTTGCTGCGATTGTGGGCGTTGTTGTCGCCAAGGTAGCCGAGGATCTCGACGTAGGATCCCTTGCCGTCGAGGGCCTCCACGAACTGCTGGCCGAGGGCCACGCAGCCCCCGTGGTTGTCGGAGAGGATCTGCGACGTGGCGGCATCGGTGGCATTGATCTCACGGTCGATGCAGAACACCGGCACGCCGGCCGCCTTCGCCTTGCGGACATTGGCGATCGACCCGTCGGAATCGGTCGCGTTGAAGATGATCGCCTTGTAGCCGCCGGCCAGGATGTTTTCGAAGTGCGAGGCCTCCTTCGCCGTGTCGTTCTCGGAGTTGAAGATCGTGGCGTCGTAGCCGAGTTCCTCGGCCCGGGCCTTGGCCGTGTCGCCGAGGACGACGAACCACGGGTTGTTGAGCGTGGAGATCACGACGGCAACCTTCACCTTGCCGGGGGCGGTCGCGGCGGGCGCGGGGGCGTTGGGGTTCCTCGAGCATCCTGCGAGGAGCGCGAGTGAGAGAACGGCGATGGTGATGCGACGATTCATATGTGGTTTGTCCCTGAGTCTCGTGCCGTGACGAAGAAGTCGTCTCGGCCGACCTGGCCTCCCTTGAATGCGAATGCGGCGCCGTCGATCGCGGGGCGGGTGCTGGTCACGCGACACCACGGTGCCCCGGGCGCCAGCGGGGCGATGAATCGCAGCGACGAGATTCCCAGTTGTCGAGCCACCGCGCCGGAGGTGTCGCCACCGGCGACCACCACCCGACGAAACGACGCCGCGTCGAGAATCCTCCCCGCGATCTGCCCGAGGAGTCTACCCAATGCTTCGCCTGCCAATGCCGACCAGTCTCCCGCGCCTGGCCGAAGGACGACCGATCGGCCCTCGCGGTGCGCGGTAGTTGCGCTGGCCACAGAGTTGTCGTGCGGTTCGTCGGCAGTCGATGTCGGGATCGGGGTGTCGTGAAACCCCGCGTGGAGAGCGGCATCGATCTGGCGGGCCGTTACTGGTGAACGGCTACCGGAGATCACGAGCAGCGGGCCGGACGGAAGGTCGCTTGCCGCCTCGCGGAGTTTTGTTCCTGGGGACGGGCCGAACGCGCCGGCGGCCACGAGCGCCGCCTCGATGCCCGACGAGCCTGCCACGAACAGCGGGGCTTGCATCCGCCGCTGCATCGCGTCGAGCGTGCGGCCAACTGTGGCGAGGTGCGCGGCGGTGGTGGCGTCGAAGAGCACCACGCCGTCGGGAGCCCGTTCGACTGCGGCGAGCGTGGCCTCGTCGCCCTGCTCCAGCGTCGGCAGATCGACGAGCGTGACCGGCAACTCGGTCTGGCGGGCAAGCACCAGCCGGAGGTCGGCCTCGCTCATCGGCGTGACCGGATGCCGGCTCATCGTGGGGTGGCGGTCGAGCCGGTAGACGGGGCTATCGAGCCCGGACCGTGCAAACAGGTTGCCGAACGCGCACCAGCGGCCGAGGTGCGGTGCCGCCACCACGAGCGGCGTCCACCGCGCAGGCAGCACGCGGCGGCCGATCTCGATCGCTCGGCCGATGCTGCCAGCGGTGGGCGACGAATCGAACGTCGAGCAGGTCTTGTAGTGAATGAACCGGGGGTTTGTCGCCGCTAGCGCCGCAAACGCCTCGGGCAGTCTCGCGTCCATCTCCGCCGGCGCATAGGTCCGGCTCAAGCCAGCGAGGCCGATGACGCGTCGCGACGGCAGAGGGGCATGCTGCGGATCATCCACGAACAGTTCGACGTCGATCCCCGCCAGCGCGAGCGATTCGAGCACGTCGGTCGAGCCGGTGAAGTCGTCGCCGTAGTAGGCCAGGTCCATCGGTGGGCTCCGTGCGTGTCGCGTCAGCCAGGCTTCGGCAGGGCCCCGTAAAACTCGAGCGACTGCCTGAGTTCCGGCCGCTCCCTTGCGTAGTCGGCGAGCGGCACGCAAGCCACCGCCGCCTCCCACGATTGCCGCAGCGCTGTCACGCCAGCCGCGGGCCCGCCCGGGTGCGCGAGAATGCCACCGCCGGCGAGGTACATGAGATCCACCGTCTTCGTCCGCGCGAATGTCTCGGGCGCCTGACCGCCCCACTGCCCGGATGAAACCACCGGCATCAGCGGCCGGTGCGGTCCGCGAGGCTCCAGGCAGGCCTCGATCGAGCGGACGACCGACTCGTCGCTCTCGCAGAACTTGTTCTGCAGGCCGTTGACGTGAATCTGGTCGATACCGGCGAGCCGCCAGAGCGCCTGGTAAGCCCGAAACTCCATGCCGAGCAGCGGATGCCGCGAGATTGCACCCCAGCCGTTGCGGTGGCCGTGGATCGGGAGAGTCGCGTGCCGCCGGAGGTGTTCCACGCCCACGAGGCCCACGCCGTTGAGGCTCACCATCACGCAGGTGCCGCCAGCGGCGCGCACCGTGTCGTGATGGGCGAGCATGCGGTCGAGTCGATCGCTGATGTTGAAGGCCACCATCACCTTGCGGCCCGTCGTCTCGGCTGCCTCGTGCACCGCTTCCATCACCGCCTTCACGCGGTCGGCAAGCGGCGAGTGCGGCGAATTCGCCATCAGTTCGTCGTCCTTCACGAAGTCGATGCCCGCGAGGGCGAGGGTGCGGACGAGGTCGGCGGTCTGCCTCGGTGTGAGGCCGATGCTCGGCTTGATGATCGTGCCGATGATCGGCCTCCCCTCCACGGCTGCGAGCCGGCGCGTGCCCTCGATCCCGAACTGCGGCCCCGCGAACTCGGCAGCCAGATCGGGAGGCAGCGTCACGTCGAGGAGCTTCAGGCCCGACAGCAGCCGGAGTTCGAAGAGGTTGCCCGCCACCATCGCGGTGATCGCTGGCAGGCTCGCCGACACGTTGTCCACGGGGAACGCCACCCGCACGCGGCCGCGGGCGTGCCCTCGCGCTGGGGCCTTGGGGGCGGCTGCGCCCGGCAGTGATGGCGACTCCACGAAGCCGAGCGGTTCGACCGACTCCAGCGTCGCGCCGTGCCTCGCGACGAGATCGGCCGTCTCCCCAGGCACTTTCGTAAATGTGCCGGTGGACTGCTCGCCCGCAATCGACGCGGCAGCTGCCTCGAGCGTCGCCGGTGTCTCCACGAGGTATTCGGCGATGATTCGTGATGCCGTCATGACGCGTGCTCCTGCGTGTGATCTGGTTCCGAAGGTAACGGGTCGAGTTCCACCCGGCGGACGGCATCGCGCCAGCCCGCGAGCAGCCGGTCGGCCTCGGCCCTCGGCATCCGCGGCCGAAAGTTCCGCAATGACCGCGGCAGCCGCGAGAACTCGTCCGTCGACGAATACCAGCCAAGTCCGAGCATCCCCATCATCGCCGCGCCGAGGGCCGACGCCTCGGGCACGTCGGTGACGGTGAGATTCACGCCGGTGATGTCGGCCACGAACTGCATCAGGAAACCGTTTCGGGTCGGGCCGCCGTCGGCGAACACGGCGTCAGGCACGACGCCGGCCTGCTGGGCGAGCATCGCCAGCACGTCGTGGACCTGGTAGCCGATCGCCTCGAGACCCGCCCGCACCACGTTCTCCCGGCCGCTGTGAGCGGTGAGGCCGACGATCGCGGCCCGCGCCTCGACGGCCGCATACGGTGGACTCAGGCCGGCGAAGGCCGGCACGAGGTAGACGCCTCCATTGTCGGGCACCGACGTGGCGAGCGCTTCCGACTCCGCGGCGTCGGCAATCAGGCCGAGCCGGTCGCGGAGCCAGGCGATCGTGGCGGCACTGGAGTTGATCATGCCCTCCAGCGCGTAGGTCGGCCGCCCGTGGAGCACCCAGGCCAGCGCCGTGGCGGCAGTGCCGGTTGTCGTCGGCCGCTCATGCCCGGCGTTGAACAGGATCGACGTGCCAGTGCCGAACGTGGCCTTCGACGTCCCGGCCGCGAAGCATCGCTGTGCAAAGAGTGAGGCCTGCGAGTCGCCGATCACGCCGACGAGCGGCACGGTGTGAGAGAGCACGCCGGCGACGTCGGTCTCACCATAGATCGCCGCACTCTCCCGCACCTCCGGCAACGCCGTGGGCGGCACGCCAAAGCACTCACAGAGGTCAGCGCTCCACGCGAGGCGATCGATGTCGAAGAGCAGCGTGCGGCTGGCATTCGTCGAGTCGCCGGCGCACACGCGGCCGCTTGTAAGCCGGTGCACCAGGTAGGCGTCGATCGTGCCCACCACGGCCCGGCCGGATGCGAGGGCCGCCCGCACCTCGGGCTCGTCGTCGAGCAGTCGGCGGATCTTCGAGCCTGAAAAGTAGCCGTCGAGCAACAGGCCGGTGCGGCGATGCACCAGGTCGCCGGCCCCCTGCCCTGCCAACTGGCGACAGATCTCGTCGCCCCGACGATCCTGCCAGACGATCGCTCTTCGCAGCGGCTCGCCCGTGACGCGGTCGAAGACGACAAACGTTTCCCGCTGGTTGGCGAGGCTGATGCCGGCGATCTCGTGCAGTCGGCCGGCATGGCGGCTGGTGAGCGCTGCCACCACGGCTTGGACGTTGCGCCAGATCTCCGCGGCGTCGTGCTCGACCCGCTGGGGGGCCGGGCAGTGCTGCGCGTGGTCGCGCGACTCGCGGTCGACGACGCCACCGTGCTCGTCGAACAGCACCGCCTTCGTGGCGGAGGTGCTCTGGTCGATGGCGAGGATCAGCGGCATTGGTCGTCACGCCCTGCTTGGCCGCAGGCTCGGGGCTGCCCGTGCCCCGTCGCCGGACGTTCGCTCCGGGCATCCTG
>Ga0114973_10004076_pt1 | contig 10192 bp, 7 predicted proteins | sample M_140807_MF_Meta_FD_87025 | JGI IMG/M metagenome (GOLD analysis project Ga0114973, IMG submission 87025) | Freshwater microbial communities from Lake Montjoie, Canada to study carbon cycling - M_140807_MF_MetaG | ecosystem: Environmental > Aquatic > Freshwater > Lake | place: Lake Montjoie... | reverse complement strand
TAGGTCTCCGTGTCCTGCAGCATCACGCTCACAAAGGCCAAGCCCAGTTCCTCGGCCACGCGGGCGTCGTAGTTGCTCATCCGATGGCAGGTGCCGCAATCCTCGGAGCTGAACTTCAACACGGTGAGGCTGGCCATGACGAAGAAGGATGCAGCGATGGCGGGGATCGTAGGCAACCAATCGGCAGTCCGCGCCCCACCGCAAGCCGTGCTGAGCGCTTCAAATCCGCTCGTGGTCCAGCAGGTCGGCGCGCAGCTCCCTTAACCGCTTCCCCAGGGCCGGACCAGCCGGCATGCCCTGGGCCATCAGCTCCCGGGCCGTGGTGGGGGCACGGAGGTGGCGCCAACGCAGCCACCAGCGCAGTAACGGCCGCCGTGGTCCCACCCCGGCAGCCAGGGCCAGGGCCACCGCCTCCGCTGGCACCGCCTGGCCTTCCAACAACGCAGACCACCGGGCCGGAGAGACGCCGGCCCCTGGGCCCAGCTGCCGAAGTCGCTCGCGCAGCTCGGAAAAGCCCACCAGAAGACGGTGGTAGCGATGGGGCAGCTGCAGCCGCTCGGCCAGGGCCAGGGGATCGCCGGCCCCCACGAGCAGGGCCACCACCAGGGGTAGGCCCAGCCGCTCGGCCCAGCGCAATCGGCGCCGCCAGAACCTGTCCTCCTGCAGCGCTGGATCCAGCAACACCAGCCCACCCCACTCCTGCAGGAGCGCAAGCGCCAGCGGCCAGGGCTCCCGTTCCAGCAGCAGCTCCAACTCCATGCGAAGGCGGGTCCCCAGGGCAGCGGGGGCCTGGGCAGGCGCATCGCCCCAGTGCCAGGGCCAAGGCCACGCCGCCAGGGTCCGTTGGGCCTGGTCACGGCTCTCGGCGGCCAGGCTCAGGTCCAGCCGGGCGGCATAGCGGGCGCCCCGCAGCAGGCGGGTTGGATCATCGCGAACGCTGGCGGGATGGAGAAAGCGCAAGCGGCGGGCCCGCAAGTCGTCCAGGCCGCCATGGGGATCCAGCAACTCGCCGCTGGAGTCGGCCAGCAACAGGGCCACGGCATTGATGCTGAAATCGCGCCGGCCCAGGTCGTCATCCAGGCTGCCGAAACAAACCACGGGGTTTTCGCCAGCCACCGGATAGTGCTCACGCCGCGCCGTGGCCACATCCAGCAGGATCGTGGCGCCTTGATCGCTGTCGGTGGCTTCGACCCGCAAGGCCAGTTCCACCGTGCCGTAGGCCCCGTGCTCCTGCCAACGGATCACCCGGCCGTCACCCGCCTCAACCAGGCGCCGCACCAGCCTTAACGCCGCCGAGCCAGGATTCCCATCGCTTTCCACCACCAGATCCAGGTCGGGCAGGCCCAGCCAGGGGTCGTTGTGAACCCGATGCAGCAGGAGGTCCCGCACCGCCCCCCCCACCAGGGCAAGCCGCATCCCTTTGGCTGACGCTGCCAGAGATCCAAGCAGCTCAGGCGGCACGCCGGGGAGTTCCATCCTGGAAAGGGTGAAGGGCAGGCCTCAGACTGGTCCGCACCAGTGCCCGAGCAGTCTGAACGCCCCCACCGATCGCCGCAGCGCGGACCTGGCCATTCTCACCGTGGCCTATCGGAGCCAGCAGCCCCTGGAATCGCTCGCCACCGACCTGGCCCGCCAGAGCCTCAAGCCCAGTCGCTGGCTCGTGGTCGACAACGCCCCCCGCTCAGCCCCGTTGCGGATCAGCGAACCCCTGCAGGGCCTTCCCTTGGAGCGTCTCGAAGGCAAGGAGGGCGCTGGCTTCGGTGAGGGCTGCAATGTGGGCCTCGAGGCCCTGGCCCGGGATGGTTGGGGCGGTTGGGTGTGGCTGCTCAATCCCGACACCATCCTGGGGGAGCCCGATCTGCTCGAGCGCTTCGCCCAGCTGCTGCGCCAATGCCCAGACCAGGCCCTGGTGGGCACAGCGGTCTTGAGTGCCGAAGGCCACCTCGAGCCCAGTGGGGGCTGGATCGATCCGGGCCTGGCCTTCCGTCGCCGTCGCCTGCAAGCCTCCCACCGGGCGGCGGCCGTCGCTGGCCCCCTCGCGCTCGACTGGTTGAGCGGCTGCAGCCTGGCCCTCCGGCCCGCAGCCTGGTCGGCACCGCCCCGGTTCGATCCGACCCTGCCCCTTTACTACGAGGACATGGACCTGTGCTTGCGGCTGGGGGCGGCAGGTGCGCCCAGGCTCTGGACCGCAGCGGTGGCCATCACCCACCAACGCGGCGCCGGCAGCGGCGGCGATCCCGCCCGGCGGGCCGAACTCACCACCACCAGCTATTGGCGTTTTCTGCAGCGCCATACCCCCGCCTGGGTGCGGTGGCTGCGCGGTTTGCGCCTGCTCGCCACGTCCCTCGCCAAACTTCCGCTCAAACCTCGGCAGAGTCTGGCGGTGCTGCGGGGCCTGGCCACGGCACTCGCAGAGCCGATCCGCCCGATGACCCCAAGGCCATGAGTCGCCGCCACCCCCTGGCCCTGTTCAACGGCAGCTATTTAGGGCCAAAGCCCACAGGGATCGGCGTGGTGGCCAGGGATCTGGTCACAGCCCTCGACCCCGAGCTGGTGCCCCTGCTGGTCCCAGAACCCGATCCCAGGTCCAAGGAATCGGGCACGGATCAGATGAGCCCCTTGGCCAGCAGGCCCCACAACATTCCGATCCCGGCCGACCTCTCGCCAGCCCACGGCAGCAAGGGCCACCTGCGGCGCCTGCTCTGGACCCAGAACCAACTGCCCAAAATTGTGCGGCAGCACGGCCATCCCCTGCTGCTCTCTCCGCTGCCGGAGGCTCCCCTGGGGCGGGGGGTGCGCTCGGTGGTGCTGGCCCATGACCTGCTGCCGCTGCGCTTCCCCCAACCCACCCCCCTGCTCGCCTATCACCTGGGCTATGTGCCGCTGGTGTTGCACCGGGCGGTGCGGGTGTTGTGCAACTCCGAAGCCACCGCCAGGGAGGTGCATGGGCGCCTGCGGGTGCCGATCCGGCGGCTGGTGCCGATCCGACTGGGCTTTGATCCTGGCGGTCTGCGCCCCCTGAACCTGGAGCGCGATCCGTTTTTTCTCGTGCTCGGCCGCCACGATCCCCACAAGAATCTGGCCCAGGTGTTGCGGGCCTTCAGCCAGCTGCGCGAGCCGGAAGCCAGGCTGCACCTGGTGGGGCCCCACGATCGTCGTTACACGCCCCAACTCCAGGCGCTCGCCAGCGAGCTGGGAATCGCGCACCGCTGCCAGTGGACGCCCTGGGCCAGTGATGCCGAGCGGTTGCAACTGCTCAACCGCTGCCGGGCCCTGGTGATTGCGAGCCTGTGGGAGGGCTTCGGCCTGCCCGCCCTCGAGGCCATGGCCTGCGGCGCACCGGTGATTGCAGCCCAAACCGGGGCCCTGCCCGAGGTGGTTGGCGACGCGGGCCAGTTGGTGGATCCAACCCGGCCGGAAGCGATCGCCGCGGCCATGGCCACCTGCCTTCAGGACAATCAGGTGCTGGCCGAGGCCGCCCGCGAAGGTCCCCGAAGGGCCGCAGGATTCAACTGGCAACACACCGCCGCGGACATCACAACCCTGCTGAAGGAGCTCCACTGATGGACCTAGCCCCCGCCAGCGCGGTCTTCGCCCTGGCCACGACACCGATCAACCTGCTGCTGCTGGGGCTGGTGGTGCTGAACGCCATGGCGCTGGCACACCCCCGCAGCCTCCTCTCCCGAGGGGTGGGTACCGCCCTGCTCGTGCCGCTCCTGTTGCCGCTGAGCCTGCCGATCCGGGAAACCCTGCTCACGGTGCTGCTGCAGGGAATGGTGCCGCTGCTGGTGGTGCTGCTCCTGATCCAGCTGGGGCGCGGGGATCGGGCGGAACCGGCCGAGGACAGTCCTGGCGTCTACCGGACGGTGGCGATCCTGGCCAGCCTCGGCCTCGGCCTCCTGTTTGCCCTGAGGCCAGCTCCCTTCGAGTATCCGGGCGATTCCACCAGCTACCTCCAGACCTTCGTCGAGACCACCCTCGAGCAGCCTGGACCGATCAGCTGCCTGGTGCAGGGTTGGCGGCAGCCCACCTATCAAAACTTCTGCACGCTCTGGAGTGGGATTGTGCGGGCAGGCCATCTCCATGCACCACTCCTGCTGAGCGGGATCCCCCAACGGTTCACACTCCTGCTCGAGGTCACCGTGCTGGGACTGAGTTACTTCCGGTTGCTCCAAACGGCCCGGATCAAGCCGCTGGCGGCAGCGTTGGCCTGGCTGCTGGTGAGCTTCGGCCTCGGCAACCAGGCCATTGCCTTTCTGGTGAACAACGGTCTGCAGGGTTCGATCCTGGCGGCCGCGATCTTCCTGGAGGCCGTGATGGTGATGTTGTGGCTCCTGCACCGCCCGATAGCGCCCCGTTGGCAGGCGGCACGGGTGGTCGCCAGCCTGCTCGGCTTCACCCTGCTCGAGCTCAAACTTCACGGGGCCTTCGCCCTCACCACCTTGATCTTGCTGGTTCCCCTGGCCGGCCTGCTAGGGGCGGCCCGGCTCTGGGGCCATGGGATCCGGGGCAATCCCCTCTCCAGCCTGCCGAAGATCACAGCCCGCAACCTGCTGCTGGCCAGCCTCACCCTGCTGGCCCTGGTGCTCACCTTCAAGACCGGCTGGGCGCTCAACAAGCAATCGCGCCTGGTTGTGCCCTGGACGTTCCTGCAGTGGTTTGGCCTGCCTGTCCAAGCCCTACCAGGCTCCTACCTGTTCCGCTCCCCGGGCTCCAGACCAGAAACCCTGGCCGTGGCCAGCCTGGTCATCGGGTTCTGGGAGCTGGCTAGTAGCTGGCGACCCGGCCCCACCCCCCGCATCGCCGCCGGGCCGCCAATGGGGGTGGGGCAGCTCGCTGTTGGCCCTGCGGAGGAAGAGGCCCAGCTGTATCGCTTCCTCGCCTCGCTGTATGGGCTGGCGGTGGTGCTGGCCTTTCTGGTGCCACCGCTCAGCCACCTCTACATCAATCTCCCCTACGAAATCATTTCCAACTACCGGCTGATGTGGGGCTGCATCCTCTTTTCACCCCTGCCCTGCTTGCTTGATCGGGCCCTCTCAGCGACACCCCAGCCCTGGCCTGCCAGGGGTTTGGTTGCTTTGGTGGCCACGCTGGTGCTGATCCCTTTTGCCAGCAACTCAAAAACCTACCCCCAAAAGTTTTGGAGCAAGTCACGCCACATCCTTGAGGGCCCCTCCACCCGGGTGGATTTGGTGGCTGTGGCGGCGGCCCTGGTGCCCAGCCTGGAGGCCCTCGGGTCCGCGGCCAACAACGGGCCCGTGGTTGTGCTGGCGGATGAACTGATCGGCAGCGCCCTAGCCCCCTATGCAGCCCTCGTGGAGCCGATCCATGCCACCCGAATCACGGCCGGCAGCAACCTCACCAACTGGGAAACCCATGGCCTACTGCGGGCCGCAACCACGGATGAGCAAAGGTTGCGGGTACTCCAGGAAATCAAAAAGCCCCCAATGGTCATTGTTCAGGAAACGCCGATTGCCACCTATTACAGCCCCTATTCGGAAATCAATGTCTACGACAAAGAGATCGTCAACCGTCTCACCAGTTCAGCGGTCAATCGGCTCAGCCCTGCGCTACTGAAGGCGGCGGGATTCCGATCTTGGCAATGGCTCGATAGCCGTGGCCACGTGATTCAGGCCCCAACTGACTCGAATCTCCCCCAGACTGATGGCTCGACCAATCAACCCACCTACCACATCTGGAAACGCATTCCAACCACATCCGCCACGGCGCCGTGACCCCTCTCGATTGGACCCGAACCGGGCCTGCAGCACCGGCTTGCCGTTGGCGAAAGCACTGGCTTAGATTGATGCCAGCCTCTCCTGCGCAGACACAAGGCCGCCGATGACGAACACGCGATGAGAATCCTTGGCATCTCGGCCTACTACCACGACAGCGCCGCCGCCCTGATCGAGGGGGAATCCGTGCTTGCTGCTGCCCAAGAGGAGCGATTCACCCGTAAAAAACACGACGCCAGCTTTCCCGCCAATGCCGTGCGCTTCTGCCTGGACAGCCAACAACTGCGGCTGCAGGAACTGGATACAATTATTTATTACGAAAAGCCCCTACTAACCTTCGAAAGGCTGCTCGAAACCTATCTGGGTGCCGCGCCCCGGGGGGGGCGCTCCTTCGTGGCCGCCATGCAGGTGTGGCTGAAGGAAAAGCTGTTTCTCAAGACTGAAATCCGCAAGTCATTGCGCCAGCTCGCCATCGAAATGGCCCAGGAGCGGGGTGAACCCGAACCGGCCAAAACCGCCCTGCCCGAACTGCTCTTCTCCGAACACCACCTCTCCCACGCCGGCGCCGCCTTCTATCCGAGTCCATTTCAAAATGCCGCCGTGCTTTGCATGGATGGGGTCGGTGAATGGGCCACCACCTCCGCCTGGCTGGGGGAAGGCAACAAGCTCACACCGCTGTGGGAGATCAACTTCCCCCATTCACTGGGTCTTCTCTATTCGGCCTTCACCTACTACTGCGGCTTCAAGGTCAATTCCGGCGAATACAAGCTGATGGGGCTCGCCCCCTACGGCAAACCCATTTATGCCGAAATCATCCGCCGCCACCTGGTCGACATCAAGCCCGATGGCACCTTTCGGCTGGATCTGAGCTACTTCAAGTTCCACCGCGGCTTCCGGATGACCGGCCGCAAATTTCACCAGCTGTTTGGAAGGCCGCCACGCAAGGGGGAAACGGAGCTGAGCCAATTCCACATGGATCTGGCCGCCTCGATCCAGGAGGTCACCGAAGAGATCGTGCTGAAGCTGGCCCGCACCCTCCGCCGCGAAACCGGCGCCACCAACCTCTGCCTCTCCGGCGGGGTGGCCCTCAACTGCGTGGCCAACGGCAAGTTGCTGCAGGAGGGGATCTTCGAGCGAATCTGGATCCAGCCCGCCTCCGGCGATGCCGGCTCGGCCCTCGGCGCGGCCCTGGTGGCTTGGCACCAGCACTTCGAAGGCCCCCGCACCCCCCAACCCGACGACGCCATGCGGGGCACCTACCTAGGCCCGCGCTTCTCCAACGAGGCGGTGCAGGCCTACCTGCGCAGCGTGGAGGCCCCCTTCCACGGCCTGGAGGATGGCCCTTTGTTTGATCGGCTGGCCGAGTTGCTCGACGCGGGCAAGGTGATCGGCTGGTTCAACGGCGCCATGGAATTCGGTCCCCGCGCCCTGGGGGGCCGCTCGATCCTGGGCGACCCACGCAACCGCCAGATGCAGAGCGTGATGAACCTGAAGATCAAGTACCGCGAGAGCTTCCGCCCCTTCGCGCCCTCGGTGCTGGAGGAGGAGGTGGCTAACCAATTTGAGCTATCGGCCAGCAGCCCTTACATGCTGCTGGTGGCGCCGGTGAAGCAAGAGCTCTGCACACCAATGGGGCCCGAAGCGGAGCAGTTGTTTGGCATCGAGAAGCTCAAGCTGAGCCGCTCCTCGCTGCCGGCGATCACCCATGTGGATTACTCCGCCCGGGTGCAGACCGTGGGCCCCCGCACAAACCCCCGCTACTACAACCTGATCAAGGCCTTCCAGCGCCGCACCGGTTGCCCCACGGTGGTCAACACCTCCTTCAACGTGCGCGGCGAGCCGATCGTGTGCACCCCCGAAGATGCCTACCGCTGCTTCATGCGCACCGAGATGGATGTGCTGGTGCTGGAGAATCAGCTCCTGCTCAAGGAAGAACAGCCCCAACGCAACCAGGATGAGAGCTGGAAGGACGAATTCGAACTCGACTAACCGCCCTTCGCCCGCTTAACAGCCCCAAGCCCCTTGAGCTTCAGGCCAAGCCAGAGATCCCATGTTGAGCCGCCGCCGTCCTACTCCCAGGGACCCTGAACCACCCCAGGTCTGCTGAGCGCCACGGCCACAACCCAGCGCCCGCCTCGAAGCCATCCTGAGCGCCCCTTCCCGGGAGCACAACAGCCTCCCCCCACCCCGTCCGCCCCAACCACCCACCCCCATGGCCAGCACCACCGCCTTAGCCCCCAGCCCGCGGCAGCTGCGCGAGTTTGGCCTGCTGATTGGCACGGTGTTTCCGGTTCTGCTGGGTTGGCTGCTGCCGGCCTTGCACGGGCACCCTTTCCGCGAATGGACCCTCTGGATCGGCATCCCGGCCCTGGCCCTGGGCATCGCCTGGCCCCGCGGCCTGGCCTGGCCCTACCGGGGCTGGATGGCCCTCGGCCACGGCCTCGGCTGGATCAACAGCCACCTAATCCTGGGGGCTGTGTACCTGCTGGTGCTGCAACCGATCGCGCTGCTGATGCGGATCCTGGGCCATGATCCGCTGCGGCGTCAGCGCAACGCCGCCGAAACCTACCGGGAGGTGCGCCCCAACCCCAGGGTGAACCTCAAGCGGATCTTCTGAGTCGCCCCTTCGAAGTCTCAGCCAAGCCCCGGCCCTCCAGTCCAAGTCCCACCCCACCCTCCTGCAGCGATGGAAGCCCTACTCGATCTCACCAAGGACATCTGGGACTTCCTGAAGGTCCGCAAGAAGTTCTGGCTGGCGCCGCTAATCGTCACGATCGTGCTGATGGGCGCCCTGCTGGTGCTCACCCATGGCTCGGTGGTGGCGCCGTTCATCTACTCCATCTTCTAGGGGACGCTCTTCTGGCCGGAGCCCCCGGGCCCGGCTTCAGAGCGGCTGGATCGGGGCCAGCCGGGGATCGAGGATCTTCGGCCCCATGCCCTCGAACTTCACGGCGATCGAGATCTTCTCGCCGCTTCCGAACAGGTGGGTCACGGTGCCTTCGCCGAAGCTGCTGTGCAGCAGGCGATCGCCCACGGCCCAGTTGCGGCTCACGCCGGCGCGGCGGCGCACGGCATTGGTGGGGGCCCCGGCCTCGCCGCCTCCCGCCACCCGGCGGCTCTCCTCTCGGTCGACGCGGGTGAGGCGATCGAGCCGCTGCTCGCGCCGGATCGCCGCTCCGCCGCTGCGAGGGATGTCGCCCTGGAGCAGGGCTTCGGGTAGCTCGGAGAGGAACACCGAGGGCACCGCCGGCTCCCGCATCCCGCCCCACAACCGCCGCTCGCTGGCATGGGAAAGGAAGAGCCGCTCCTTGGCGCGGGTGATGCCCACATAACAGAGCCGACGCTCCTCCTCCAGAGCGGCGGGGTCATCGAGGGAGCGGTAGCTGGGGAAGAGCCCCTGCTCCAGCCCCACCAGGAACACCACCGGAAACTCCAGGCCCTTGCTGGCGTGGAGCGTCATCAGGGTCACCCGGTCCGCGGCGGTGTCCTTGCTGTCGGCGTCGCTGGCGAGGGCGGCGCCGGAAAGGAAGCCCTCGAGATCGCCCTCCTCGTTTTCCTCCTGGTACTGCAGGGCGGCGTTCACCAGTTCCTGGAGGTTGCGGCGCCGCTCCTCGGCCTCATCGGTGGCCTCATGCAGCAACTCGGCCACGTAGCCGCTCTGCTCCATCACCCGCTGCACCAGTTCGGAGGGGGGCGCCTCCTGGCTGCGGCGCTGCAGATCCTGGATCAGCTCACAGAACTGCAACAGCCCCTTGGCCGACCGTCCCCCCAGGGAGCGCACCGCCTCGGGGTCACTCACCACCTCCCAAAGGGGCAGGCCCAGCTGGTTGGCGGCATCGGTGAGGCGCTCCACGGTGGTCTTGCCGATGCCCCGCTTGGGCACGTTGAGCACCCGCAGCAGGCTCACGGTGTCGGCTGGATTCACCAGCAGCCGCAGGTAGGCCAGCACATCCTTGATCTCGCGGCGGTCGTAGAAGCGCAGGCCGCCGACCACGATGTAAGGAATGCCCCAGCGGACCAAAGATTCCTCCATGGCCCGGCTCTGGGCATTGGTGCGGTAAAGCACCGCCATCGCCCCCCAGCCCAGCTCCGGATGGGCCGCCTCCAGCATCCGCATCCGGTGCACCACGGCTTCCGCCTCGGCGATCTCGTCGTCGCAGCGGGTGAGGCTGATCGGTTCGCCCTCACCGCGGGTGGGGCGCAGCACCTTGTCGATCCGCTCGGAGTTGTGGGCGATCAGGGCATTGGCGGCCTCGAGAATCGTGGCGGTGGAGCGGTAGTTGTCCTCCAGCTTCACCATCGTGGCGGTGGCATCGTCGGGGGCGCCATCGCCGAAATCGGCCTGGAAGCCCATCAGGATCGTGAAATCGGCGGCGCGGAAGCTGTAGATGCTCTGGTCGGCATCGCCCACCACGAACACCGAGCGGCCATCCCATTCGTTGTACGTTTCCGGGTCG
>Ga0114973_10004075_pt1 | contig 10192 bp, 11 predicted proteins | sample M_140807_MF_Meta_FD_87025 | JGI IMG/M metagenome (GOLD analysis project Ga0114973, IMG submission 87025) | Freshwater microbial communities from Lake Montjoie, Canada to study carbon cycling - M_140807_MF_MetaG | ecosystem: Environmental > Aquatic > Freshwater > Lake | place: Lake Montjoie... | reverse complement strand
TATACAAATCTATATAATTTATTTTTTACAAATAAAATAATTGTTACCAAAATATATTTATTTAAACGCATTACCAAATACAGAAAAAGTATATGTACTCGGGGATATTGATGCGCTTACCATATTGCTGTTATTTGTTCGTGCGGCAGCCAATGCGTTATCGTAGTTATTTACAGTACAAATTGATGTCTCCCCCCCATATATTGAGAGATTTGCAGTGTTTGAGCAGTAACAACTATCAACTATCGTCACATCGGATGGAATTTGGTCTGGCGGCCATGTCTCGCTGGGATCATTGCTATAAAAATAATCAAAACTAGCACCTTGACACGGACACGCACAAGTGTTAACCATAGGAACGGAAATAGATAATTTTGGTCTCTGTGTTTGTTTAACTAATTTAGTGGTTCCATTTTCAATCATAGGAAGCGAATGTTTTAAATTATATTTTTTCTTAATTTCAAATGTAATTGCTCCCCCTCCCTTTATACGTTGTGGTGTTTTAAAAACAATATTGCTATTATTATTTATTCTTTTTAATTCATCAAAAAATGCTAAAACGCTAATTGGCAAATTTTTTTGTCGGTTGGGTAATTTTTTATTCTGCTGTTTCGCCATTATACAAATCTATATAATTTATTTTTTACAAATAAAATGATTATAATTAATGTTACACAAGTGCTTATTGTGTGTAATATTATTTTTTATTTCCGTAGGGACTTATTCTGGTGGTATCCAATTGACAACCGCTTTATTACCAGATACCGCAACAGTGGGTCGTGCTACTGGAAATGGCGTATTTTTACCAGCATCGGCAACCCAAACGGATGCGGTTGATTTACCTTTGTGACGAGCTGCAGTGTTTGGTGCAGATGCCGAAGCGTAACCAATACCACCTATCGGGTTTTGTGCACCAGCCGCTTTTTGTCCGGCCGCAACTGGGAAAAGATAAGTGCTCGCCCAAGTGACACCCCCATCCATGCACCATTGGCAGTCAGTGTTTCCTAATGACCGCGATTCTAACACAGTCATTGCTTTAGTACCAACAAGCTTACCATCAGAGTCTTTTGTAACTGTGCCATATACAGTTTGAATTTTTTTTTTGCCATTTACACTACCGGGATATTTTCTTGAAACATCTTTGACTGGTACACCAGCTTCTTTGGCCATGGGATCATATTTAATTGTTAGAGATCGTGGTGCCGTACTACTCATTTATATTATTCCCTAATAAAAAATATTTTACAAATAAAATAACTATACATACAGCGACTGATTGGTCGCCACGTATTTAAGTGTTAGCGCTGGTATCCGCTTTACTACCGATAAAAACGCCATATCGGCCAACATTTCAGCCACCTTCTCCAATTCTGCCGCAATGGTATTTATTTTCAATATAGCCTTAATAAATTCGCCTAAAAATATGTCCTTTTCTGAAGAAATCGTCTGTAATAATAGCTTACACTCATGTTCGGTCTCGCATTTGGTCCATTCCATCGCGTAATCTAGCAGATCGTAGTGTATTTCGTAGCTTAAATCGGATACAATATTTTTACGCAATTCTGCGTCTTGTTGTTTCAGATACATTTCGCCAACTTCAACTAAGAACTGCTGAACCGAATTATTGCTCGTTTTCGGCGTTAAATCGCGCTTTTCTTCTGGTGTAGAAACATTGGTAAAACAGCTAAGAATACCAACCAATTCGGTCTCATTGAATTGCTGCAACCGTCCAGAAACAATTAATTCGGCGAAAATGAGGCAATGTATCTCCTTCAAATGGCTAGCAATTTGGCCTCTTTTTGTTAGAACGGGTCTAGGTTCGTTTGTTAGAAATTGCTGCTCCTCTAACAAACCGATAATGGTTGTTAGTTCTGATGTTAATGTGTTCTGTATCGCTTCCAACTCTTCATTCAACGAAACCAGTTCTTGTTTTTTTGTCTGCCATTTGGCAACCATTGCCGCATCCTTTTCCACCGTTTTGTATTCGTCTGTAATCTTTGTTAGTTCTCTTTCGGTCTCTTTGCGCTTTTTATTGACTAATTGTAGCCGCGTCTTTTGTAAATGCGCATATTGTTCGCAAACTTGTGGCGGCGTCTTTAAGCTGTTTATCGTTATATTTAAATTGTTTGTATCCGCTGTCGTTTCCGAAATCTGTAGCCGAATTGCTTTGATTTGTTCCTTTATTTTGGTTTGTATCATGCTCTTCTCTAAATATTTGGTAATGGTAGAATCTTGGTCTTGTTGTTGTTCTTTGTCTTGTAACTGTACCATATTAAACACAAAATGATACGACACCTTAAATTTGGATACGAGTGTTTGCGGTTTGCCAGCTAACATCGTTTTAATAATTATTTTATCGCTGTTCTTGAATAAATTGGTCAAATGGATTACATTGCCTATGACATCAATGCCGCGTCGTCCGGCGCGACCGGCCATTTGTGTGTATTCGTGCGGCAACAGTGGCCGCACTACAGACCCATCAAACTTGTTACAGTCTGTAAATAAGACCGTTTTGGTCGGCATATTGATGCCCACTGCGAAGGTTTCGGTGGCAAATAGGAGCTTGATGTAGCCTTTAGCAAATAGCAGCTCCACCATTTCTCTTAAAATGGGCATCATCCCGGCGTGATGAATCGCTACGCCTTTTTCTAACAAGGACACCAAATTGACGTATTCGGGTAGGCGCAAGTATTCCTCGTAATTCGGCAATTTGCGGATAATTTGCTCGCAATCGCGGCGGACAATATACGGCACTTTGGAGTCGTCTTCTAGCAAGACGGTTGTCACCTCTCTGGCGCATTGCTCCAACGCTTTGCGGCTCAATACAAAGCAAATTGCCGGCAACATATTATGGTCTACCATATGTTTGGAAACCGTGTTTAGCACGTGCTGCCGTTTCACAAAATGGTTATATTCTTCAAATACGTCAAGTATTCTTTCCACTTTTTGGTAATTGGCGTCTACAAACTTGCCCTTGGAGTCTTGTATTACGTGTAGCGAATTGGTCGTCTTCATAATTTCCATAGCGAGCTGTTTGTCTTTAACATGCTTGAAAATGCCTTGGGTGCATGTGATAAATGAGTAATGTGTTAAAGGCACGACTCGCTCATAGGTAGTCGCCAAATAGACGGTTTTCTCTTTATTTTTATTAGTTGCCTCTGTAATAGTATTGGGATGTCCTCTCGTTTCGCACCATTCGGCGAACTTTTCGGGCGAATCAAGTGTGGCCGAAAGCATTACCATTTGGATTTTAGGCGGCAGCATCATAATCGTCTCCTCCCATACGTGACCTCTATGTGCATCATTAATGTAATGGACTTCGTCAAAGATAACGCACTCCAATTCGGTGTCAAAATCCATGTCAAACATTAACTGATTGCTGGTATTAATATTTGTATTTGTATCAGTTTCGGTGTCATGTTTAGTTCCCTTTTGCGTCTTAAAATACAGCGTATTCATCAATATTTCAGTCGTCATAATAAGCACATCTGCCTCCGGATTGGTCTTGATATCGCCGGTCAGAATGCCAAACGATATTTGGGGGAATTTTTGTGAAAACTCGTAATACTTTTGATTGGACAGCGCTTTAATGGGCGACGTATAAATCACCTTTTTTTTAGGATTTTTAGCAGCAAAGTGTTCTATAGCGAATTCAGCTGGCATCGTCTTGCCAGACCCGGTATGCGCCGTTACTAACACGTGGTTGCCACTAACAATCGCCTCGACGGCCCATTTTTGAAAAGAACTAAGAGGATAGGGGTACTTTTCAAAATATTCAGAGTATTCAGCTTCGTTTTCGGCGGGATATACGGTGGCGCAAATTTTAACCATGTTTGTTAGTAGGGGTGTAGTATATATGTTGGGTTGTCTTTAAGTCGGTCTGATATATTATTTCTAAAACAGCTTAAAGAGCCAGCCGCAAATAAAAATCATACTTCAGTTTCGTTTTGTTCTTCATAAAATAATCATTGACTACTAAGTATGCGCGCATAAAATTATTCTTTATTTCGGGTGGCAGCGAATGATTGCGTCTGGTATCATCAACTATTTGTGCAAATTCTCTGAATGTCGTCGTTTTTGGCACTACATATACGCCATCTAGCGCTTCATTTATTTTTGCTAATAATTGGGACGAAATGGCTTTATTTGCTTCCATATTATTAATAGCCATTTCTTCTGCGTGTTTATGATTTATATATCCATATTTATTGTACCAAGATACGCCGTGTAATAGTATGTTATACGTAGATAGACTGAATTGTTTTGGAGCGCCATCCACTTCAATATTGATTTTTGCTACATCGTATAAAAACACGGGCGAAATATTATTATCCTTGAATGTTCTTGTTAGTTTTTCAAGTATAATTGACCCGGATAGTCGGCATTCTTCTCCATATTTGTATCTAATTCTATCTATTAAGACATACGCGTCGGGATAATAATATACCTTTAACGCAAAACATTCGCATTTTTCTTTGTTTTCGCACGCCAGACCGCGAATAAAATCATAATGCTGTTTCGGATTGTCTTCTGTAAGGTCATATTCAACCTCAAACACCAGTTCATTAAACATCGCGCGCAATCTATCAGCCAAAAAATTCGTTAACGCGTGAGCTGGTTCGTCGCCTTCTCCGCCGCCAGCCTTAATATATTTGCGGCTGCGTTTTTTATTCGCCCTTTTTCTTTTTTTTGTAGTGTGTAGCATAAGGTATATATTATAATTATATATTATTGGTGCGGTGCGGTGCTCTTTAAGTGGGTCCAATATATTATTTCTAAAACAACTTAAAGAACCACCCCCCCCCCAATAAAATAACTCCTTAAAATATAATGAGTTATTTAGATGTCGGCGCCCTTGTACTAACAGAGATTGTCGGCGATTTTGCCTTTCAAAAGTTTGCCAATGTGGGCGGCATAAATAATTTGTGTTTAGGTATAGCGGGATATATTGGCGTCGTGTATTTTCTTGTTCGGTCGCTACAAGGCTCCACTATTTTGTTAGTTAATGCGGTATGGGACGGTCTAAGCTGCCTTGTTGAAACCATTGCGGCAATGGTAATTCTAGGCGAATACTTTACCGACCCACTAAAATATGTTGGTGTCGCATTTATTATTATTGGGCTCTTTTTTGTGAGGCTACCTATGGTGCGGAAGAAGCCATTTTACTTTCCTAAAATAGGTGATAGCTAAATCGCTTATTTGTCGGCACTTTTACCACATTTTTGGTGCTTGCCATACAAAATAATATTATTGTCTTTTGGATAACAAGTTGTTAGTGTTTCTTCCAATAATGTAAAGTTGAAATCTTTATCCAAATAATAAATACTGCTATAATTGTTAGAATGCCAATATGGCATCTCACTAGTACCTTCTGGATTCTTAAATACATAATTCTTGATGCCTCTTGTTTTTGGGCCTACCTTTAATATTTCCTTTAACAAACCTTGCATACACTGATGCTCCCAACATATTAAAACCGTCTTGCCATTATAAACCGGATTGGAAAATATTTCTTTCACTAGTGTATTCGGCTTGTGGCACGAACCATACATGAATAGTGGTATATTTAGCAGCCAAGATGTTAGTGCGATTGTTTGTTCCTTGTGCATAGACGATCCCGGCAGAGATGTTATTAATGAACTTATACCAAACCCCTTTTCATTAATTTGCTCTATTAATTCGGGAATATAAATAGACCTTAAAATACCATTACAATCTAAATGATATTGTGTTTTCAACTTTTCTCCGTGTCTTATTATAAATATATTGGCCGGACCCTTACAATTAATAATATTGTGTTTTGTTAACATATCATTTTTTCGCCGCTGGTGTGCGTAATCAGTGTGTAATTTGTAAAAATCGCTATTGTTTTTAAAAGGACACTCTTGTTTGTTACACATTGCATTGTTAGTTGAATTTGGAGTAAAAGGTGAAATCGTCTGTGGCATTAAACTAACACTATAAACTACGCAAACCAGAATTATCAATCCGCATATAAGGGGAACTATGTTCCCTTTTAACCCCTCCTTTATGTTTGCTAAATTATTCATATTATAATAGATATAATAATAATAATAATAATAATAAATAATGCTTCTAAATTACAATATTTTGGAACTTATTTCGGAAGGCTCATTTGGAAAAGTATTCAAAGCCCAGCACAAGCGCACCAATGAACTTGTGGCTATTAAGATAGATAATAATGAAAACGAGAGCAATATTAATACACTTAAAAATGAGGCTAAAATCTACTACTATCTTAAAGATAATCACTGCTTTCCTACACTGCGAGGATATGGTGTATATAACAATCGGCATTTTTTAATTATGAATTTGTTAGGTGAATCGCTTGCTGAAAGAGTGCAACAACTAACAACATTCAGTTTAAACACAACACTGCTTATAGGCATACAAATGATAAATATCCTACAAGTTCTACACGAAAATGATTTGTTACATCGCGATTTGAAGTCAAGTAATTTCCTATTTGGCCTAAATACTAACAAACTATTTTTGATTGATTTTGGCCTCAGCAAGCGTTTTTGTTACACCGGTGCGCATATTCCACTTAAAAGAAATACAAAATTAATAGGTTCGGCTAATTTTGTTAGTATCAATGTGCATCTACATATAGAACCGAGTAGACGCGATGATATCGAATCATGTTTATATATAATATTGTTTATGCTTTTGGGCAAATTAGACTGGTTTTTTGTAGCCGATATACAGAAAATAATAGAATTAAAACAAGAACTAACAAATGACGAATCAACGGTTCCTATCTGGTTTAAAAATTTGTTAGTATATGTTCGCCAATTAGAATTTCAAGAAATGCCAAATTACGAACATTTAATACAAGTTATGGAGACTGAACTAAAATATATTACTGTTTAAAACAATTTAAAGATATATGCCACTTATATAGTATTAAGAAATGTCGAGTAGTTCTGCTGCAGTTTCATCTTCGTCCGAGAGATTTATGGGTCGTGTAAAGTGGTTTAATAATAAAGTAGGATATGGCTTTATTACGGTAACCTCTGGTCCTCATACCGACTCTGATATTTTTGTTCATCATAGCAGTGTCAAGGTCGCCACTGAACAGTACAAGTATTTGGTACAAGGCGAGTATGTTGAGTTTACGTTGGCCGCCACTACAACCGCCGATCACGAATATCAAGCGGAAAATGTGAGTGGAATTAAGGGCGGCAAGCTGATGTGTGAAACTAGGAATGAAGCACGTGTTGCTAGAACATCTTACCACGCAGCGGACGCTGCCCCAGAGTCGCCTAGAGCAGTTGCTCCTCCTAAGGCAGTTGCCCCACCATCTAAGGCTAGGGCAAGAGGCCCCGGACCAAGAGAAGTCGAAAATGCTCAACCACAAGACAAGACGTGGCAAACTGTGCCTAAAAAGGAGCAGAAGCGTCCTCGCGGTAGGCCAACAAAGGCTTCCACATAAAAAAGGGTTCGGCTATTTAATTTAATTAAATTTGTAAAAATATGTATAATTGTTGTAATTATTATTTAATGATTAAAACAATTTAAATTTTATATCATTAACTTAATAATGATGGACGAAACAGTTGAAACAGATGAACAGTATAGTATGTACAGTAAAGAGTTTGGCATAATAAAAGACAATTTAACGTTATTTAAGATGCAGATAAACATGATGCAGCAGCAATTGAAGAATTTAGAAAAAAGTATAAAAAAGGATTTTAAAAATGCGCAAAAAGGCAACAACAAAAAGGACGATAAAAAAAAGACGAGTCGCTTGCCATCGGGGTTTGCTAAGCCGACAAAAGTAACAAAAGAATTATGCGATTTTTTGGAGAAACCAGAGGGGACAGAATTAGCGCGAACGGAAGTGACCAAAATGTTAGTTACATATATACAGACCCATAATTTAATTGATCAAGCGGAGGATGCCAAAAATAAAATAATTCCCGACGAAAAGTTGAAAAACTTATTGGGTCTTTCGGAGAACGAAGAAAAAGAATTAAATTATTTTAATATTCAAAAATATATGAATAAACATTTTTATTCCAAGAAATTGAATTCCGATATAACTAACAATCTAGAATTGCAATAAGTTCGTTTTTGAAAATACTAATATATTATTTTAATATGAATAATACATTAGACTAAGTTACAGCCCGACCATTTCCATTTGTAACCGATATGAAAAAAATAGAATTGTTGAAGGAGGCAAATAAATCATTAAACATTGACAAATCAGCTAAAAATAAATTGGTGTTTGTTTATACCCCTCCCAAAGTGGGCTCCACATCGGTTGTTAGTTCATTGCGACTTTTTTGTTCCCATTTTATGGATATTATTCACATTCACGATGAAGAAATGCTGCGAGTATTAGGACATATTAGCGGGGTAACAGTCAAAGAGATAATTCAATACAACAAACATTTGGGCAGAGATGTGTATGTTATTGATATTTATCGCACGCCCATTGAGAGGAAAATGTCGGCTTTTTTTGAAAAAGTCGGATCATTTCATTTTAATAATACGGACCAAAAAATGAATCAATATAGCGTGGAAAAAATAATAACGCGTTTCAACAATATTTTTCAGCATTTGGCAATTGGTGACCATTTTTTGGACCAATACCAACTAACAACGCCTTCTACATTTGATTGGAAGCGGAAATATATGTTAGTTAAACAGCACGATATTTTGTACATCAAGTTGCGATTAAAAGATTCGGCAATATGGGGTAATATTTTAAGTAAAATATTTGGCGTTAAAATTGCAGTTGTTAAAGATTATGAAACAACTAATAAACCAATAAAGTATTTATTCAACCAATTTAAAGAAGCATATAAAATTCCTATCAATTATTTAAATGAGATGATGGATTGTAGGTATTTAAACTATTATTTTTCGCCGAATGAAAGAAAGAGGTATTACGATGATTGGATTAAAAAGAGCGGAGGTGAATATAAAGGCTATACGAGCGACGAATATCGTGTATATCAGTCTATTTCGTTGGAAAATATGCATATCAATTATGTGCAGTCGGCGCATTATTTGGATGAAGGGTGTTTATGTGCGGGATGTGGAGCAAAGCGCCGCGAACTAGCGGCAAAGGTGATGCGAGGCGTGACTGTATTGGAGCGGGTTATTCATAAAAATGTAGTCAATAATGTAATAAAGCAAACCGAGATGCAACTAAACGATTTAGCTAAGACAATACAACAAATTAAGTTTAATAATAAATTATCTTTGAAGGTAACATGATATTTTTATAATATTTTTATAATATTTTTATAATATTTTTATAATATTTTTATAATATTGTATATTATGACGTATAGATTAGGATACACAGAAAGCACATTAATATTTTTTTATTTTTTGGATAAGTATTGTAAAAACGCAAATAAACAACATTATAGGGAACAACAATACAATATGTTGAAATGGTTATATAGTACTAGTGGTTTTTATGATAAGTCAATAAATATGGATACGGCAAGTGTTGATGCAATATTAGGCTCTAGAGTATACAACAATTATTTTAATATGCTTTTAAATATTATAAAAAAATATAAAAAAGATGTTCAGCTCAATTTTCATAAAATACACGACGAATTGACTCAAAATTATATGGATTTATTTTATAAATTTATTGAAAAACCTAACAAAAAGGTGCTAATTGACAACAGTTATCTTTTTAATTTTATTAAAAATAAAAAAATTATTATAATAAATAATTTAGGTGTTTTAATGAAAAAGCAGTATGAGAATGGTAATCTGAAAAAAATATACAGCGATTTTCCAGATGTGGAGAGCATAGATTTCATAAATATAGGCTATACATTTTTTAATAATGGCCCACATGCATCAATATTAGATGGTGTAAAACATATGTATAAGCTGATTGATGACAAATTGTTAGTATCAGATGCAGATTCGTTTATAATATCTAGCGGAGCATACTCTGTTTTACTTGCAAATTATATAAAACAAAAATATAAAAAGAATGTGGTACTTGTTGGAGGAAAATTGGCTGTATTTTTTGGAATTAAAACTAACAGAGGTCTTCTTCACCAAAAAAAGATTATAAATGATAAACAAGATTATTTTATTAGTGTTCCAGACTCAATGAAACCACCTAAATACAATCTTATTGAGAATGGGTGTTACTGGTAGGGGGAACGTGGTTCCCCCTTACCCC
>Ga0114973_10004073_pt1 | contig 10195 bp, 21 predicted proteins | sample M_140807_MF_Meta_FD_87025 | JGI IMG/M metagenome (GOLD analysis project Ga0114973, IMG submission 87025) | Freshwater microbial communities from Lake Montjoie, Canada to study carbon cycling - M_140807_MF_MetaG | ecosystem: Environmental > Aquatic > Freshwater > Lake | place: Lake Montjoie... | reverse complement strand
TTTTGACTTAGAAAAGAACGATTGGCGTTCAATTATCCTCGAAAATATTATTTCAACCTCTAATGCGGAATCACTATGACAAACCAAAACTATAAAATGAGCAAGGCTCTAAAAATTTATCTTGCTTTTCTTCCACCGGAAGAAAAATCTGTACAGAAAAAACTATTAAGTGAATCTGAGCAATTCGCTTCCATCAAGCGAAAAGATTCTAAAGTAAAGCCTTTGAAGAGTGATTCAGACTCATGAAAAAATCCTTTGATGTGAATTCTGCAAAAGACTTGCGTGAATATCAAAATTATCTTAAGAGTAAATCATGGGGAAAAGGTTGCCCATTTGAACTAGAATGGCCATATCTTTCTATTCCTGAAATGATTCAACATAAGATCATCTCGACGCATCTTTCAAAAATCATTAAGGATTTTTCGAAGATTTCTTCAAGAAAAAACCCCGAGAATGTGTGGGATGGAGAACCCGATGGAAATGATCATCAACAATATTGTTAGCTAAAATGAAATTCAAAATTGACGTTGATGAAGTAAGAGAATTTCTTTCTTCTCAATCTGAGAATACCAAAATTTATTTGGGATGCGATTCTGAACGCATTCGCTATAAAGAACAATTTTATGCAGACTATACTACCGCTATTGTGATTCACATCAATGGTAAGAATGGCTGCAAATTGTTTGGCGAAGTAGTTCGCGAAAAAGATTATGATCAAAGGATTGATCGACCAAATGTAAGACTCATGAATGAAGTCGTGAAAGTTTCGGAAATGTATTTGAAGCTCGCTGATGTTCTTTCAGATCGCTACTGTGAAATTCATTTGGATTTGAATCCTTCTGATATGTACAAGAGCAATGCTGTTATGAATCAGGCGATAGGATACATTCGTGGAACGTGTAATATTGTTCCTTTTGTTAAACCCAAAGCATGGGCTGCAAGTTATGCCGCTGATCGATACAAGGAAATAAAAGATTATGAAATACAGAAAAAAGCCAATTGAAGTTGATGCTGTTCAGTGGTTCAGTCACGGCGATCATCCGGCTGTGCATGAATATGCAGATAACAAAGGAATCTATTCCGCAATCAAAACTCGCGAGGGTATGCTTCGCGTGACGCCAGGATGCTGGATTGTGGGTCCAGGAGCCAAAGGGGAATATTGGCCTGTTCAAGACGATATTTTTAAGGCTACCTACGAGTCTGTGCCTACCAAATAAATCAATTCAATCAGTCACTTATTGTAACTGATTGATTTACAACGCTTCTATTTGATTGTAATTCTCTGTCAATACTGTAAAATAACTTATGTTGATTCAGTAACTATTTTGGATTCATGGTGAAACGGTATCACAACGGACTTTTAATCCGTAAGTTCCGAGTTCGAATCTCGGTGAATCCACCAAATTCTTGAGGATATTATTATGCCTGGTTATGATGATTGTTGGGATGATGGGCAACAGCAAATTATGGAAGAGATGGAATTCTTTCGCGATCTTGAATCTGCTAAAGAACTTATTCAAAGGCATGGCGCTAAAATGTTTTTTGAATCGCTGGCTCAAGAAATGCCAGAACTTAAAGTCTATATTAAATGAAAAAAACCATAGAGTGGATTGTCAATGATTTCAAATCATATCCTTTACGTTTTTGTGTTGAGTTTTTGGCTTGGTTATTTAGTATCGGTTGCTCCATCACTATGGCAGCAACAGTCCCTGACCCGCCTCTTATTAAAATGTACCCTATTTGGATTATGGGGTGCGGCATGTACGCTTGGGCCGCATACACTCGCAAATCATTTGGTATGATCATGAATTATGTGTTATTGATGACCATTGATTTTGTTGGATTGCTTCGGATGCTTTTTCCATGATTTACGTTAATGATCGTTTCAAGCCAAAAAGAAAATCTAAAAAACCGATTGGTGAGGTTTATGAGAAATATAAACCTTCTAAAAAGTTTGTTGAATATGTATCGAATTCTAGCACGATTGAGCTAAAATTTAGCACAAAAAATTTGCCGTCCCATGGCATGTCTGTGGGTAATACAGAAAGAGTCGAGAGACCAAAATACACTGGAGATAAATTGCTTGGAATTGCAGTCATGCATAAGAGTAATCTAGTTCCTGTTTTTAAGGCTGAAGATGCAATTGACATTGCGAGAATGCGCCGAGGATAGAATGCAAAATATTATTGAATACACTTCTCTTAAGAATTCTATTAAACAGTTAGATTCTTGGTTTGATTCCTTTCTCAAAGGAAAAGGTAAAAAGATGGACCATGATGATATTGACAACCCGCTCTGGAGCGAGTACCATTCTAAGTATAAAGAATATTCAAAACTGTGTCAAAAGATTATTAATGGAGACTAAATAAAGTTTCATTCTCCGATCCTCTCAACGCACAAGGTGTGCGGCAGGACTGTTAATCCTTGTGAGCTCCGTTCGATTCGGAGGGGAGGAGCCAAATTTAGCCCCATAGTTAAATGATATGAAAGTTTCAACTGGTAGAACAATTGAAATATATAAATAGATCTATTAGCTTGGAGCTTAATATGAGTAAAAAAGTTACGTTTAACTGCCAGCATTGTGGAAATAAACATATATCCGAAAATAAATATTCATCGAAAGGTATGTATTGCTCTATTCAATGTCAACAAGATTTTTTAATGGAACAGAGAGTATCAAACGGTACCGCGACACATAGAACACTGAAGAGGTATTTGCTTAAGAAGCATGGCAACAAGTGTTGGTCATGTGGAATCCATGAGTGGAATAATAGTCCTATAGTTATGGAACTTGAACATATTGATGGCAATTCGGAAAATAACAATTTGATAAATTTGTCACTTATTTGTCCCAATTGTCATTCACAGACTTCAACATATAAAGCTAAAAATATCGGTAACGGTAGACACTCTCGTAGAGTCAGATACTCTGAGGGTAAGAGTTTTTAGAATTTGCCCTCAAAGCATAAAAAGTGATGCGGCGGATTTGTAACCCGCAGAACTCTGGGCAGTACAGGGTGGGGGCACCATTTTAATAATGAATATCTGCGTGTAGCTCAGTGGATTAGAGCATTCGGCTTCTACCCGAATGGTCGGGGGTTCGAATCCCTCCACGCAGGCCAAATGTATGCGAGTGTAACCCAATCGGTAGAGGTAAGGGACTTAAAATCCCTAAAGTGTGGGTTCGAATCCCACCACTCGTACCAAATAACTAAATGAGAAAAATATGACTGAAAATCAAAAAAGCCGAATTGATCTAATGCGACAAATTGCTGCAATTTCAACTCAGATTGATGAAACTTCGGAAAGAATAATCAAACATAGGTTGAATATCGCAACGGCTAATGATATGATTGTTCAACTTGAAAACAATAGAAACATTTTTACACAATCAATTAAAGATTTGGAACTTAAGCTGAAAGAAATTCCAGTAGAATAGAATTATGCCCCGGTAGCTCAGTGGTTAGAGCAGACGGCTTATATCCGTCCGGTCAGTGGTTCAATTCCATTCCGGGGTACCAAATAAAATATGGGTGGGTTGATGCTATGGTGTGTGCATCTCCAGACTGTAAATCTGGTCCCTCTGGGTAAACATTGTCAGTTCGACTCTGACCTCACCCACCAATTATAAATATATGGAATATCATGCGGATGTCGTATAATGGTAATACCTCAGCCTTCCAAGCTGAAGCCGTGGGTTCGATTCCCATCATCCGCTCCAACCTTTAAGGGATATCCATGTTATGAAGTTAACTGAAGAAAAATTAAAAGAAATCCTTTTAATCACTCAAGAAGAATGCGCTGAAATCATTCAAGCAATCTCTAAGTCTTTTAGGTTTGGCGCTCATACTGTTTATAATGGCGTCAGTAATAAAGAACATCTAGAAGAAGAAATCGGTGACTTTTTGTGTATGCTTGATTTGTTGATTGATAATGGAATTGTTAGCGAAAATTCTATTGTTTCAGCAAAAGAACGAAAGCTAAATAAACTACACACATGGTCAAGTGTATTTAAGAAATAATGGGGGCGTAGTGGTAGTGATAGCACATCGCGTTTGCATCGCGAAAGCGAGAGTTTGATTCTCTCCGCCTCCACCAAATATTAATATATAAATAAAATTATGATTGAATTTTTAGTTTGTCTATATTGCGCTGTTGCTGATCGAGTTCGCGGAGGATTTCCTAGTGACAGATTTTGGAAAATTAAACCTTGGTGGAAACCACCTTTGCGCTCGTTTGTTTGGTATGTTTCTGGTGGTATTCTCTCCGCTAGTATTCTTAATCCACACGATATTAAATCTTTTCTAATCTGTTTGCTTGCTTCTATTCTTTTTGCTTTAGGTGAACGTCAGAACATGGGTGTAATTGGTTGGTTATATCCTACCAGTAAAAAGCAATTTCAAGGATGGATTCATCAATTTCGAATTGGTGGTTTGTGGGCATTGATTGTTGCTCCTCTTTATTTTCTAAATCCAAATCTCTGGGTTTTAATTCCTGCTTGTTTTTTTGGTCCTATTTTGGGTGCGCTATTTGCACGATTCTTATGGGTAAAATTGCCAGATCTTTGTCTTGAGCTTAATGGGCAATGGGCATGGACGGAATTTTATCGTGGATTGTTTATGGCGTTAATTGCAGTGAGTCTAAATTTTTATTGGTAATAAAAAGTGAAAGTTTACATCGGTCCATTTAAGAAAAATTCTGGTGAACGTAAGATTGATGTTCGTATTGATAAGTACGATACATGGAATATGGAATCTACTCTTGCATATATTGTTCTTCCTATGCTTAAGCAGTTGAAGGCAACTGCACATGGCTCTCCCGGAGATCTTATTGAGTTTCAGCAGACTTCAAATTCTGCTCAATACTCCTTTGATTTCTATGAAGAAGGCGATAAATTTGCCTGGGAAAAGGGGCATGAACATTGGAAAGAAATTCTTGATAAAATGATTTGGTCATTCGAGCAGCTAAATACTGATTGGGAAGCTCAATTTCATTCTGGTGAACATGACTTTTATTTTGAAGAAGTCAATGATTATTGTATTATGCAATATGGTCCTAATGATACGCATAAGTTCGATTCTGAAGGATACTTTAAATTTCAGCATCGTATGCAAGAAGGATTTGAGTTGTTTGGTAAATACTATAGAAACTTGTGGGATTGAACATGAAGAAATTTATATTGAAAGGTAATAATTCTCAATTTGTTGATGATGTTGATGTAGAATTTGTTATTCCAGATCATCACACTTTGGAACAAGTATTAGAACAATTTACGCTTTTTTTAAAAGCATCTGGATATGTTTTTGATGGGTATTGTGATATTTTGGAACACGACGATTTAAAGTAAAACTGTGGATAGGAAAATGAGGAACGACGAAGATAGAAAACAAAGACGCCGAGAAAAATTTCAAAAAGAAAATGTAAAAGAATATGCTGGAAAAAAGCAGCATGGCAAAAAACAAGCGTCGCAAAAGAAAAGAACACATCAAACTCTTCCGAATAATGATTTTTGGAATGAAGAGTTGGATTAGTGGAAGAAAAGAATTTCTCTATTGAAACTTGATGAATGAGTTGATATAGTGAATGCAGATAGTAATTCTATCTGATTTTAAACATAATAGGAGATATTTGATATGAATACTAAGATGAGCATCCTTCGTTATTTGACCAAGACCAACGCTGATGGCAAGCAGAACACCCTCACAAAGGCGCAAGCACGAACAATGTTCAAGGCTAAGAATATTGCTGCTCGCATTTATGATCTTCGTAAGGATGGTTTTGTTATCTCAACAATTGATCGTCAGATGAGCGATGGTCGTACTGTTAAGGCTTATCGTCTTGAAGATAAGTCGGAGAATGTTTCTCAGCTATTTGCATAAAATAATAAACCTAAAAAGAGAGGGAAAATCCCTCTCTTTTTTTATTTGAGAGGTAAAAATGGAACTGTCAGTTAAAGTTGAAGATTTGCGAAAGAATAGTCTGTTCGTTGCTACACCAATGTATGGTGGTATGTCACATGGACTATATGTTAAGTCTTGTCTCGATCTTCAGAACGTATGTACTCAGTATGGAATTCCCACCAAGTTCTCATTTCTATTCAATGAGAGCTTAATCACCCGCGCTCGTAATTATCTTGTAGACGAGTTCCTTCGCTCGGAATGTACTCATCTACTCTTCATCGATTCTGACATTCATTATAACCCTCAGGATGTTATTGCGCTTCTAGCCTTAGATAAGGATATTGTCGGTGGACCTTATCCTAAGAAGTCTATCAATTGGGGCAATATTGCAGAAGGTGCAAGAAAGCATCCAAATCTGGATGTTAAGGAACTAGAAACTCTTGCTGGTGAATATGTATTCAACGTAGTTCATGGCACTCAGCAGTTTTCAGTTTCAGATCCTCTTGAAGTAATGGAAATTGGCACTGGCTTTATGATGGTTAAGCGTGAAGTCTTTTCTAAGATGGAAAAAGCCTATCCACAACTTCGATATAAACCAGATCATGTTGGTCAAGCACACTTCGATGGTTCGCGATATATTCATGCATACTTTGATACCATCATTGACACTAAGGATAGTGCAACTGGTGGTGGCTCAGATCGCTATCTTTCAGAAGATTATATGTTCTGTCAGTTGTGGCGTAAGACAGGTGGTAAGGTTTGGCTTTGCCCTTGGATGAAGACACAGCACATTGGCACATATGCATTCACGGGTAACATGCCGCGTATTGCAGAGTTGACTGGGCGAATCTAAAATGATTTTAGGAATTGTAGGATTTATCGGAGCAGGCAAAGGTACCGTTGGCGATCTTCTTGATCAAAGAGGATTTAAAAAGGATAGCTTTGCTGCTCCTTTGAAAGATGCAGTTTCTTGTATTTTCAATTGGCCGAGAGAAATGCTTGAGGGAGACACGGAAGTCTCCCGAAACTGGCGAGAAACCCCAGATAGTTTTTGGAGTGAAAAATTTGGTAAATCTTTTTCACCAAGGTTAGCTCTTCAGTTGATGGGCACTGAAGCTGGAAGGAATGTCTTTCATAAAGACATTTGGGTAATCTCGATGTTTAATCGCGCCAAAAACAGGAATATTGTCATCACAGATGTTCGCTTTAAAAACGAAATAGAGTATATTCAAAAGAATGGTGGGCATGTTGTTAGAATCAAGCGTGGACCAGAACCTTTTTGGTACAATAAAGCATTGAATTGTAATAGAGGTCTTGATAACGAAATGCTTAAGATGAACATTCATAGTAGTGAATGGGATTGGATTGGTTGTGATTTTGATTATGTGATTGACAATGATGGTGATTTGCAAGATCTTGATAACAAGATTGATTTGATGCTAAAACATTTTAGAGGATGATATGATTATTTCAAAAAATACGATTGAAGTATTGAAGAATTTTTCTCAATACAACGATGGTCTGTATGTCAAGGCTGGGTCTAAACTTTCAACAATCGCCTTTAAAACAAAGGCAGTTTTGATTGAGTACACCGCTGAAGAAAAGTTTGAGAAGCCTTTTGCGATTTACAAGCTGAACACTTTTCTTTCCGTTCTTTCGAGTTCAGGAGATTCTCCTGATATCGATTTTGATGAAACAGAAATGACGATTAAAGGATTCAACGGTAAGTCAAAGACTCGTTATCGTTATTGTGATCCTTCCAACATTCAAATTGCGCCAGAAGGAAAGACTTTAGAAATTACTCCTGATGTTGAATTTGATCTCTCTCAGAGAGATTTTGAAAAGGCTCTTAATTTTGCGAGCGTTCTTGAATTGCCGAATCTTTCATTTTATAATGATGGTGATGAATTGTTTGCTTATGCAAATGATCCAAAGAATGATTCTGCTCATACCAATTCAATTTTCTTGTGTAAGTTGCCAGACAAGGGAGAACAGTTTTCGTTTACTTTCAAAGTAAATAATTTCATGTTTATTCCTGGTGATTACAATGTGAAAATTTCTCGCAATGGTATTGCAAAGTTTTCACATAAGACTAAAGAATTGGTTTATTGGGTTTGTGTCGAACAACAAGGTTCTTCTTTCACTAAAGGCTGAAATTAATGAAGCATGAAACCGCGCAAGCGATTCTAAAAAAGTTGGCTCCTAAAGAGCCAACTTTTAATTCTGAAGTTGAACTTTCTCAGCTAGATCTGACTAAAGCATTGAATTGGTATTCGATTCACGCAGAACCTAAAGACCGCGAAAAATTTGTCTTGGCTTATCTAAAGGTAAAATCAGTTTCTGAAAATAAAATGCGAGAAGTTACTCCCACTTTGGCGCATATCTGTCGAATTGTATCTTGTGGTGGGAAACTTTCTGATGAAGATTTTCAGAAATTCGATAAAAAAATGAAAAGCATTTTTGATCAAACTCCTTCGATTCAAACTTCGAATAAGAATGTAATCTCTATTCAAGAAAGAATTCAAGAAACAGTTTCGAATTCTATTGGAAATCTAGAAGGCTCGATTGATGACTTCATTCTTTCAAAGTATAAGAGCAAATTTTCATTTAAGGCTTTATTCATGGAATGGAATATAAAGCCTATTCATGCGACTAAGATTTTAGATTGGGCTAAAGCAAAGCGAAAAGAATTTTCCGATGTTATGTCTTCAAAGGAAGAAGATGTATTAGAAGGTTATTCTAATTTCTCTAAACGAGACTTGAAGAAGATTGTTTCATTGATTGACGAAATGATTGTTGATGCTCTCAATTTGATTGATGAGAAGAAAGTAACGAGAAAGCCTAGAAAGAGAAAGCCAAAAACTGCGGAACAAATTGTTTCCAAAGTTAATTACTTAAAGGAAGACAAGATTTATGGATTCTCTTCTATAGAACCTTCCAAAATTATTGGTGCAAGTCAGCTTTGGGTTTTCAATGTCAAACTGCGTAAGATTGGAGTTTATTTCGCGCAAGATGCTGCTGGACTTTCCATTAAAGGCTCTACAATTCTAAATTTCGATGATAAACTTTCAGTCGCTAAAACTGTGCGTAAACCAAAAGAAACCGTAATGGAAATCTTAAAATTAGGAAAAGCTGCGATTAAAACTACATTTGCGAAATTAAATTCAAAACAAACTTCATTGACTGGTCGCATTAACTCTGATACTATATTGCTTAGAATAATCTAAACAGAAAGCAATTATGATACTCATCGATTTAAATCAGGTAATGATTTCCAATTTAATGTCCCAAATTGGTTCATCAAAAACGAATATTGAAGAAGGATTGATTCGACACATGGTACTCAATACCATTCGAACTCATATCAATCTTTTTCGTCAATATGGAAAAGTTGTTATTGCATGTGATAATAGAAAATATTGGCGACGTTCTGTTTTTGAAAACTACAAATCTTCGCGTAAGAAAATGCGTGAGGACTCTCCTCATGACTGGAATGCAATTTTTGAATGTCTAAACAAAATTCGCGATGAGCTTAAAGAATTTTCTCCTTATACAGTTATTGACGTAGAAGGTGCAGAAGCTGATGATATCATTGGAATTTTGACTAAAGAATTTAGTCCAAAAGAAAAAGTGATGATTCTATCGTCAGATAAAGATTTTGTGCAATTGCATATTAATAAAAATGTTTCGCAGTATTCTCCCATTCTCAAAAAGAAAATTCAATCTGATGACCCAGAAAGATTTTTGAAAGAGATGATCATTCGTGGAGATGCTGGTGATGGTATTCCCAATATTCTATCTGACGATAATGTTTTCGTCGATGGTCGTCGGCAGACTCCAGTCTCTAAGAAGAAACTTGAAAATTGGTTGACTCAGGATATTTTGAACTCAAAGACTGAAAATTCTGCTACGATTTCTAATTATTGCAGAAATCAACTTTTGATTGATCTGAGTAAAATTCCTGAGAATATCAAGCTAAATATACTTGATGCATATAAAAATTGCACACCTGCTTCGAAACAAACATTCATGAATTATATGATTCAAAATAAACTGAGCAATCTGCTTGAAGTTTTTGATGAATTTTAGGGGAAAATAATGCTAGATCTATATCACGAAATTTTTGAAAAATTTCAGGCTTTGAATACGCGAGAAGAAAAGATTAATCTTTTGCGAAAAAATGCAACCATTGAATTCAAAGATTTTCTTCGAGGATTGTTTGATCCCAATATTAAGTTCGATGTGGATATTCCTGAGTATCGACCCGCGATTGAACCTGCAGGATTGAATTACTC
>Ga0114973_10004071_pt1 | contig 10199 bp, 19 predicted proteins | sample M_140807_MF_Meta_FD_87025 | JGI IMG/M metagenome (GOLD analysis project Ga0114973, IMG submission 87025) | Freshwater microbial communities from Lake Montjoie, Canada to study carbon cycling - M_140807_MF_MetaG | ecosystem: Environmental > Aquatic > Freshwater > Lake | place: Lake Montjoie... | reverse complement strand
TCTTTAATAGTTGGTTCTTCTTTCGAACCGAAAAGATTTTTAAACATAACTTTCTATTTATTAATAAATATCCGATTTACGATTTTTTCGCAATTCTAAGGCGGATTCCTTTTTCAAGCGTCTTGCTTCAACTCGAGCAATTTTATCTTCCATATTCATTCCTTCAATTCGAAGTGGATGAGTTCTGTTTAAGTTTTGAGTAGTTTTAGCTGTTAACTGAGCTAACTCCCAAGCTTTGATTGGATCTTTTTGAGGAGTAAAACAAAGCTCTGCTAAAACATCTTTTTGAGTTAAGTCTTCTTGCTCTTGCATAATAGTATACCAACCATTACTCATGGTAATTAAGTATGCGCCGGGATACTGTTTATGTACTTTTTTCTTGTATTTTTCTATTGTTTTTTTGTCTCGAACTGTCAATTGTTTCATATCTGAGTATCTTTATATCGTTAAATTGAGTTAGGCTGTTTACGTAGAAGTAAATAAGCCGTACAAGCAAAAAAGTAGCCGATTAGCTAACTACTTATTTACTTATTTTTATTTTATTTTGTCTTCTTTACAAGGCTTAAAAATTCTTTGATAAATTGATACTATAAATCCGATAAACATCGCACTATAAAGTACCACAATCGTGCCAACGATCCACGCATACTTTCGTAAATTAGAATCGTAATTATTATTTGCCATATCATTTTGTTTGTTTTTAGTGTGAATCTCCTACATCATGCTTCTCGCCATAAATTAAGTAGTCAGGGTTAATCACTTTTGCTACCTTGTTTCTATTTCCAGTATGATGTTTAATTACAATACCTTCATGCGGTACTTTGCTGTGTTTAATAAAGTTATTGAATACAAATTGATCTTGTATCTCTTGAGACCATGACCCATAATACAATCTCGTAACATATGGTATTTGCATATGACACTCAATACCTAGCTCTGCATTAAGTGGATCGAGATATACTCCATTCTCACAAAGATCAAATCCTACAAACTCTATGTCAGATAAACCATAGTCATAGTTTTTTTGAATACCTGCTCCGTAAATTTCGCCATACAATATAAGACCAGATCCTAATTCTTTAGTAGCATATTCTGACTTTACAAACTTCCAAAAGTTTTCTTTAATGCTATACTTTTGTGAAATTGTTTTCCATACATCTGTATCATAAAATCCTTGAGAGTCTGAACCTTTTTCGACATTATGGGATCCATACACATATTCATAGTCAATCCATTTATCACGAGTAATAAACTTTCTAACCTTATCCCAAATAGATAATTTACCTTTCTTAACAATGCCATATCGAGCATTGGTACCATGTATTTTACGAGTAATTTCAACTTCATCTTCTTCAGTAAACATTTCTGGAACATTTTTTGAATTTGGAAATTTATAGTAAATATGAAAGTTTGGATTGTCTTTATATTTAATTTTACGCCCTGAAGATAATTGTACTTGACGTGCTGGTGGCTCGTATTTGTAAATACCTAAGAATTTCATACAATCGTCACCTTCTTTTAAATTCCAATCACCCATAGTAGTTTTACCATGCAAAAATTTATATGGGATAATCAAACACTCGCTATACACTCCTCTTAGTTTAACAGTACGTACACGTTGACCTTTACGCAAATAGCTAGTTACATTTAAGCTGTGTGAAAGTTCAATAGGTATAACTGCATCTGTAGTTGCAACTATAACTAAACCACCTTCGTTATATTGTCCTTTTTGAACAATACAATTCCAACCACCGACAATGGCTTGCTCGATATTGTCGGCTCCTGGTATTGCTTTAATTTCATTGATTCGTGCTATATAGCACACTGAATTAGTATTTTCCATTTCCATATTATAATCTATTTGCAATTTTACGAATTGTTTCTTCTTCTTTGTTAGTTAATTGTAATCGACCGAGTACGCCAATCTTACTAATGACCTCAGCCCACTCTTTATCTAAGATACTCATATTATCAGTTAGCATCTCACCTTCTAAATGACCTTTCTCTCGTAAATACTTAATTAACTCTTTAATCTCTTTTGAGTTACAATCGTTAACAAAGTCTTCTACATCAATGTCTATGTCTATGTCTACTCGTTGTGTAATATATGGCATTATTCTTCTATTTTTAATTCTTGGTTTATTGTTTTAATTAAAAGAAAATCTTCTATTGTTTTAGCTTCAAGTTGCACTTTACGATTTTCAGCTGCTTGCTTATTAATAAATGTACCAACTAAAACTTCTCCTTCTTTAAGGGCCCAACAAGAACCTAATTTTTCGTGGTTGGTTGGGACTATGCGATATTTTGATTTTTTTCTGGGCATCATAAAATTTGAATTTTTTTAATAAATTAATAAAACTAATACTTAACGTTTATTTACTACTGAATCTTTTGCTACATATTGAACTGGACCTAATTCATTTTTCTTAGAAATTCTAACTGCTAAATCATACAAGTCTTTAAGAGTAAATTCATGATTCACATCAATCACTTTTGTTAAATCTCCATTGTGATAATACGACAATTGTTCCTTTTGTAAACAAATTGCATAATTTCCAAATTTTACGGTGTTGCTAAGGGTTTTTTTCAATTCTGTCATTTTATTTAATTTTATTTTTTTAATTTCTATACTATAAATTTAAGACTCTTTTTTCAATTTACCAAATCTTTTTTAAGGTTTTTTTATTCTATATAAAAATAACCATCCTCGGTCTTCATCATAAATATCTTCTTCTGTAATTACATCTTCTAATTGAGTCATTGACTTCGCGTCTAATTTCTCCCAATAGCCAATTCGCAAATATCGATCATCATCTCGAAACTGAATTTCTTCTCGATTATGACCACTTTCATACAATACATCTTCAATAGTTTTTTCTAATTCTGTCTTTGGGGTTTCTAATGTTAATCTCATATTTCTTATTTTTTAATTTCTATACATAAAATTAAGGATGATCTTTCAATCTACCAAATCTTTTTTAAGATTTCTTTTGACTTTTTTAGAATCCAATTTCCCTTTGCAAATCATACTCTTCTTTATCTGCTTCTGAATACACATTAAGGTTTAACCACGTGTCAGTCCATTCATTGTAAACCAAATATTCTTTGGCTTGCTTAGGCATAAATTCTTTAACTAATTGAGCTTCTTCAGGAGTTAAACACTCTTTAATATAAAAAAGTTCTTGAGCTGCTTGCCAATCGATGTTCTTAAGAGTTTTGTAAATCATATTCTTATTTTTTAATTTCTATACTTAAAGATAAGCACCATTTATCAATTTACCAAATGATTTTTAAAGAAATTTTAAAAAATCTTTCAAACAGTAGTAACTCACTGAAAATCAATGCGTTATAACATATTGAAAATCAGTGGGTTAACTTTTATTTAGATATTACTAGTTAAATCTTCTAGAATTGTATTTAAGCTTCTTTTTGTCTTCGTCAAAATAGTATGTTCATACGCCTTTTGTACAGTTTCTAATTTAAAATTGAATCTGTTTAATAATTCAGACGTTGATTTTTCAGATATCTCAATATGGTAAGTATAGCTTCCATTAATTATTGTAATCAACTTAGGATCGATTTTAATAAATATTTCATTGAAATGTATATAACGAGTACCTGATACCGGAGCTACTAACAATTCAGATCCTTTGGCTATGATTGCTTTTTTTACAATCGTCAATGCCAATTCTTGAATTTCAGTCAATGGATAATTTGGAATCAGAATATCATTTTGTCTGCGCCAAAATCTTCTAAAATGAACTCGCAACCTTTTAGAAGAACGTCTAAACCAATTTTTAATTAATCGTTTCATTTGTTATTTATTTAATAATTAATACTTTTGTACCACGTACGAGAATCGAACTCGTCATTCCTCCGTGAAAGGGAGGCGTTTTAACCGATTGACCAACGCGGCAAGATTTTAAATTTCTTTTAATTTATTCCAAATATATTGTTGCGCTAAAATATTTCGAGCATATCGATTAACACAAGGTCGACCAGTATTATAAGCTCCGAATACAAGACCCCAATCATTATATTTGTCATGTAGTCTGCGAAGCAATTTCATTGATATCATAACATTCAAATTAATGTCTGACATCAACTTAAATTTAGGAATTGATACTCCATAAATTAATTTTGCTGTTGCTGGCATTATTTGCATTGGGCCTAAAGCTCCGGCATATGATTTTTGTTTATGATTATAATTTGAATCTAATGGACCTCCGTATCTTGTTTCTTGATATGCTAACGAAAATGCATAAGGCTCAGGAATTGAAAATTCTTCAGCGTATTTCTTAATATAAAAATACATTTGAATTGAAGGTGTTGACTTAACTATATTTTCTTCGGTAATGTCTTTCAAATAAGGATCAAGTACAGTATCAGAAGTTACTGCTGAAGTCAATGCTATTGATATTGTACATAATAATACTAATTTCGTAATAAGTTTTAATTTTAACATAAGCTTAATTATTTTTTTTAAATGTGTCAGATTTTAAATCTAACACGGGTTATCTATTAAATAGCAGCTATTTATATTAAATATAAAATATTCTTTTGAGAATAACAAATAATTTGTTAAGATTTTTTATACACGCTAGCTATTTTAGTGTCTACGTTTGCAAATTTTTCTGAGCCGTCAATTCCTACATATGGAATTTTAATTCCGTCAACAACATCTTCCATATGATAAATCCATTTGTCAATGTTTTGAGGGTGCTTTTTCAACTCAAGAATTTTTCCAATTCTTTCTTTTCCTAAAAACGTAAATGGAATTATTTCTCCTACTTTCCATTTAGGCTTTTTCATTTCTTTTACTTCAATCGGTCTTCTAGGTCCTCCCATAATTATACTGTTCTTTTATTTCCATGAATTACTTTAACTGTCGGAAATCGTAAGCTCCAAGATCCGGTTTGATTTTGAGTTTCTTGAAAATACTTAACGGTTATAATTTTATTAAGTATTTCATTTGGATTGGCTTTGAAATATTCTCTTTCAGCAATACTAAAGCCTGAACCTACTGACACTCGATTTCCTTTATGCTCAATTACTACATTGGAAAGAACTTCTTTAGTTACTTCCAAACCATTTTCGATCATTCTAAAAGGACCAAATTCTAAATCAATTACTTCATACTCAGCATCTTTAAACGATTTACATTTCAGCATATTCTTGCTTCTCTTACCTTCATAACCAACGTTTTTACGAAGTATTAATCCTTCCCAACCATTGGCATCAGCCTCATTCATTAAGTCTGCATAATGACTTTCATCATTAATTAAGTCTTGAGCTACTACGGAAATATGGTTATAGTTCTTAATTAAGTCTACTAATTCAGCATATCTATTCAAGTATTTATTAGAGCCTGTCTTACTTCTAAATTCAGATCCAGTAATCATATCAAATACTAAATATTTAGGATTATCTATAGTATGATCTTTCTTACGAATTTGTTTCATAATTGAAGAAAAGTTTTCTTCATACTGAATATTAATTTTTTTAATCTTTAATTGTTTCATAACTCCATTTATAATTTTTAAATGATTCTCTGCGTCCTTTGCAAGTTGCTATTATTTGATCTTGCGAAAATCCTAATTCATTGTATATGTCTCCGCTCGAATTCCACACCTTAATAAATTGACCATTTAATGATATTTGTACTATTTTCTTTTTCTTTTTTCTAAATTTTACCTTATGGTCTACTGTTAATGATTTACCATACATAGGATTTTTATCACCCTTTCTGTTATTCGAATGTCGCAATCTACTTTCTTCCGACCATTTAGATCCTTTATTAAAACCATGACCTAATTCATCAATTCGTTTAATAAGACCTTCAATATTTTTTTGAATTCTGCCGGGTGAATGTTTTTTTCCTTTTAAAGATTTACTAATTTTTTGACCAAACCCTTCCGGCTTAGGCTTTCGCATTTTCTGTTTAGTTTCTTGAGTAAGTCCATTTTTAGAAAATGATTCTTTTGCTTCTTGATACATTCTACTAGAAGGTATATAGTGTAAATGTCTTGCACTTTTTTTACTGCACATCATCCAAAATGAATGAGATAACTTTGTATTATCAGGATACATTCTGACCAATAACCAATGACATAAAAAATGTTCACGCGCTGTTAATAAAACTAGATTATCTATACTATCATCACCTTCCATACATTTTGGTAAAATATGATGTCGTTCATAATAAACGTTACAATTTTTTATTCTAGCGTCACGTTTTGCTCGTTCAACTATTTGATTATAAATTCTGCCGTAATTCATATTAATGTATTTATAATAAATATGGTAACAAATTTATTTCATGATAACCTAAAATAAAAGTATATCTGTTTCGCTCAAGTCACTAACTTTTTTTATCCCATCTACTGTTTGTACAGTATCTGTGTCAGATAAAAGTAAAATACTACCGTCTTCCATTTCAATATTATATGTAACATCTACAAGACAAATTTCTCCGTCTAACACCATATCCTTCAATCCTAAATTTTCAACTTCTGCAATTACTTTACCTAAAGTCTCAAACTGATTACCTTGGCGGCTCCATAATGTTGCTTTACCAAACTCATCGATAATTGCTAAACATCGAACACCATCTAATTTTCGAGACGATATCCATTGCTCTTTTGTAAAGTCGACAGCAACCTTATCAAAGTCGGTAGCCAAAGCACAATCAAAGGTTGGAATTAAATCTGGAATAACTTTGTTAATTAAGCTGTCTCCCATTCTAATTTCTAAGTCTTTACCAATTATCTTATAAATAAGATCTTTATACTTTTCATTTCGGTAACAAAAGTCATTTACGGAATTGATAGCTTTATGACCAGTAACTTCTCTTTTTCGGAGAATATCTAACATTTCAAATAAATCTTTAAATTTATACAATAAACCTAAATCGTCATCGTAATTCTTTTCAAGATTGTCAGGAGTTACATAATACTGAAATGTCGGGTTGTAAGTGTAAAACAACACTTTCTTAATAAATTCACTATCGTCGTATTTTGACAAAATTTCTTTTTTGTCGTTGATGCTATTTGTCGAGTTTAACTCGTCTACCATTAACCTTAATAACTGAAAATCGTTTTGCATATTTCTTATTTTAATTTCTATACATAAAGATAAGTAAACTCTTTCAATTTACCAAATCTTTTTACAGAAATTTTTAAGCTAAACGTGCATACGTTATAGTATTGAGTTTATCATTAAGTTTTCGACTGTATGTAAAATACAACTCAGGAGCTTCTGCGTCGATACGCTTTTCAAATAGTCGTATAAGCTTTCGAGCTGTGATTTCTTGTAATGGAGTTTCGCAAGAGTTAATTACTGTTTCAATCCAATTTGCAACATCCCCGTAGTGATTACTAATTGATCCCATATAAGTCTTATTTTTAATTTTATTAAAGATATGATATTCTTTTGTAAATACCAAATATTTACAAAACTATCTGTAAACATTATATCCATAACATCAAAGTGGGTCATACTTTCAGGACATAGCCCTAGTAAATGTAATATTTCATTCATAACTTATTTAGATGTATTTAATTTATCAAATACTCGTTAAACTTAGACTTAGTAGGTTTAACGTTTGGAAAATAAAATGTATAAGTTTTCTTTGATTTTTCCAAGTATATAATTTTATAAAATCCTGTCGGTACTGTAGCTCCGGTTGATAATTTGATTGAATTTTTATCAAATACACATTTAATAGTAACAGTAACTGTTTCTGTTTTAGCCCATTCTCTTTCTTGAATTTCTAACATTCTCCATACTCCTCTGTTTAAGTATTGATCTTGCAAAGCACAATTTACATATGAAAATGTCATGTATAACATTTCTTTTGTGCAATTGAAATCAGCAGCTGGAGCCATATGACCTTTGTCATAAACATTTGCTGCATAATCTGCATTGTCTGAAGTTTTAATTGCTTTGTCAGCATAAAAGTCCATACCAGCTCTCGATGCTGTACCATTTGGACATTGCACTGTATATTTAACCCAAAGTGGTTCTTCAAGAACTTCGCTATACATAGCTTCGTAAATTTGAGTTTTTACATAAACGCTATCTCTTCGAGCTTGAGAGAAAGAAGTTGCTGATAAACCTATCAACAACAAACAAAACCATGATTTCAACGTGTTTAATTTTATCATATTAATAAATATCAATTAATTAGATAAAGGTGCTTTAATTGTTGTGATTAATCTTTGTACAAAAAATAATATGTACCGTTATTAACTTGCTTCATTCCCAACTTAGTTGCTATAAGCGGAGCCATCTTTTTATATAATTCTTTTCTAGAAGGCTCTTTGGCTGAAAAGAATATAAGATCGGATTTTTCTCGTTTGATTTTATCAACTAATGCATTAATAACAATACCAAAAATCTTAGCAGCATCAGTGCCACCTAATCCAGTAACACCTTTACCTTTTTTAGCATCTCTAAATTCAACATGATATCCTTCACCGTCATTAAACATATCAAGTACTTCATCAGGTAAAAGTTTACCTGCAGCAATAACAGCGCTATCTGGCAAATTTAGAAATTCTAAAGAAGTAATATCTATTGTATATTTTTGATCGTTAGGGCCAGTAAAGGTAGCAGTGAAATCTGTTTCTTCACCTTCACTCCATTTGATTTTTTCTTTTGTATCAAATAGTTCTTTTATAATTTCTTCCTTAATGATTTGTCTTAATTCTGATTGTTTCATACTAATAAATATCGATTAATTAGATAAAGGTGCTTTAATTGTTGGATGGTATTGATAATTACTTAACTGAATATCCTCTTCTAATAAACATTTGCAGAAGTTGTCATCTTTAAATGCTTCAAACACTTTAACAGCATCTAAAGGACCTTCACCACATGAACCACCTTCATAAGGCCAAAATTCTGTATTGATATTAAGTTTAGGTAATTCAAATGGTTCTCTACCAATTTGCTCTTTTGCTTGTTCAATATGGTTATTATACAAGTGTACATCACCTAAATTGCCAATTAATTCATCTGGGACCATATTAACTGAAGTAGCAATGATTTCTAATAATAAGCCATAAGATGCAATGTTGAATGGTAAACCTAAAAATGTATCTACTGAACGTTGGTTCCACATTAAAGAGATTGCTCTTGTTGGAACTCCATATGGTTTAAAAAATTCATCCAAAGAAAATTTATCATCTATATATTGTGGTAGAGTTATTTGTTGGGTTGATGAATTATTTTTTACCCAAACAACTCTCTCCGCGAAACTCAACTCTCTTGTATAAACTTGAAATCCATAATGACAAGGTGGAAGTGTCATTTGGTCCAATTCTCCAACATTCCAGCTATTAACCATTAATCGTCTTGAGTCTGGATTTGTTTTAAGGTCGTTTATTAGATTTTGGATTTGGTCTATGCCTGGTTTAAGAACTTTTTTAGGTACATCAATCGTAGCCCATTCACCCCAACTTCTCCATTGCTTACCATATATGGAACCGAGTTCACCCCACTTCTTAGCAAACTCATCATCTGTTTTGATACGTTCGATGAACTCGTCCATCGTATCGGGCCAATCACCTTTATATTCATTTGTCTTACTGATGTAATTCTTAAAAGCGTCACCATTCCAAATATTACAACCGTTATCAACTAAGAATTTAATATTAGTATCACCACGTAAGAACCATAACAACTCAGTTACCATAGTTTTCCATGCCATCTTCTTAGTTGTAAGTAATGGAAATCCTTCACTCATTTTGTGACGTATTTGTCTGCCAAATACTGAAGTGGTACCTGTACCTGTTCTGTCTTGTTTTGTAATACCGTTATCCAAGATATCTTGAAGTAGGTCTGTGTATTGTTTATCTAATGCGTTCATAACTTTATTTTTATATTGCTGCAAATCTTACTAAACATGCTATGTGTCCTTTTGGTCTATACTCTTCAGGATTTTCTAATACCTTTTCTAACATATCACGAATCATTTGTTTGTCGTCTTCATATGTTCTTACTGGAGCATCAATGTCTTGAGGAAAATCAGGTGACCAAGATATAGTGATACTTTGATTTGGTTCAAATGTTTCTGGATTGTATACAATAGGACCAAACACACAACCGTCTTTTACTGGTTTGTGCATTTCCCCTGGCTCATACACTTTTGGAGTAAAGTTTAAAGTGTAAATATATCCTACTTTATGTTTGTAAGT
>Ga0114973_10004070_pt1 | contig 10200 bp, 7 predicted proteins | sample M_140807_MF_Meta_FD_87025 | JGI IMG/M metagenome (GOLD analysis project Ga0114973, IMG submission 87025) | Freshwater microbial communities from Lake Montjoie, Canada to study carbon cycling - M_140807_MF_MetaG | ecosystem: Environmental > Aquatic > Freshwater > Lake | place: Lake Montjoie... | reverse complement strand
GCCTTCTTCTTGACAACCTTCTTCTTTGCCGCTGGCTCTACCTGTGCCACTACTGCAACTTCTTGCTCGACCTCTACATCTGTATCGGCAATCGGTGCTGCTGCCTTCTTGACAACCTTCTTCTTGACAACTGCTGGTTCTGGTGCTGCGACCTCTTCATCCGGTTGCTCTTGCTCTGCTTCTGCTTCTTGCTCGGCATCACTGTCCGCAGCCGAAGTATCAAACACAGTTGCTGAAACCTTTGCTGGTGGAGCCTTTGATACAGGAGCTTGGGCTTCTTCCTCAACCTCATCCGTATCACCCTCATCGCGGATCTGTTGCGTATCCATTGCAACACGATCCTCACTGGACAACTGGATGTGGCACTTTCCGTACACGCTAACAACCTCGCGCGGCTTGACAACACACTGGATCAACTTCCACGTTAGACCCCAGCCCTTACCGCCGATCCAGATGCCGCCACACTGCAAAACACATGCGACTTGGCTCAACTTAGGAATGAAATCGACGGGAGTCAACATATCATTCTCGCTGGGGAAGATACGCGTCTCCTTGGTGTCATAGATCTCCACGTTCCACTTTCCGTCGTAATACGGAACCTTGGCACGGATCGATGGCGGCTTGGACAAATCGATCTTCTTGGTATCCTTGTTCTTGCTGTACTTCAAGAAAGGGAAGAATGTATGCTTGCACACCTCGCGCGACATTTCCTCGCCCCACCAGAGCTCCGAGTTCTTGACGGCATCGTCGAGAATTCGGTTCTCGAAATCCTTGAGCTTTTGCAAGAACGTGTCGGTGGCCGGCTTGCGATACTCTTCGTTAGGAAAGTTGAGCGAGATGCTGTACTTACCGTCAGACTCGCCGTTGTCGCCAATAAAGTCGGCAACGCCCCAGGTCATCATCATGGGGGTGGAGAAATGCAAAGAACGATTTGATTGAGTGCTAATAATATTGATGGACTTGCCTCCACGCTCGTTGACCTTGGGAGGCATGTACTTGACCTTCTCAGGGATCCACTCGCTCGAAGGAATAACAACAGGTGCAGATGAAGACATTTTAATACGCTTGTTTTGGACTGACTATGCTCTTTATTGACTGCAAATCTTTAAATCAATTTTATGTATCGATTTTCTTGAAGTGATCTAAAAACCTCCAAAACCGGTGTTTTCAACAAGCACGAAACCCGATACACGATACACGATACATCATCACCCGACCAAAAAAATAACGCATCAGATCCCACTCCAACACGAGCAGATATTGTATGATGAAAATCAACTTAAAATAAATATCTAACAATAGTATATAAACCAACACATCTTTCTCCAAAAACGACACAGATGATAAGACGCGATATACGAACAAACAGCTTGGTCGACGACGATGATGTCCAAGATATTCGCAACGAAATTGTAGACATCCTTTCTGATGCATCACTAAACGAGAAACTCGGCGAAGGTAGTTCTACAGATGCAGTGGTTCCTTTGTCAAAAAAAGCGTATTTCGAGAATCCGGAAGTGCTACAATCGCTAAAGGTACCTGAACTGAGAACCATTTTGCGTTATTACAAAGATGCAATTTCGTTCAAATCCTCGTCGATATATTCCGCGTCAAATATGAAACGTATAAAACTCATCTACGATTTTGCGCTAAATGGTTCGAAACAACGAATGATAGAACGTATTGCGCGTTTCTTTACAATGGATTCCAGTATCATTCATCTCCAAAAAATAGCGAGGGGTCGATTTGTTCGACAAAATCTTATCATGAGAGGGCCGGCATTGAAAAACCGATCCATTTGCGTAAACAACACCGATTTTTATTCCATGGAACCAGTAGCTGAAATCGAGTTTGACCAATTCTTCAGTTATTCGCGAGAGACTCCCACCGGAAAATACGTATATGGATTTGATCACAATTCCCTATTAGAACTCTTGAAAAACCGAACGAGTAGATTGCAAAATCCGTACAATAGAGAAGATATGACGAGTATAATACCCGCCATCCGAAAAGTGGAAAGATTGCAAAAGATTGTTGTCAATTCCCAACGCGGTAAACTGAAACGTTCTTCTACTATAGTGAATCTATCTCCTACATCGAAACCGAAATCTAGGTCGCGAACTAGAGAAACACTTGTGTCTCCGGTGTCGCCAGAAACTGACTCTATTATAACGTCCGTGGATAGAACTCTAGTTCCTGCGGTGTATCCTCTCGCAATTATGCGTGCAAATATAGGAAGCGAATCGAATAATTATGACATTCCTGCAATGATCAGTAAAATTAGGGCGATCCGATTGTTGACTTTTGCAGAAAGGTCGCAAAATCTATTCATGGAAATAGATCAATTGGGAAATTACACGCAAGTTTCGTGGTTCATGAATCTCACTAGACGGGATAATATGCGATACTATAGATTATTGCACGATATATGGAGTTATCGCGCGCAAATGTCTAATGAAATAAAACGGAAAATATGTCCCATGTGGGATCCATTTAGTAATTTTACAAACGAGATTGTCCGGTTTAATATTTTAACCGACGACGAAATCCGCAGCCTATGTTTGCGAACAATGGAGGATATTATTTTTACGGGGGTTTCGCAAGAGTTTCGGGTATTAGGTGCCTTTCATGCATTATCCGCTCTAACTATCGTGTCAATACCGGCCAGAAATAGTATGATGTGGTTATATGAATCGGTCATGTATTAGAGAGGGGTAAATAGTATGCATTAAACGAGAACGCACATAGTAAAACAACAACAGCGATGATTAAAGTGCCTGTATATCCTTTTGACATTTCGATATGTATATTATCGACAGATTTTATTTGATTTTAGAAAATCGAATAAAAAAATTGATATCTATCCTTCAATCCATCCTTGCTGCGAATCATTTAGGCATTTATTAATTTAGTGCGTTAAACCACTTAAATAAAGAACTCTATACTGTGTATACTTAGAATGGTAAGAACCGCTAAGACCGAAAAGCCTTCCGCTCCTGTTTCTGCTCCCGCCTCTGTCCCCGCCGCAACCGATTCTACGGCCGCTGCTCCTGCCAAGAAGGAGAAGAAGGCCAAGAAGGTGGTTGAGGCCGTCGAGACCCCCGCCGCTGCACCTGTTGAGCCCACCAACGAGGTGGTTGTTGACGTTGACGCCTCATCTTTGGCCGCAAAGATGACGGAGTTCAATGCCAAGCTCCAACAGCTCAACAGCATCTTCTCCGCCGTCAAGGGAGACTTCAAGACATTGGAGAAGATTGTCAACCGCGAGCTCAAGGCCGCCCAGAAGTCCTCCGGAAAGAAGACCAAGCGCACGGGAAACCGCGCCCCTTCTGGTTTCGTCAAGCCCACCTTGATCAGTGATGAGCTCGCCGTCTTCCTCGGAAAGGCCGCTGGAACGGAGATGGCGCGCACGGCTGTTAGCAAGGAGATCAACAACTACATCCGCACCAATCAACTTCAGGACAAGACCAACGGTCGCATCATCGTCCCCGATTCCAAGTTGGCCACTCTCCTCAAGACCCAGCCTTCGGATCAGTTGACATACTTCAACCTCCAGCGCTTCATGAAGCACCACTTTGTGAAGGCTGAGGCTCCCGCTACGGCTTAAATGCTTGCGAATACTTCTACTTTGTAGATACCTTATAATTTTACATGCTATTATTACATAGTATGCAAAAAACAACAACATCAAAAACAAAAAACACATCTAGTTCTACAAACACACTCCTGTTTATTTTTTTAGCTTATACTACGTGTTTACAATAACACACACACAAAATACTTACACGGTTGAGGATACTGCGACCTCTGTTTCCTCCCCCTCCTCATCTTCTTCGTCCTCTCCGAACGTTTCCAACTCTTCAAACGCTTGTCTGATGGTTTCGATCTCGTATTCCATCTCTTGTCGCATGCTCTGCTCGATTGCACCGAGATTGTTCTCGAGCGACAAACTCTTCTGCATGTAGAACTGAAGCTGCTGTGTCAAAGACTGAATTTGAATCTCTTGTTGAAAGAGTTGCATTCTGTATTGGCCACACTCTTGCTCCATGCGCTCCACGTAATCTGTTGCAACAAGATCGATGCTTGGACTAGGGACGAATCCTGGTTCTACGTCGGCATCTGTCGCGATTTCCTCAAAGGCCGCCGCACAAAGCGAATCCTCCCTTTTCATAGCGGGCGCCTTACGTGTAATAGTTTGAGGAGTAGCAGGCGGGCTGCCGGGAGGAGTTGTCGGCACATAGGATGCTTGAACTGTCGGCTGCTTCTGATCGGCCTTCTTGACGTACGTGTTCTTTAATAGAGTCCAAAAGAAGTGTTGCTCGCCGCGTCGTCCCTTGGCGGGAAGAGTGTAAAACAACTTGATGGGCTCACCCGATTCGACCGCTGCACGAATTTGGTTCGCGTAATCGCTGGACGACCACTCGGTAAAGTGCACGTAGCAATTGTGGTAATCGCGATTCGTCTTGGTATCCTTCTTGACAACGAAGTCGACTTTTCCGACGACACCTACGTTGGCCTTCTGAAACGCGTCGGCAATGGTCTCCTTGGAAACATTCGTGTATACGTAGGGGATGTAAACACTTAGAGCGTCAAGCTGAACATTGGACAAAGCGTTAGCAGCAGAAGAAGAAGACATGATTTCTATAAAACGTTCACTAAACAATACTTTTTGCAAAATGCATGTTGTTCTTCTACAAGTAAAAAAAGCATATCAATTTTATGCGTTTTTTTGAAATATTGATTCAACGGATCTATTTACACAGGATCATATTATTCTATAACGGAGGAGGGTTCAAAACAAAACATGGAATAAATCCGTTGAAGAGACCCAAAATCCGTAATGTATTTCGTATGCTTCATCAACCAATCATAAAACCCAATATTTTGAAGCCCCTTACTAACAACCTCTTTTTTGTATTCGGCGAACCATTTCAATGTTTCGTACAAATTAACATTGACGTTCATAGTATTTTTCTTTTCGTGATAATCCGTACCAGAAATCACCGCAATTTCGCGAAACTCCTTTTTGGATAAATCCAGCTCCTTCAAAATTTGGTCTAGATCGTAAAACAAGACGGTTTGATTATGCAAACTAAGATGACGTAAAATCCGCGGACATCCATACACAAACATATCCATATCATCGCTCAGACAAGCCCACGCCGTTCCATCCAATACCATACTTGCACACAATCGATCCGCCTCCCCCGTCGCCATTTCATATTGTATATGAGATTCGTCAAACAACGATTTAATCGCCGATATATCCATGGGTCGGATTCGAATTATCTGTGCCTTCAAGGATTCTAACCGTTTTTCCAAGACAACTCGTTCGTCCAAAGACGCCTGATTGATCAAGGTTTCTTGGATTTGATCATATTCTTTTTCGGCCTCTTTCTTCATGCGACTCCGCTCCTTCAACAGAGCCTGTTTCTCTACTGGCGCCTTTCCGTCAAATACGAAAATGGGTGTTATATTATAAGTTTTGAACGATTTCAGCATAGCACGAAATCCTGTTTCTAAGGTGTCGTGCGTAGCATATTTGTATAAATAAATGCTCGTATCGATAACAATCGTCTTATTACGAAGTACCAGAAGCGGTTTTCGTCTGATTGCGCGTTTCGAACAATGATCGGAAATATACCGATTCAAATCGCGTATTCCCATATATTTTTATGGTCGTTTGTCTATATCATCATTCTCGCCAGACAGGGTTTATCAATTTTATCCAAGTGCCGTCATCCGCATAGTCTGTAAAATAAACGGATCTTTCTTTGTTGCATGCCGGACTTGATACCATTCTTGGACAACCCCTATTCTAGAAAGATATTCTGGATCTTGATACAATGATTTTACAAGTCCACAATAATCTAGAATCCGATCCGACGTTTTTATAAATGCGATCGATTTACGAGGTTTCATACACCATTCCAAAAACTGATTAATATGTGTCATAAACACCGATTTGATAACATAATACGACAAGACATAGGTATTTTCCTTATATTGCGATTTCCGTTTCATCATAGACGCCGATGAATGCGTATCGGTTAGTTGTTGATATGTTAAACCATAGTGGTCCAAGACTTTGCCGCATTGAAAAATAGACCACGCAGATTCAATCTTCAAAAGCTCTTCGACACGTTGCAACACATGGGTATTACGCTGACTCGTGTTCCTAGAAAAAAACACAGTAAACAATATATTCATGATTTCCGCCCACATTTCGCAATAGGTTTCGAACAATCGTATATCCGAAGCTTGAATAGGGAAAAGTCCAAGAATCAATCGATCCGCTTCCGAACAGTCCATTTCCGAGAAATCCATGCCTAAATTGTGAAATGTTTCGTGAATAAATACTTTAAACCATTCTTCGCTGCGGAATAGATTGATCTCGGTACTAGGTTCGCAACTCGTAGTAAAAGCGGTGTTAACATGCTCTTGGTCCAAGGGCTGCATCTTGGTCTTAGCCAGTGTTTTCAAATGATCCGTGAAAAAGAGGTTAATATTCATAACCTGACTGCATTCGTGAGGCGCGAACTTATCTGCAACTGAGAGCCACAGATATATTTTATAAAGGGATTCGCGACAAAATCGTTCGTATTTCGTGCGCTTAGACTTCGATAAGGCTTCACCATTCTGGATGGGAAGGATCATATTTACATTGTATCGATCGCTATGAATACGAAACCCATAGGTCTTCTTCCATTTTACAGCATCATCAATAATGGCGCGAATCTCTTCTGGTATATAATCATAGTTTGAACCTTGAGTTGTCGCGTCCTCATCTGTTATCTTGGACAAAGGTGTTTCTTGTACTTGTGTATGAAACTGTTTCCAAGAAACATCGGATTTTTGAATCAGGCTATACAACATCATGATAGTCTGTCGACTCTTCTTGGACAATATCGTTCTAGAGGGAGTTTTTTTGCGAGTTTTATTATGAAGTACATGATTTGGAGGGTTTATCAAGGTAGGGAATTCTTTTATCAAAAAACCAGATAATACCTTACTGAGTGAACGATTCATTTATATGTTTACAGTATTTCTATAGTACTATCTTATTTTTTTCTTCAAACCATTTTATTTACGAGAATATATCCCAAAATATAACTATTCAATATACCTTACGGGTGGGTTTGATAGTATTGACTCATTAGATTTGTTTTATTTTATGGGATTCGTTGGAACACTCGATTTTTGCCATAATCCAGTATTTGTATCGTTTACAATCCATGAACCTTCAGGAAGTGGTTGACTAGAAGGGAATCGTTTTCTTAATACATTATCTACATAGACATACTCTTCTAAAACACATGCTTTTTTATCAGAACTTAACATCCAAGGGACTGGACAATCAACAGAAATATCAGGTCGCATGTTTCCAACAGTTGTAGATCTTTCAGGTTTCATTCCAGGTGTTCCAGATTGCATTCCAGGTTTCATTCCAGGTTTCATTCCAGGTTTCATTCCAGGTTTCATTAGAGGTGTTCCAGGTTGCATTTCAGGTTTCATTTCAGGTTGCATTTCAGGTTGCATTACAGAAATTTCAGGTTTCATTACAGAAATTTCAGGTTGCATTACAGGGGTTTCGGGTGTTCCAGAATCTTGTGTTGTAGCTCCTTCTGTAAAGGAACCTTTCATATACGAAAAAAGTATGATAATACACAAAATACCAAACAAAAACAGAACGCTAAACAATACTGTTTTTCGAGAGAACCCTCTTTTTGCCATAATTTAATTATATATAGTATGGTAGTATTTTTTATACATTACAAGAAAAAGAAAAATTGATTTTGTTTTTATACGACTTTATGTAAAAACAGAACGATAACCGACTAGATACCACCATCATCATAATCATCATCATGGCAACAACCATTGCAAAATCCACAAAATCGCGGACATTCAACCAAATCCTAACTATGTTCTACGAAGACAGACTAACCGTCAATTTGTTGAACCACAATTTGAAAGAACACGAAAGACTCCTCTTTAAAAGTAAACTATACAAAACACCAAACAAATATCTATGTGGACGCTCATTGTCCAAGAATCAGAACCATATTATAGAATATCTATGGATTGCCAAATGCGGACGTGTAGATGACGAAAAATACCACTCTACCTTTACAACCAATTTCTGTGATGACTGTAAAATCGGGAAGATGCAGTCCCATTTTATGAAATGTAAATATGTGGATGGGTGTCATACTGAATGCGCCGTTTGCATTTCACCGATCGAAATGGGGTCTCCGTCCGTTGTATTAGAGTGCAATCATACATTTCACGGTGGATGCATCAACCGCTGGTTCAAAACAAGGGTAAACTGCCCCTGCTGCAGAAGAGACTATTCGGCTTTCTTGGACTGACTATCTCTAGATAACACAAGTTCCTTGCGCACCACCATCAAAGGAATATCCGGGTTTGGAGGACCACTCGTATAATGCAACAGTTTGGCTGGATAAGTAGCCATCAATAATTGTTTTAGATCCTCATTTTGAGTAAATTTCGCACGCAAAGCGATTTCGCGTTCCTCTTCATTTCGCCCGCCTTTTTTACTGTCTATGCTGTAAAAGTCGGGGTCGATCGATATATTCGCGGGTCGAATCTGAACTGGATGTTTTCCTGCGGTTTTCCCCTTATTACTTCCAGCGGCCTCTGCTAAAGTAATGCTATTGGCAATAGTAGGGGTGTCTTTTTTATCGTCGGCGTCTACACCTATGCCCTGGTCCTTGCCTTCAGGCAAACAAAAGAGTTTGCGGAACTCAGGGTTCTGTTTTCGGAATTTGGCACCCTGATAAAAATGTTCCACGGATGCCCAGATACACCCATCTTGTTTAAACTCCGCATTCATCCATTTATCGTCTAGTTTTCGTCGCCAACTCTCCATGCGGTGCAAAGGTAGAAACTTGGATTGTTCGGAAATCTCGATCTTTTCGTTCGTTCCTTTGCCGGGTTTCTTGGACATTTCGGCTTTTGCATGGAAGGTGAACGCCATTTTCGAGTCATACAAATCGTTCAATGGAGACTTACCTTTTGTCTTTGAATCTTCATCGTCATCGTCGTCGTCATTCTCGTCCACCTTACGTAAATCCTCTTCTGCACCCAACTTGGCAGCAAATTCGCGAAACTCTTTAATCATGTAAAATGGACCCTCGGCGCGTTGAATACATTTGTTTACAACCAACATTCGAACATTATACGGTATTTCGTGATATTCGAAGATCTTTTTATTTTTATAACTAACCAGTTTGTAATGAACTCCACTAAAGGATGTCATAATGTAAAATCTGGGACGAAACTGTTTCGATCGACGGAGTTCCTCGTCCACTTCGCCACACTGTAAAACACTATTCAACGCCTTTTCTTTGAAGGATCTCTCTGAAAACATAATCATTTTTATTTGCAAAACCCTCTCAATAACCGAAATCGCCCAGACATCTGCCCAATAATGACTGGTTCGAATATAGGCACGGAATTCTTCCAACGTGGTGATCTTAGAGAAATCTCCTACATCATCGTCGATCATATTTTGGGCATCACGACGTTCTTTGACCGCTTTTTCGTATTCCGCCTCCACCTTTTTCTCTTCTTCCAAGATTTTCGCCAAGACTTTGGGTTGATTTCGCGCTTTTTGAGCGCGTTCTTTCAAATCCTTTTCCAGCAATTGTTTATATTCCCGGATACGTTTGTCGTATCCCTTGACAAAAGAATCCATATGTAAGAAGAAGTTGCGCTGATTGTCGAATACAGTTTGTGTAGCCTCCTTCGCTACAATAGCCCGTAATTTAGAAACAGTGGTTATTTCGCCAATTTGCTTATATGCTTCTCGTATAACTGCAAAAAAACAGTCGCCGTTTGCCTCTACTTGATGAATGCCGTAGTTATTGTTGGCCAAATACTTCACAATCCAAGGGTCGTCTTTCGATGTAGACTTGTATTTGGTTGTTGCCTTTACATCTGCCTCGGTTTCCTCTACAAGGAGAGGCGGTGGTTTGATCTTATCATCGTGTTCAAACACACCGTGTTGAAGCGTCTGTGTTGCCTGTTTAACTTCCTTTGATCCCGACGATTTGTCGGTTGTTTCCAACGATACAACATCGTTCTCTTCATCTTCGTCTTCGTCTTCACCTTTGCGTTTTTCTTTTTCCGCCGCCTTCAAAGGTTCTTTCTCCTTTTCTTCGCTTTTTTCTTTGT
>Ga0114973_10004061_pt1 | contig 10215 bp, 7 predicted proteins | sample M_140807_MF_Meta_FD_87025 | JGI IMG/M metagenome (GOLD analysis project Ga0114973, IMG submission 87025) | Freshwater microbial communities from Lake Montjoie, Canada to study carbon cycling - M_140807_MF_MetaG | ecosystem: Environmental > Aquatic > Freshwater > Lake | place: Lake Montjoie... | reverse complement strand
AGGTTTTCCGCGGTGAAGCTGCGATAGAACCAGGCCAACGCCAACAATGTGGCCGCGGCAAGCCCCCAAAACCACCTGTAAAAGGACTCAGGGATGTGGCCGCCGACCTCGACCACCTCGGAAGGCGGGGGCGTGGACAGGCCCTGCTCGGTGGCCGGGGCGGATGCAGCTGCGGGCTGCGCTTCGCCGGCAGCCGGCGGCGGCTCGCTCAGACCCGAGGCCGCACCGGCTTGCGCAGGCTCCTGCAGGCTGGTCGATGCGGACTGCGCCGAAGTCGGCTCCTGCAGGCCCGACGACACAGGCTCCTGCACGCCCGAGGTCGCAGCACCGGCCTCCTGAAGGCCGGTCGATGCGGAAGTGACCTCCTGCGAGCCCGAACCCATCGGTGCGAGAACCGCTTCCTCGACCTGTGGCGCGTTGTGCACGACCACATACCACCATGCGCCGGCAAAACAGCTTGCGGCGATCAAAAGCGGGCCGAGCGCAATCGCCAGACTGCCCAGCAAGCGCCCCGCACCGGGCGCCTCGCCGCTGGCATAGGCTGCCCGCAGGCGGCCCGGCGACATCAGGCCGCGCACCACCGCACCCAGCGCATTGCCCCCGAAGGTGTCGGTCAGCCGCTCGAGCCAGGGCGGCACATCCATGCGCTGCTCTTCAGGCGGCAGTTTGGGTGCGACTTTAGGGTCGATGATCGCCCAGCCGACCACATAGACAAAGTACAGAAACGCCAGGAAAAAGCCCGGCACCATCGCGGCCGCATACAGCTTGACGACCGACTGCCCGGCCACCGCCGCATAGACGATGATCATCACCGACGGCGGAATCAGGATGCCCAGCGTGCCGCCGGCCGTGATCACGCCCGCGGCAAGACGGGTGTCGTAGCCGGCCTTGAGCATCGGGCGCATCGCGATCACGCCCATCAGCACCACTACCGCGCCGACAATGCCGCTGGCAATTCCCCAGAAGGTGCACACCAGCAGCGTCGCCACGGCCAGCGAGGCCGGCAACCGGCGAAAGGACAACTGCACCGCCTTGAACATCTTGTCGACCAGCGCCGCGCGTTCGATCACATAGCCCATCAGCACGAACAGCGGGATCGACAGCAGCGTGTCGTTGGTCATGCCGCCATAGGTCCGCTGCACCATCAGGTCGAAGACATGGTTGCCCACCATGCTTTGCGCCGGGTCGAAATAGGCGACGAAGCCGAACAGCATGCCCAGACCCATCAGGGTGAAGGCCGTCGGAAAACCCATCATGATCGCGACCACGATCAGCCCGAGCATGAGCAGGCCCAGATATCCGCTGGTCATCGCACACCTCCCTGGCCATGACCGGAACTCGGCTGACCTGCTGCATTTTCCGCTGCACCGCCCAGACGGCCGTGCGCCGCCTGCTCGATGTCCTGCACATTCTCGATCGCCGAACGACGCGCCTCGTCATCGACGAAGGTCGAATGCTCGAGCTGGTCCTTGACCACGTCGATCTCTTCCACGTCCGCAAGCCGCTCGGGCCAGGCGCCGGTGCGCAGACACACCACACAGCGCACGACCTCGGCCACCCCCTGCAGCAGCACCAGTGCGCCGGCCAGCGGAATAACCGATTTGAACCAGTAAAGCGGCGGTCCGTTGGCGGTGATGCTGGAGTGCTCGCGAATCCGCCAGCTTGCGCCGGCATAGTCCCAGCCGGCATAGAGCAGCGCGATGATCCCGGGGAAGAAGAACAGGAAATACAGCACCAGATCGAAACTCGCCTGGCGGCGAGGCGACATCGATCCGTACAGAAAATCGCCGCGGACATGTCCGTCCTGGGCCAGGGTGTAGGCACCGGTCAGCATGAACAGCGTGCCGTACATCATCACGCTGAGCTCGAACCCCCACTGACTCGGGCTGTTGAGCGCATAGCGTCTGAATACTTCGGCACAGACCAGAATGGTCAGCGCAATCAGCAGCCATGCGGCCGCCTTGCCAACCGTCGTACTGATCCGGTCGATGGTGAAAAGAAAGGATTGAGTCGTCATCGAATCGTCCAGGCACCAGGCATTCCATGGTGCATCAAGCAAACCGGCCGGGCACTGGGCCCGGCCGGCACTCAGGGTGAAACGCGCTGCTTCGGCCGGAAATCAGCCCTTCTTGCCGAAGTAGTGATTGAAGGCCATGCGACGGCTCACGTTGGTGTCCATGTCCCAGCGCACGGTGCGCTCGGCAAACGAACGCTGCGAGGCCACGATCTGCTTGAACAGGATATTGTCCTCGGCCTTCTTGGCGACGACTTCGTCATAGATCTGCAGTTGCTTCTGCAGGATCGCGTCCGGGGTCTTATAGAACTTCACGCCCTGCTTGGTTTGCAGTTCGGTGTAGTCCTTCGAGTAGCGGTCAACCGCCTTCCAGGACATGTCGGCCGACGCGGCCTCAACCGCATTGTCGATGATCGACTTCATCTTGGGCGGCAGTGCATCGAGCTTGGCCTTGTTGAAGAGGATCTCGAACTGCTCGGCGTTCTGGTGATAGCTCTGCAGCATGCAGACCTTCGACACATCGGGGAAGCCCAGGATCCGGTCGGAGGTGGCGTTGTTGAACTCGGCCGCATCCAGCAGACCGCGGTCCATTGCCGGGATGATCTCGCCGCCAGGCAGCGCATTGACCGCTGCACCCAGGGCGGTGAAGACGTCGATCGAAATACCGACCGTGCGGAACTTCAGGCCCTTCATGTCCTCGGCCTTGGCGACCGGCTTCTTGAACCAGCCCAGCGGCTGGGTGGGCATCGGGCCGTAGAGGTAGGAGTAGACATTGGCGCCGACCGCCTCATAGACCTTGCTCAGCAGCTCCTTGCCGCCGCCGTACTTGTGCCAGGACAGCAGCATGTTGGAGTCCATGCCGTAGGCCGGACCCGATCCCCACAGCGCGAGCGCATTGTTCTTGCCGTAGTGATAGACCAGCACGCCATGGCCGCCATCGAGCGTGCCCTTGGAGACCGCATCGAGCAGGCCGAATGCCGGAACGACCGAACCGGCCGGCAGCACTTCGATCTTCAGCTCGCCACCGGTCATGTCATTGACCTTCTTGGCGAAGTCGTTGGCGTACTCGTGGAAGATGTCTTTGGCCGGCCAGGTGCTCTGGAAGCGCAACGAAGTGGTCTGAGCCTTGACGATGGCCGGAAAGCCCAGAGCGGCGACGCCCGAAGCGGCGCCTGCGGTTGCGATGAATTTGCGGCGTTTGCCGAGGGTCGAATCCATGGAGTCTCCTGTGGTGGGAGCGGCATATTAGGCGCTCCTGACAGGCTCGGGATGATTTCCGAGTGCTCCACCCCGTCATTCGCGATTGGTTGCGGCGCTTGGCGACCGCTCAGAAAAAACCGACGCTCACCTGAAAGAGCTTTTCCAGCCGGGAAATCATGCGGCGATTGGCAACGAACACGATCACGTGATCTTCCGGCTCGATCACGGTGTCGTGGTGAGCAATGACGACCTCGAACTTGCCGGCACCGCGCTCACGCACCATGGCACCGATGATCGCGCCCTCGGGAAGGTCGATCTGCTCGATCCGCCGACCGACCACCTTGCTCGAGCGGGAATCGCCATGGGCGATGATCTCCAGCGCCTCGGCGGCACCCCGGCGCAATGAATGGACGGCGACCACATCGCCGCGGCGCACATGCTTGAGCAACTCGCCCAGCGTGGCCTGCGCCGGGACGATCGCGATGTCGATGCGCCCACCCTCGACCAGATCGGCATAGGCCCGCCGGTTGACCAGCGCGATCACCCGCGACGCGCCCATTTTCTTGGCCAGCAGCGAGGACATGATGTTGCCCTCGTCATCCGAGGTGAGCGCACAGAACAGGTCCATGTCGCGCACGCTTTCTTCTTCGAGCAGGTCTTCGTCGGTGGCATCGCCGTGCAGCACCAGCACCGAGGCAGGCAGTTCGGCTGCCAGCGCCTCGCAGCGCTTCAGATCGGACTCGATGACACGGACATCCAGGCGCTCGGCCAGCCGGCGAGCCAGGCGCAATCCGATACGCCCGCCTCCAGCCAGCATCACCCGTTTGACCGGGCGGTCCATCTTGCGCAGTTCGGTCAGCACAGTGCGGATGTGCTCGGTGGCGGCCAGGAAGAACACCTCGTCGCCCGGCTCGATCAGGGTGTCGCCATCGGGGTAGATCGTGCGCTCGCCGCGAAAGATCGCCACGATGCGCGAATCGATGGTCGGCATATGGGCGCGGATCTCGCGGATCGGGCGCTGCACCAGCTGCCCACCGGCATAGGCCCGCACCGCGATCAGGCTGACCCAGCCACCCGCAAATTCCAGCACCTGAAGTGCCTCTGGAAACTCGACCAGGCGTGCGATGGTGTCCGTTACCGCTTTTTCAGGGAGGATCAGATGGTCGACCGAAAACGCGCCCTCACCGACCAGCTCCGGGTGATCCTGGAACTCGGAGGACCGCACCCGCGCAATGCGCTTGGGCACATTGAAGGATTGCGCGGCCAGGTGGCAGGCGACCAGATTGGTTTCGTCGCTGTGCGTGGTCGCAATCAGCATGTCCGAGTCCTCGGCACCGGCCGCGCGCAGCACCGATGGCAGCGCCCCATTGCCGGTCACCGTGCGCAGATCGAGACGCTCCTGCAGGCTGGCGAGCCTGCCCGCATCGGTGTCGACCACCGTGATGTCGTTCTGCTCGGAGACCAGGCTCTCGGCCAGCGATTCGCCGACCCGGCCTGCGCCCAGGATGAGGATCTTCAAGCGATCATCATGATTGGACCTGCGCACCCCGGCGATAGGTGCCCTTGGACAGGTCGATACCCAGCTGCTTGAGCTTGCGATACAGATGGGTCCGCTCAAGACCGGTCTTTTCTGCCACCCGGGTCATCGAGCCATGCTCGCGCGACAGGTGGTGTTCGAAATACGCCCGTTCAAATGCGTCGCGCGCCTCGCGCAGCGGCAGATCCAGGGGCAGCTCCCGCGCAGTGCCTGGCTGGCCATTGGGGCTTGCAACCGGTGCCGTCAGGAAGGTGGCCGACGGGGCAACCAGCGGAACCGGCTGGCTCATCGGCATGAGCGTAATCGGGCCGGAGCCGCCGGTGTGGGCGGCCATCGGACGATACGACTGCGGTGAAACGGTTGGCATGGCACGGGCCATTGCCTTGGCGCGTCCGCGCGCCAGCCCCTGCTCGACTGCCTTGAGCAGCTTTTGCAAGGAGATAGGTTTTTCCAGGAAATCGAGCGCGCCGATCCGGGTGGCCTCGACTGCGGTGTCGATGGTCGCGTGGCCGGACATCATGATCACCGGCATGTCGAGCTTGCCGGCTGCAGCCCACTCCTTGAGCAGCGTCACGCCATCGGTGTCGGGCATCCAGATATCGAGCAGGACCAGGTCGACCGGATTCAGTTCACGGGCTTCACGCGCCTGTCGGGCGTTTTCCGCAAGCAGGACCGTGTGGCCCTCGTCTCCGAGAATTTCGGACAGCAACTCACGGATGCCGATTTCGTCATCTACAACCAGGATGTCTGCCATGGATTCCTTGCTCTTGACACGGTGTCAGGCGACCCTTAAGCGACCCGAGCGCTCAAGAGTGTTGTGCGCAAGCATCAATTGTCGTCGCTTTTTGCCAACTTAGTAAAGAGCAGACTCACCGACGCGCCTCGAATGTCGCCCTCGTCATTGCTCACGTTGGCAACTTCGATGCGTGCGCCGTGCTCCTCGACGATCTTGCGAACGATCGCCAGGCCCAGTCCGGTGCCCTTGGCCTTGGTCGTGACATATGGCTCGAACACCCGGGAGATCGTGCCCGGTGCGAAGCCCTGGCCGTTGTCGGTGATCACCAGTCGCACGCCGGTGATCTGACCGGCTCGCACCACCGACTCGGTCCGCAGGTCGATGCGCCGATCCGGCTGGCGCTCGGTCGCCTCCAGCGCATTCTTGATCAGGTTGAGCACCACCCGGCGCAGCTGCGTCATGTCGCCCAGGATGGCCGGCAGTTCGGTCTCGAGCTGCAGGTGCAGGGCGCCGGCCGCATCGAGCGGCGCATACAGGTTGACCACATCGCGCACCAGGCGGTTGAGCAGCATCGGCGCAATCCGGGCCGCCGGCAGCCGGGCGTAGTCGCTGAATTCATCAACCATCAGCTTGAGTGCGCCGACCTGCTCAACGATCGTGCGCGAGCTTCGGGTCAGCAAATCAGACTCGGCCTGGGGCAGCTTGTCGGCGAGCCGATGCTGCAGGCGCTCGGCGGCGAGCTGGATGGGCGTGAGCGGGTTCTTGATTTCGTGCGCCAGGCGCCGGGCGACTTCGCTCCAGGCCACCTCGCGCTGCACCGACACCACTTCGCTCACATCGTCAAAGACCAGCAGCCAGTCCTGTTGCGGAGGCGGCAGGCGCGCGCCGCGCGCCAGCAGGGTCAGGGCTGGCACCGAATCGGCGCCTTCGCGCACCTCCCGCCGCAGTGCGAGTTGCCGCTGCCAGGCGCGCTGCGAGCCATCCTCCAGCTCGGCGAAGGCCTCCATGACTGGCAGCGCTGCCTCGCCCAGCCGGGGCAGCTGCTCGATGGACAAACCGTTAAGCGATCCGGGCTGCGCCTCCAGGATGCGCTCGGCACCGACATTGGCCTGAGTCACCAGAAACCCTTGATCGAGCACGATGACGCCGGTGGTGAGGTTGGCGAGAACACTGGCCAGCCGCGCATTGGCGCGTTCCAGCTCGTTCTGATTGCGCTCGACCAGAGCCCGCGCCTCCTCGAGCTGGCGCGTCATCGCATTGAACGACTGGGTCAGCACACCCAGTTCGTCGCGTCCGGAATAGTCCTTCACCGGTCGAAAGTCGCCCTCGGCGACCGCCCGGGTACCAGCAGCCAGCATGGCCAGGGGCCCGGTCATCCAGCCGGCCAGCAGGAACGAGGCTGCGATGGCCGAGAACACCGTCAATAGCAGCGTGACGGTCATCGTGATCCGGAAGATGCGCTTGAGGCCGGCCCGATTGATCGACAGCTCCTGATAGTCGCGCCAGCCCTGCTGCACCGCCTCGGCATTGCCAGCCAGACTCTGCGGCACCGGCGACAGCAGCTGCAGCAGGCGCATGTCCTCGCCGAACTGACCCGCGCCTGGAATGCTCTGCAGCACCCGCAGCTTCAGGCCACGCGCCTGGTCTGCATCGCCTTCGACCTGCTCGATGCCGGCAAAGCCGCGTCCCGCCCGGGCCTGGCGCAGCACCGACGGTGGCGGCAGATCGGGCAGCAGGCGGCCGAGTTCGCCGCCACTGGCGGCCACGATGCGGCCATTGGACGAAATGATGAGCGCTTCGCGAATGCCCGCGCGCTCGCGCATCCGATCCATCGTCGCCGCCAACTGGCTCTGGGGCAGACCCGCCAGTTCAGACGCCATCGAGCGGGCCTCCGACTGCAAGTCAGTGAGCAGGGAATCGAGAGAAGCCCGACCGAGCGTCAAGCCTGATTCAAGCGCCCGCTCCATCGGCACGTCGTACCAGGACTCGACCGAGCGCCCGAGAAACTGCACCGCCACCAGATAGATCAGCAGCACCGGCGCCAGGGTCATGCCCGTGAAGACCAGCGCAAGCCGCGCCATCAGACGGGTGCCGAACAGGCCCGATCGCCAGCGCTGCCAGAGTCTTCGCGCGAGCACCGCCGCCAGCAGCAGCAGGCCCAGTCCAATGGCCACATTCAGGCCGAGCAGCAGATCGTAGTGGCGCTCAAGGAACCGGTCATTGCCGCTGGCCAGCGCCAGCAGCGTCAGCAGCACCGCGGCCATCGCCGTCGAAATGAACAGCGCGTAGCGCAGCGCGTTGGTCACGGTGCGCTTCTCGGGTTCTCCAGCTTCAGTGCGAATCGCTTCCATTCCGATGCGGGTGTCCAGTCCCGGTTGGTGATTGCCGTGACCTGAAAAGACTTGGGCAACTGATCGGTGTCCATCCTCAGGCGCAGCCGGCCTTCGTATTGTCCGCCCCCCGGCGTGCGTTCACGGGGCGCCGCTCGCCATCCCCTCAGGCGCGACATGGCTTCGAGCGCCTCGCCCAGGGACGAAAAGGCCATCGGCACCCCATTGAGGAGCAGCCGGTACTGGCGGGTCAACACCTGATAGGACAATCGGTGCGACTGGGTGGCGGTGGCCGCCCGCTCATCCCACCAGTACCAGCGTGGGCGTCGCAATTCGAACTCGACCAGAAACGGCAGGGTGATACCTCGATTGACTGCCTCTTCGAGCGAGGAATTGAGTGTGATCAAAAAATCGGCCGACACCAGCCAGGCCTCGCCGTCTGACGAGGGTTCTGCCGAGGCCTGCAGGACCTCGAGGGAATCGGCGCCGCGAGCGGCGGGCAACCAGGCCATCAGCGCCGCCGTCGACAGCGCCGCGATGGCGGTGCGTCGCTTCACTGGCCTTTGCTCAGAAGGGCATAGAAAAACCCGTCGTGCTCCCGATCCGGACTGGTACAGGGCAGCAGTTGCGAAATCGCTTCGCGACGGCCGTCGGGCCAGGTCCAGTTGATCGACTCGCGCTGGGCGGTCGGTGTCTGCTGAACAAAACGGTCGATGACCTCAGCGCCTTCACCGGGGAAGACGGAGCAGGTCGAAAAAAGCAATTTACCACCCGGCTTGAGGAGCGGCCAAAGGGCGGTCAGCAATCGGGATTGCTGTTGCGAGAGTGTGGCGATATCGCCACGACGGCGCAGCCAGCGGATATCGGGGTGCCGACGCACGATGCCCGATGCCGTGCAAGGCGCATCGAGCAGGATCCGATCAAAGGCGATGCCGTCCCACCAGGTCGCTGGTGTGGCCGCATCGCCCGCCAGCACCCGCACGGCGCCACGACTGCCCGGCATCGGCAGGCCGAGTCGGTCGATGTTGGACTCGATGCGCTGGCAGCGCTGTGCATCGACATCGAGCGACAAGAGGTCGATGTCGGCCCGCTCGAGCAGGTGGCAGGTCTTGCCACCGGGGGCCGCGCAGGCATCCAGCACCCGCTGGCCGTCCTGCACATCCAGCAGGTGCGCGGCGAGCTGTGCACCGGCGTCCTGAACTGACCACTCGCCCTGCTCGAACCCGGGGATCGCCTCCACGGCCAGCGCCTTGTCGAGCACGAGTGCGTCGGGTCCGGCCACGCGGGTCTGAATGCCCGCCAAAGCCAGTCTGGCTGCGCAGGCCTCGCGATCGGTTCGGCGTCGATTCACCCGCAGCACCAGCGGCGCCTGGCGATGGGCAGCTGCCACGATCGCCTGCCAGCTCGTCGGATAGGCTCGCGCGAGTTCGTCGAGCCACCACTTCGGATGCTCGTATCGCACGACCGGATCGGCTTCGATGGCCGTCAGCAGGGCGGCTTCTTCGCGCAGGAAACGGCGCAGCGTCGCATTCAGAAAGCCAGCTGCGGCGGGGAACGTGGCGCGGGCGGCGGCAACGGCCTGATCGACCACGATGGCCTGGGCCCGCATCGGCTCGAGCAGCTGAGCCAGTGCAACCCATTGCAATGCCAGCACCAGCCGGTCAGGGGCGCGGCCGTTGATCAGGCTGGTGAGCGCTGTGACGCGGGCCTTGTTGCGAAGGGCCTGGTAGGCCATGTCGCGAGCGGGTGCCCGCGATGCCGGCGGCAAGGCCGCCATATGCCGCTGCAAGGCCTCGGGCAGTCGCTGTCCGGCAAGCACCTCGCCGATCGCGCCGGCCGCAGCGCGCATCTCGGTCGCCAGCGCCGCCCGATGGGCGGGACGGTCCGCCCCGATGGGCTGCGAGCGCGCATCGGGCGCAGACCCCCGGGGGACGGCTGTCTCAGCCGGGGGGCGTGGCCTCATACCTGAGGATCAGCGACCTGCTGCCGGACGCGGACCCGTCGCCGCCATTTCCATCAGCCGAGCCACGCGCTCCTCGGTCGCCGGGTGGGTGGAGAACAGGCCCCGCAGTCCGCCGCCTGACAGCGGATTCATGATCATCATCTGGGCGGTTTCGGGATGACGCTCGGCGGCTTCCATCGGCATGCCCTGGGCATAGCGGTGGATCTTGTCGAGCGCGCTGGCCAGGGCCTGCGGATCGTCGGCGATCTGCGCGCCGAGCCGGTCGGCCTCGAACTCACGGGCACGCGAGATCGCCATCTGAATGAGCATCGCCGCCAACGGCGCCAGCATCGCCACTGCGATCGAGGCGATCGGATTGGTGGGCCGGCCTTCGCCGTCGCGCCCGCTGAAGAACATCGCAAAGTTGGCCAGTGCTGAGATCGCACCCGCCATCGT
>Ga0114973_10004060_pt1 | contig 10216 bp, 6 predicted proteins | sample M_140807_MF_Meta_FD_87025 | JGI IMG/M metagenome (GOLD analysis project Ga0114973, IMG submission 87025) | Freshwater microbial communities from Lake Montjoie, Canada to study carbon cycling - M_140807_MF_MetaG | ecosystem: Environmental > Aquatic > Freshwater > Lake | place: Lake Montjoie... | reverse complement strand
TTAGCGATAAGGGTAAGGATACCTTGAACCGCATCTTGCCATTGAAAGATACCGGGTACTCATAATCAGATTCAATAAGATAATCCGGATTAAATTCAGGATAAGCTGCCGCATACAAGGAACCTGGTTCATGGCCAAGTTTCTCCCAAAGCTCCTCGGTAATGTGCGGGGCGTATGGTGCGAGTAAAACGGTTAAAGGCTCTAAAATTTGACGGAAATTACATTTAGACTCTGTCAATTCATTCACGCAAATCATAAAATTTGAAACGCCCGTATTAAATGAAAAGCGGTCTAAATCTTCCCGAATCTTACGAATCGTTTTATGCAAGGTCTTAAAGTGTTCTTTGCTTGGAGTTGTTTCATTCACCTCGAATGTCCCATCGATATGAAATAATCTCCAGTATTTCTTCAAAAACCCATGTACCCCTGTAATTCCTTTGGTGTCCCATGGTTTACTTTGCTCCACAGGACCTAGAAACATTTCATACATACGTAGGGTATCTGCTCCAAACCGATCAACTAACTCGTCAGGAGTTTGAACGTTATATTTAGACTTTGACATTTTTTCTACCTCGTATCCACACAAATAAACTCCTGAAGGTTCTAATACAAACGTCGCATCCTTATAGTCACTGCGCCAAGCTTTGAATCCTTCAAGGTCCAATTCATCGTTGTTTACGAGTGAAATATCCACATGGATTGGCGTAGTTTCATAGCCATCTTTCATTCCTGCGCTCACAAAGGTTTGTTGTCCAACGACCCGATAAACAAAACTACTACGTCCTAAAATCATTCCCTGATTGATCATCTTTTTGAAAGGCTCATCAAACGGAAGAATCCCTAAGTCGTGTAAAAATTTACACCAAAAACGCGCATATAATAAATGTCCGGTAGCATGTTCCGCCCCTCCCATATACAGGTCAACATTGCCCCAATACGCAATTTTTTCAGGTGAAGCCAATTGCAATTCATTGGTTGGGTCTAGGTATCGAATAAAATACCAAGAACTTCCGGCCCAGCCAGGCATGGTAGATTTTTCATACTCATACACCTCTTCAAACTTCCAATGCGTTGCTCTACCAAGTGGCGGGTCACCATCTTCTGTGGGTAAATACTTATCTACTTCTGGTAAATCCAAAGGCAATTGGTCTTCAGGAATCAGGTAGGGAATATCCTCTTTAAAATATACTGGAATTGGTTCACCCCAATACCGCTGACGACCGAATACTGCATCTCGCAGTCTATAATTAATCCGTTTTGAGCCGTACCCGTTTTCGGCTATATCGGAAATCATTCGTTGAACAGCCTCGGTCACAGATAAGCCATTGAGGAAATCGGAATTGATCATTGTGCCTGATTTCTCAGTCCATGCGCCCATGTTAAAATCGTGATCAGCGGAAGGACTTATAACGTGCTTGATCGCCAATGAAAAATGAGTGGCAAATTTATAATCTCGTTCATCATGCGCCGGAACTGCCATCACTGCACCTGTTCCATAACCAACCAAAACGTAATCGCCAATCCAGATTGGAATCGGTTCTTTGGTAAAGGGGTGGGTGGCATATGATCCAGTAAAAACACCCGATATCGTGTTTACATCGGCCATCCGTTCGCGCTCACTTCTGTTTTTCGATGTAGAGACGTAGGATGCAACAGCATCGCTCTGTTCATTTGTCGTTAATTGGGTTACGAGCTCGTGTTCTGGAGCCAAGGTAAGAAACGAAACCCCAAACAAGGTATCCGGCCGCGTGGTAAATACTTCAATGGAGCCTTCATGATTTAGTAACGGAAAATGAACGGAAGCCCCCTCGCTTCTGCCAATCCAATTTCGCTGAGTTTCTTTAATGCTATCAAACCAATCCACTCCGTCTAAGCCATCTAATAAGCGCTGCGCATAGGCGGTAATGCGCATGCTCCATTGCTTTAAGAGCTTACGCTCCACAGGGTGACCTCCGCGTTCAGACAAACCGTTCACCACCTCATCATTCGCCAAGACTGTTCCTAGGGCAGGACACCAATTTACATAGGATTCCCCCAAATAAGCTAAGCGAAAGTTCATTAAAATTCCCTGTTGTTTTTGCTCTGTAAAACCTGCCCATTCGGTAGCTGAAAATGGAGTAACTTCAGTTTCTATTCCTCCATGTAAAGCGCTCAATGAATCCGCAGATAAGCCCTGTTGCTCAAATTCCTTAATTAACTCATTAATTGACGCTGCTTTATTCGTTATTGGGTTATACCAACTATTGAATAATTGCATAAAGATCCATTGGGTCCATTTGTAATAAGACGGAGAAGAGGTACGAATCTCTCTAGACCAATCATAATTAAATCCAAGTTTATCCAATTGTTCCCGATACCTATCGATATTTTCTTTGGTTGTTTTAGCCGGATGCTGCCCGGTTTGAATGGCATATTGTTCTGCAGGTAAGCCAAATGAATCGTACCCCATTGGGTGCAGCACATTGAATCCAATATGTTTTTTATATCTCGCAAAGATATCCGAAGCAATGTATCCTAAAGGATGTCCTACATGCAATCCAGCACCGGAAGGATACGGGAACATATCCAATACGTAAAAAGTAGGTTTTGTTGAGGTTTCTTCAACGCGGTACGTTTGATTAATCTTCCAGAAATGTTGCCATTTCTTTTCAATCTCTTGAAAGCGATATTCCATGGGTGAATTTAAGCCACAAAGATACGAAAAGCCCCATTAACGTAAGTAAAGAAGATTGCCTAAAGCAAACAATAGTAGGCCAGGGTCTAAATCAAAACTGATAGGCATATTCCAATTTCTAAACAAAACATAAGTAGAAAAAGCGCTAAATAATATAGCTCCCAATAGCCAGTTAGGCAGGAAAAAAAACGTTAATCCAAGAATTACGCAAATAATACTGAATAAAACCCAACGCAATACACGCCAAGGCAGTACTTGAGGTAGCGTTTTCAATCTAATGGAATCAATTTCACTGTCATTAACGTCAGATGCTGTTGCTAAAATTCCAAACAAGAGCAGTAATACCAGGCATGAAACCAAATTTAAGACCTCTAATGTTGACATTACACTAAGCATGAACATCGTCCAACTGCTTGCAATTATTGGCGTTTTTGCCCAAGGTATTTCACGGAACCAGGGGTAAGTTATTGTAAGTATTATTGCAAACAGCAAGGGAAATACATGTACATGATTAGCTGTCCAGGCCAAGGTTAGAACTAAGCACAATCCGATGAGTAAATATACCCGCATAATGACTGCAGTTCTAGGAAAAGAATAATACACAAACACTGCGAAACCGAGCAGGATTGGGAACCATAAATCGGTTGTTTTATTCAATGAATAAGCAAAAAGAAACGTTGAGAACCCAAGTAAAATATGGGTTGACTTAAACTGCATTTACAACAGCTTCCACTGGTATTTCTTCAATACACCTGCAATCCAATCCCTTAGCACAGCGTTCACATAAGGGGTCTTTCACCATCGCTATGGAATGTTTACCTAGGGGCTTCCATCGGCCCGGATGAATGGGGATACGAGAAGAAAATAGACCAATCGCTCGTATATCTAAAATTCCAGCGATATGCAGAGGACCAGTAGAACAGGCAATGAGGGCATGGGCTTTACTAATTAATGAAATTAAGCCGCCAAGCGAAAATTTCCCGCAAACATTTTCAACACCTGCAATGTGATCGAACGCGGATCCTATTTGAATCCCTTCTTTCGCTGTTCCCGTAATTAACACCTGTTTTCCTCGTTTTGCTAACATCTCAGCAAGCGCAACGTAGTGAATCAATGGATAATTAATCGCACTACCCTGTGAAAGCGGGTGCAGAATCACATAGCCGGGCGGAAAAAAGTCAGGTTCGGTTGGGATAATAAAATGATCTTTTAATGATTTGATCTCCTCAAATTTTGGAATGGTTTCCAAGCCGAGCGGTTTCAATAAATTAAAATTCAACTGCGCTTCATGCAGTGGTGATTTTTTTCGGGTAAACGATACACGAATATTGCAATTCAACCAATGAAACCAGCGATGGCTAGTACCTATGCGATGTGGTATACCTGCATGTTTTGCCCAAGAAGCAATCTTCTTATTTGGAAACACATGAAGAATAAGGTCACATTGAAGCAAGGCATTACGCGTGTTTTGGTCGGAATTTTCGAGGTCTTCAAGGAGTAAAATCTCATCTACAGGTTCAAAACATTGCACAAAATCTTTCGTGTAGCTCTTGCATAAATACACCAATGTTGCTTCGGGAACATGAGATTTCAGCCATAAACAGAGCGGCAAGGTTAATGCTACATCCCCGATACTATCGGTTCTAGAAACAATAATTCGTGACAGCCTATTTATTTTCACCTTTCAAGCGTTGAACTTCTTTGTACTTAAAATAATTTGATTCGGCGCTGATTTTAGCAATAAAAAATCCTTGTTTACCATCTAAAAATCCGAGTTTAAATATATACATGGATAAAAACCGAATGCATGCACTGAACAACGGTTGTCCAAAAAACACGCCTTTTCCAGCTTGTACATACTTTTGGGCGGTCAAGGAAGAATAATGATCTGCTCGTTGCCGATGTTGCACATGCGAATAATATGAATAATGAAACAGGGGACCTTTTAACCTGATAACCTCCATGTCAGGTTTCAAGTTAAGGGTTTCGTGAACCAAGTCGCCTTGCCACTGAATTTCTTTTGGAAACAACCGAATCTTTACATCTGGATACCATCCGGAATGATAAATCCAGGTTCCACAATAATTTGTTAAGCGATTTAAGGCATAAACTCCATTCGTGTAGTTTTGTTTAATCCAGCGTATTTCCTCCGCTAATGCTGGGGAAACTTCCTCATCAGCATCTACCGACAAAATCATATCAAATGATGCTTTTTGATTTAAACAATTTTTCTGTTGCGCATACCCCAACCAGGGTTGATGAAAGAACTTGACCCCTTTTTGTAAACAAATTTCTTCCGTACGGTCGGAAGAACCAGAATCCATGACCAGAACCTCATCTGCGATCTGAACCAGTGAATCAATGCAGCGAGCAATGTTTCGCTCTTCATTCAGCGTAATAATCGTAGCGCTAATCTTCATACTTACTTTACTCTGATTCGGTCGCCAACTCGAATCATATTGCCTACTCCTGGATTCAGTTTTTTTAATTGCGCTAGGGAAAGCCCATACCGTACTGCTATTTTACTTAAGGAGTCTCCTGCTTTAACGGTGTAATACTTCTTAGGCTTCGGTACTTGTACCGGAGTAATCGGAGTTTGTTTAACCGTATTGATTTTTTTCAATGTGAGGCGTTGTCCCACATAAACATTGGTGGTTTGCAGGGCATTCCATTCCATTAATTCATCGGTCGATACACTGTATTTTAGCGATATGCTCTTTAATGTTTCACCCGTTTTGACTTTATGAAACGCATAATTGACCGACGCAGAATCAGCTACGGTTCCGGTACTATCGTACCTAAGTGTAGTATCTTGTGAAAAAGAATTTATTACTTGTGATGGATTCTCTAGAAGATATAACGAATCTTCTACACCCACCAATAGGGTAATTTTATCTAAGGGTCCTGTAACACAACGTTTTTTTATAGACGCGGGAATGAATTCCGTTTTATAAATTGGATTTAGGTCCTTTATCTGTTGTAACTCCCAATCAAGTGCTTTGGCTATGGTACTCATGTGTAAACCCCGCTTAAGGCACATGGTATCCAATTGCGCATTATGTATTTTGGCCGGAGCTGGCATCAAATTATGTTGGGCATGAAAAGTCATTAAATAGGCAGCCGCTATAAATGTTGGAACATATCCTTGTGTTTCTGAGGGAAGGCTTGATCGAATGGCCCAATAGGACCGTTGATTTCCAGAACGTTCTATCGCTCGATTAATCGTTCCTGGACCTGCATTATACGCGGCCAAGGCGAGGTTCCAATCCCCATAAATCCCATATAGTTTTTTCAAAAACCGACACGCAGCATCGGTGGCTTTTTGTGGGTCCATGCGCTCATCTATATAGGAGGTTTCTTCTAAGCCATAATACAAACCCGTTCGGTACATAAACTGCCATAAACCAAGGGCACCGGCCTTAGACTTTACCTGAGGCCTTAAGCCACTTTCAATACAAGCCAGGTATTTTAATTCAAGTGGCAAGCCATACTCAGCTAATTTCTCTTCAAATAAATCAAAATATAAGGCTGAACGTCCGAGAACAATCTTAACGAAAGACCTTCGGTTCTCTGCAAAATATCGAATGGAGGCAAGGGTAATAGCATTGCAATCAAAACCAAATGGGCTTTGATTGTTCATTTGATTTAACCGTTCACAGTACACATCATCTGTAAATAAAGGAACTGTTGTTGGTTCGTAATTTAGGGCTTTAATGATCGAATCCGAATATTTTATGTTTGCATAATCTGCATAAAAATAATTTAAGGATTGCTCGACCGTATTTAAAAAATGATCGGGATGCAGGGTATCATTAGGATTTTGAAGATACGGGTTTTTCTGTCCAAACCCCACGGTATAAAGCGCTGTAATTAAAAAGCAAAGGATCTGCTTAAGCCGTAAATTTTTCCACCAGTTGCGTTGCATAAAACAAGTCGTTTTCCCGAAACTGATCGGTCATTAATTGAATACCAAAAGGCAAGCCGTTGGAATGGACTCCAAGCGGTAAACTAAGCGCTGGATTTCCCGTAAGATTGGCATGAACTGTAAAAATATCTTGTAAATACATTTCAATCGGATCTTTTACTTCTCCGATTTTGAATGCAGTTGAAGGCGTTGTTGGCATTAAGATACAGTCTATTTTAGAGAAAATATCACGCGTTTTATCCTGAAGTACACGTCTTACTTTCTGCCCTTTGGTATAGTATGTATCGTACTGCTCATTAGACAAGACAAACGTCCCTGTCATGATTCTTCGCTTTACTTCTTCACCAAAACCTTCGTTTCTTGAACGGATATATGTTTCTTCTACACCCTCGGCCTGAGTTGACCTATGGCCATAATGTACCCCATCAAAGCGGGCTAAATTCGAAGATGCTTCAGCGGTGGTAAGCACATAGTACACTGGTACCACGTAATCCATATATGGAAAAGAAAACTCGCTCACTTCGTGACCACTTTCCCGTAATTTTTGAATGAGCAAATCCATTGATGATTTCACCTCTGAATCTAACCCTGGGTGGTTCATGTATTCAGCAAGCACGCCAAAGCGCATTGGAGAAACTGGCTCGGTATGGGCTTCCACATTGCGGGATGAAGTTGTTGAATCTTTCGGGTCTTTACCGGCCATTATTTGATATAACAATTCGGCATCTGCCACATTGGTGGTAAATGTTCCGATTTGATCAAACGATGAGGCGTAAGCAATTAATCCGTACCGGCTTATTCTTCCATAGGTCGGTTTCAGTCCGTAAGTCCCGGTCCATGAAGCGGGTTGACGAACAGATCCACCGGTATCACTGCCGAGCGAGGCGGTACACAATCCTGCTGAAACGGCAACAGCCGAACCTCCTGAAGAACCCCCAGGAACATATTCGGGATTTATGGCGTTACGAACTGCACCAAAGGCAGATTTCTCGTTAGAACTTCCCATGGCAAATTCGTCGCAATTCAATCTACCCAATATTATAGCATCTTCATCTATCAATCGCTGTACAGCGGTTGCGGTATATAAGGATTCGAATCCTGCCAATATTTTTGAAGAAGCTGAAACCTGATGACCTTTAAAACACAAATTGTCTTTGATTCCGACAAAGGTACCTGCTAATCGACCTGCGGTTCCATTATTGAGTTTACCTTGGATTTTTTCAACAGCATTACGCGCTGATGATTCAAATACTTCTAAGTATGCATTTAAGTGTTTATGCTCCTCAATCTGTCGCAAATAATGCTCGAGGATATCCACAAGAGGAACTCCCGACGCAAGGGCCGACTTATTTTCTTGAATCGCATTAAACATAGATTACTTCTCTTCGATTTGTTTTTCGTTGGAAGCAGTTGGCTTATTTTCTTCGTTTTTAGAAGCGTCTTTAAACTCCTTAATTCCTTGACCCAATCCTTTCATGAGTTCAGGAATTTTTTTTCCTCCAAACAACAATAATACAATAAGTAAAATCAGGATAATGTGTCCACCTGAAAAAAGCTGCGCATGTTGGATATGTTGCATACTAAAATAGTTTAGATACAAAGGTACGCAATTCTAATTCACAACCGTGCACTAATTATAGCTTTCTTGCTACCTCAACCTCTTCGTAGGCCTCCACGTGATCTCCGATCTGAATGTCGTTGAATTTATCAATATTCAAACCGCACTCGTAGTTGTTTTTAACTTCTTTTACGTCGTCTTTGAAGCGCTTAAGGGACCCAAGGGTTCCGTTGTGAATCACAATCCCATCGCGAATCACGCGAACTTTAGAAGATCGCTTAATAATACCATCAAGCACGTAACATCCTGCAATCGTACCCACTTTGGTGATTTCGAAGGTTTCGCGAATTTCTGCAGTACCAAGTACTTTTTCTTCAATATCTGGAGAAAGCATTCCCTCCATGGCCGCTTTGATTTCCTCAATGGCCTTGTAAATAATAGAGTATAACCTGATGTCGATTTGTTCAGTTTCTGCAAGCTTTCTTGCGCCAACCGTTGGTCGAACCTGGAATCCGATAATAATGGCATCCGATGCCGAAGCCAAGTTTATGTCGGCCTCAGAAATGGCTCCAACGCCTTTAAGTACAATATTTACTTGAATTTCTGGTGTTGAAAGGCTCAATAAAGCGTCAGAAAGGGCTTCAATGGATCCATCCACATCCCCTTTAACAATGATGTTTAATTCTTTGAAGTCTCCGATGGCTAAACGACGACCAATTTCATCGAGTGTAATGTGTTTATTGGTTCGAAGGCCTTGTTCTCTGTAAAGTTGCTCTCGTTTGGACGCGATAGATTTAGCTTCTTTTTCATCATCCAACACGTGGAATTTGTCACCTGCACTGGGTGCTCCATTTATTCCTAGAATTGAAAGTGGTTGTGACGGACCGGCTAATTTAAGTGCCTTGCCGTGTTCATCATGCATTGCACGAACGCGGCCGTAATGTCTACCAACAAGAACAACATCTCCAATGCGCATGGTACCAGCCTCCACAAGAATGTTTGTAACATAGCCTTTACCTTTATCTAAGGAAGACTCGATTACTGTTCCAACCGCATTCTTATTTGGGTTTGCTGTCAGTTCGAGCATTTCAGCCTCGAGTAGTACTTTGTCTAACAACTCGCTAATGTTCAAGCCTTTTTTTGCTGAAATCTCTTGCACCTGGTATTTCCCCCCCCAATCCTCTACAAGGATGTTCATTTGAGATAATTGTTCTCTAATGCGGTCTGGGTTGGCGCCAGGTTTATCTATTTTATTAATTGCAAAAATCATTGGAACGCCTGCTGCTTGGGCGTGAGAAATCGCCTCCTTCGTTTGGGGCATTACATCGTCGTCTGCTGCTACAATGATAATAGCAAGGTCAGTAACCTGGGCACCTCGAGCACGCATCGCGGTAAACGCTTCGTGACCTGGTGTATCAAGGAAGGTCATTTTTCTATTATCCTTAAGGGTTACCGAATAGGCTCCAATGTGCTGAGTAATTCCTCCGGCTTCTCCTTCGGTTACATTCGCATTTCTGATGCGGTCTAACAAGGAAGTTTTTCCGTGGTCTACGTGACCCATTACCGTAATAATAGGTGGTCTTGAGATTAAATCTTCAGGAGCGTCTTCAGTGGTAAGCACGGCATCTTGCACTTCTGCACTAATGAATTCTGTTTCATATCCAAATTCATCTGCAACAATTTGAATGGTTTCTGCATCCAAACGCTGATTTATTGATGCGAAAATACCTAGAGACATACAGGCTGAAATGACTTGTGTTGGCTGAACATTCATCATACTCGCCAACTCGGACACCGTAACAAACTCAGTGAGTTTAAGTACTTTTTCATCCATCTCCGCGGCAAGCATTTCTTCTTGACGACGCTGAGCAACATTATCTCTCTTAATTCTTCTATTCTTAGAGGACTTAGATTTAGCGCCTTGACCAGAAAGTCTGGCCAATGTATCTTTAATCTCTTTTTGTATATCCTGTTCAGAAATTTCTTTTTTCTCTACTTTAAACGCGCCTGGTTTCGCGGGTTGAGTCTTCGCACCTGGGGCGGGAGTTTCAACCTTTTT
>Ga0114973_10004059_pt1 | contig 10218 bp, 10 predicted proteins | sample M_140807_MF_Meta_FD_87025 | JGI IMG/M metagenome (GOLD analysis project Ga0114973, IMG submission 87025) | Freshwater microbial communities from Lake Montjoie, Canada to study carbon cycling - M_140807_MF_MetaG | ecosystem: Environmental > Aquatic > Freshwater > Lake | place: Lake Montjoie... | reverse complement strand
TTTTCAGCTTTTTCAGCAGATAAAGGTTCGAGAGTCGCCATTCTTTCTCTTAAGTTGGTAAAAGTCCCTTTGATCTCTTCCTCGGTGGGCTCAGTAACCTGGTTTTTTAGCGCAATCCCTTTGTATGCCTTCAAGTTGATTTCAGGCTCAACTTCAAATTCAGCAGAGAACTCAAATGGTTTCCCATCAGCAATTTCGTTCACTTGAACTTGAGGACGACTGACAGGAGAAAGTTTGGTTTTTTGAAGGGCTTCGTTGAGTCCAGCTTCTAAAAGATGAGAAACCACATCTCTTCGAATATCTTCTTTAAATTTCTCTTTAATCATCTGGGCTGGAGCTTTTCCTGGTCTAAACCCCGGAATTCTAGCCGACTTAGCATAGCGATTAACCATCATCTGCTCATGCTTTTGCAAAGTATCACCGGCAAATTCGATAGTGAGTCGAACTTTGGTAGCACTTAAACGGTCTACACTTTTAACATTTAAATCATGACTGTGTTCTTTTTCGGTCACAAAAACCCCTGTTTTCTTAGGTTAAATAGGGAGTTCTTCTACCATGGCATGCCGCCTAGCACAATAGGCGGATTTATTTACTTAAAGGGTTGGATTGGCTCGCATTTTTAGGAGAATTCTCCTGAAAAAACGATTGGATGAACAGATAGCAAACACCGATAACAATGCAGCAATCGGCCACATTAAAAGCGGGCCAGTGATAGACCTCTTTCCAATGAAAATCCAAGAAATCAACTACATAACCAAATCGAACTCTATCGATTAAGTTTCCCACAGCCCCTCCCATAATCAGGGTTAGGGCAATCCCAGTCAGCTTTTGGTCTGCTTTAAGTTTAGCTAGAACAGCTGTGATGATGACTAAAGCTAAAAGGGGAACCAAGATAAAGAAAGGATCCCTAAAATATGAAGGGGCATTATGTAACACGCCGAAAGCAGCCCCCATATTTCTCACATAGGTGAGAGCAAAAAAGGAATCGATTACGACGACACTTTCTCCCCAGTGAAATCGATTCAAAATGAGCTGTTTAGTCCACTGGTCCAATAAAACCGCCACAGGAACAATCGATAAAACGGTGATAACCTTCCATTTGGGAAAAGCTTTCATGTAGGACTCCTCTGGCCATTCTGATTCTTGCTGTTTTGTTGACGTAGGGTGTTTGCAAACATAAGAACCACGCCCAAAAGAATAGAAATATCGGCTAAGTTGAAAACTGGAAGAAAAGTCTTTCCCTGCCAATGAAACTGTAAAAAATCGACCACATATCCATGTTTAATCCGATCTACCAAATTGCCAATGGCACCGGAAAAAATCGTTGTCAAAGCAATTGAGGTCGTCATTTGGTTGTCTTGTAGCTTGATAAAAATGAGGACTATCAGGACCAAGGCAAATATCGGAACTGCAATAAAGAAGATCTCCTGAAGCTCCTTCGGTGCTTGTTGCAGAAAACCAAATGCAAAACCATTATTTTGCTTATACACACCGGTCAAAAATCCGGGAATAAGTGACCGTTCAGACTGCAAAGGCCAAGCACTTTGTACCAAGGTCTTTAACAGCTGATCTAAAGCTAATATCAATCCGCTGAGAGAAAATAGAATGAGGTACCTTTGTTTCATGTACCCGGAGAATTTTACTACGAACTCATCGAATCTAAGAAAGCTTTATTCGTTTTTGTGGACATAATCTTATCCAACAAAAACTCCATGCTATCTATGACGTTCATGGGTTGCAGAACTTTTCTTAAAATCCAAACTCTATTCAGAACTTCTTTATCCATTAGAAGCTCTTCACGGCGAGTACCAGATTTATTGATGTCGATACATGGGAAGATTCGTTTCTCCATGAGTTTTCGGTCTAGAGTAATCTCAAGATTACCAGTTCCTTTGAACTCTTCGAAAATAACCTCGTCCATTCGGCTTCCGGTATCGATCAATGCTGTAGCAAGAATAGTTAAGCTACCGCCATTTTCGATGTTTCTAGCGGCACCGAAAAATCTTTTAGGCTTGTGAAGTGCGTTAGAATCCACACCGCCTGACAAGATTTTGCCACTCGGAGGAACCACAGTGTTGTACGCACGAGCCAAACGGGTAATAGAATCGAGCAGAATCACCACATCTTTTTTGTGCTCAACCAAACGCTTAGCCTTTTCAATCACCATCTCGGCCACCTGAACGTGTCGAGTTGCTGGTTCATCGAAAGTCGAGCTGACAACTTCACCATCTACATTGCGTTCCATATCGGTAACTTCCTCAGGACGCTCGTCGATAAGGAGTACAATAAGAACTACTTCAGGGTGATTATGAGTAATGCTGTTTGCAATTTCTTGCATCAGCATAGTTTTACCAGCTCTTGGAGGAGCTACGATAAGACCCCGCTGGCCTTTACCAATCGGAGTTAAAAGATCGATCACACGAGTGGAATACTTCTTAGGATCATATTCCAGATTAAATTTCTCGTGAGGATAAAGTGGAGTTAAGTTGTCGAACAAGATCTTCTCACGAGCAACTTCTGGCTCTTCGTGATTGATCTTTTCAACTTTTAATAAGGCAAAATATCTTTCGGAATCTTTTGGAGGACGAATTTGTCCTTCAACTGTGTCCCCGGTTCTCAACATAAATCTGCGAATTTGAGAAGGAGAGACGTAAATATCGTCAGGACCTGGAAGGTAGTTGTAGTCAGGAGCTCTTAGAAATCCGAAACCATCGGGAAGAGTTTCTAAAACCCCTTCACCGTAAATAGAACCGTTTTGCTCGGTCTGAGCTTGAAGGATTGCGAAAATTAGCTCTTGCCTTCTCAAACCTCCGGGAGATTCAACGCCTAATGATTTGGCGAGATCAGCTAACTCGGAGATTGGTTTTTCTTTTAGCTCCTTTAAGTGCATGTTTTACTACCTTCTTTTTGGTTGGATTAAAGCCTGAGGAAATATCTAATTTTACTATCTTTTTCCCAGTTTTTTTGGAGTTTTACTGAACTAAAACCTCTATAGTTCAATGGGTCCAATTAAGGATTTTTTTAAGATTAAAGACAAACTAAACTACGAAAAAAAAGCCCGGTGTGTCAACAGAAATGTTTGGGCCCAGGGTCATTCCTGCCAACTGGGCCCTAAAAATCAAGACTTCAAGATTAAGCGTTACCGCTCTTGATTTTTGCAACGCGTGTGGCTTGAGGGCCTTTTGGTCCGTCGGTCATATCGAAATCGACTTCTTGACCTTCGGTCAAAGACTTAAAGCCTTCTCCCTCAATAGAAGAAAAATGAACAAATACATCCTGTCCACCTTCTTGCTCAATAAATCCGTAACCTTTGTTGTCGTTGAACCACTTCACGAAGCCAGTTGGCATAAATACAGTCCTCCAATAATAACCACCTAAAACTCTCTTGCTCTGGTGAACCTTCTTTCAAAATTTCTCATCTTTTTCAGAGGAGAAAACTTCTTAAGAAGGCGGTGTTTACATTTTGTTAAAACCAAAAGAGTTTTAGGAAACCCCACCTTTAAAAACAGGATCAAAGAAGACTTAATTCCCCCCTCTTTTTAACCTGTTAAACCCACCATCTGCGATGATGTTTGAGCTTGAACCACGTGTCAAGCGAGTTGATTGACAAGGAATGTCACTAAGTTATACTAAATAATATAGAAATTTCGTTTTTGTAGTCCCTTCTATCGACGTTAAAAGCAAGGAAAATCAGGCCCCAAAAGCAACCCAATAACAACTCCAAAAAGGTGAACCGATGCTCTTTGGAAAAAAGCAACCTGTCCCACAAAAACAGGCGCCCAAAAACATTCCCGTTGCAGGCGCGAAACCCAATCCCAATCCGGTCCTAGGTGAAATCCAAAGATTGCTTTGGTTCGCGTTGGCTTTAACACTTTTTTTGGCTCTTGTGAGCTATTCTCCCACCGATCCTTCTTGGACGACATGGACATCAAAAAATCAGTTCCAAAACTGGTTAGGAAGATCGGGAAGTATTGTTTCAGATCTGCTTTATCAGATTTTTGGTCTAGCAAGCTTTATGATTGCTGGAATTTTTATTCTTTTCGCCGCCCGAAAAAATCGTTCTCAATCGGAGAACTATTCTCCCTCTAGTTTCATCGCCCCTTTTCTGTTTCTAATTTCGATTAGCGTTTTGATTCAAAGTGTACTCCCTCAGAAACTGACCCCTTGGAGTCTTCCAAACTCGGGTGGCATGAGCGGGCAAATTCTGCATCAATTTTTATCTTGGGCCTCGGGCCACCTAGGGGCTTTTTTGATCAGCCTTTTCGCCACGATTGCACTTGCCATGTGGGTGTTCAAATGGAACTTCGTCTCTGTAGCTACCCAGACGCTAAGAATATGGAGCTATAAACTCACAGAAAAAAGGACCCTCTTCAACGCGCAGATAAAGGAAAAGCTGTCCGTTAAAATTGCCTCTCTAAAAGAAAAACTTAAAACGAAGAAAACTCCACCGATTGGAATTCCACACGTAACTCCAGTGACGGCGACTCAAATGATGCCTCCGATAGAGATTCCGAAACCTGCGGTCCAACTCCCCTTGCCCTTACCCAATCCCAACCAGGAGATTGTTGTTGAAAATGCTCCGCCGATTTCTACTGAGCGATCGGCTGAAGACGAAGAGTTGATTAAAGTTTTAAATCCAGAACTGGGAAAAGAAAAAATCCCATCCCCAAAAGCCCGAGCCCCAAGAAAAATCAACATGAATTTCCAGCTCCCCCAACTCACACTCTTGTCGGGAAAAGCTGAAGCCAAAACTAAAACAGTCGATAAAAATTGGTACTTGGAAAAAGCTCAGATCCTCGTTGAAAAACTAAAAGACTTTGGTGTGGATGGAGAGGTTGTTCACATTTCACCAGGTCCGGTCATCACAGTTTATGAATTTAAACCAGCCAGCGGAGTAAAAATCAAAGAGATCTCAAATCTCTCGGACGATTTAACTCTAGCTCTGAGTGTACTCAGTGTTCGTATTGTCGCTCCCATCCCAGGGAAACCAGTTGTCGGGATCGAAATTCCAAGTCCGCACCGCGAGACCGTTTTCTTTAAAGATCTAGTTCAGGAAACTCCGTTCTTTAAAAACGAAATTCGAATTCCGGTTGCTCTGGGTCGCTTAGCTTCTGGAGAGCCCGTCACCGCTGATTTGGCAGCCATGCCTCACTTACTGGTCGCAGGATCCACCGGGACTGGTAAATCGGTTTTTATCAACACTCTCATTGCCAGCCTTCTGTATCGGTTCAATCCTCAACAATTAAAACTCATTCTCGTCGACCCCAAAATGGTTGAGCTCTCCCTTTACGAGGGGATCCCTCACCTTCTTCTTCCGGTGGTTGTGGATTCAAGAAAAGCAGCCCTCGCACTCAGATGGGCCGTTGAGGAGATGGAAAGACGCTATACCCTATTACATCAATCCGGCGTTAGACATGTAGATGCTTACAATGAAAAGCTTACCGAACTTTATGGTGGCCCCTCAGAAGAACATCCTTTTTTACCCTACTTGGTCGTGGTCATTGATGAATATGCCGACCTAATGGCGGTGGTAGCTAAAGATGTTGAATTATCTATCGCTCGACTCGCTCAAAAAGCTAGAGCCAGCGGTATCCATCTAGTGCTTGCCACCCAACGTCCCTCAACCGACGTGGTCACGGGAACCATCAAAGCGAACTTCCCCAGCCGTATCTCTTTCCGTGTAGCCTCTTCTGTCGACTCAAAAACTATTTTAGATAGAACTGGGGCCGATCGGCTTTTGGGAAGTGGGGATATGCTTTTCCACTCAGCAGGATTTTCGAGTCTTAAACGAATGCAAGGGGCCTTTGTCTCAGATGCTGATGTTGCACGAATCGTCGATCATCTAAAAGCTCAAGGAGAGCCAGAGTATGACGAACGCATTCTGAAATCTTTGGAAAATGCGGAACAGGTTGAAGCGGGCGGTTCCTATGATGGCGATGGCGGTGATGAAGAGGCCCGACTTTTCGACGCCGCAGTTAGGCTCGTTACAGAAAAGGGAGAGGCCAGTATTTCACTCGTTCAGCGTCACTTACGCATAGGCTACAACCGAGCTGCAACCCTCATAGAACAGCTTGAAAAGGAGGGGATCATTGGCCCCTCAACTGGAGCCTCAAAACGACGTCAAGTGTTGGTAGGCCAACTTTAAAAGTTTGCCACTAGTCTAGAATTCCCCTATAAGAAGGCACCATTTTTGAACGCGTAGGGAGTATGATGCCATTTCTTAAAAGGTCCTTTCTTGTTTTCTGTTTCCTGGTTTCCTCAAGCCAGGCAGCTGAAGTTATTTATTCCTGCAACTTAAAAATTCATTGCAGCGAACTTCACGACGATCAGGCCGTCTCTTTTGAGTACGTTGCCGGAAATGAAAAAAGTGGGGCTAAAACAGTAGATCTCGGAGTGGTGAGAGCAAGGATCTATGCCCCTCACTATTTATCGCTGTACCTGTTTGACATGCGCCATCCGAATAACATCTGGACCAAAACTCATTCGCACTCTTTTATCGATGATCTAGAAGTGTCTCTTATCATCCCAGAAGATGCTGAACACACCATGGTGGCTAACTTAGAATGCCACAAAAAAACCTAAGCTTTTTTCTTCGTCACTTTTAAAACTGTCAGCCTTAAAAAAGTATCTCGCCAAAAGGGGCCCAGTTTTTCCACATCCAGCCCCTTGCTTAAAAAAGCCTCGGTATATTCCTCGGTCTTCTGAAAATCGGAGACAAGTGCTACCCCACCAGGCTTTAATACTCTAGCGATTTCCAAACAGGCCTGCACACGCCCTTCTTTCGGAGGGATATTGTGAATGCAAAGATTAGAAAGAATGACGTCAAAAGAGTTGTCGGGAAAAGATAAAGTTCTCGCGTCTTGACTTAAAACCTCAACCTTATCCTTGACCCCTTCCAGTTCAGCATTTCTTAAAGTGGCAGCTGCAAAATTCCCAGAAAGATCTTTAGAACTCCAGATATCAACTCCTATCGCTTTCCCAGTTGTGAGTCTTTTGGCCGCACCAATAAGTAAAAGCCCAAGCCCTGTTCCGACATCGAGAACATTCTCATTCCCGTTCCAATCAACCATGGAAATCATGCGATCTCGATGCCTAAACTTTCCGTAAGTTCCATAGAGGAGCATGATGACTCCAAAAGGGAGTGACAGAACTTGACCTAAAATCCAGACAATTCCTAAAGGAAAACAAAGCTGAAGTATTAAAAATATCGCCCAGGCAATAAAGCAGCCATATAAAATGCCTGGAGCATCAAGCCCATATTTTGCTCTTTGAGGTAGTTTTTGATGGAGATTCATGGCTCTGGTATAAGGGATCTCTATGAGAACTCAATATTTTAAATTTTCACTGCTCTTTTTAGTCACTTTAAGCGCTTGGGGCAAAACTCCACTGACCGAAGTTCTAGATAAGCTCCAAACCTCTTGGGATAAAACGTTAAACTACAAAGCCCAGTTCAAACAAACCGTTTACTCCACCCAAATGCACACCAAAGAGGAAACCGAGGGGACAATTTTTGTCTCTAAGCCGGGAAAAATTCGTTGGGAGATACCTGCTCAGAAGACGGTTCAGATTCTCAATGGGAAAAAGATGATTCAAACCAAAGAAAATAGACGCAGGAAAACCACAGTGGTCGACATCTACAAAGATGTTTCTCAGTCTGTCGACCTAAAATCGCTGTCTTTTCTCTGCGGAAACGCCTCTTTTAAAGAGATCTATCAAAGTGTTCTAGGCCCGGAAGATGCTGAAAAGATTGAACTAAAGTTCACTCCCAAGACCCCCTCGAATGAAAGTTATCTTGCGGAAATCGATAAAAAAAGCTATTTTCTGCGCGCTTTAACAACGGTAACAGCTGATTCGAAAGTTCGTATCGAGTTTTTCAACACCGAGACAAACACCAACTCAGACCCAAGCCTCTTTGAGTATCAGCCTAAGCCGAAAGATATTGTGCACGAAAATCCGTAAACACAAGCTTGCTGAGGTTTAAGCGGGCTTTGGATAGAAAAGATAAAGGACCCATTTATGCCATCATTCGATATCGTGGTGAACTTGAACCCTCAAGAAGTGGACAACGCCATCAACCAAGCCCAAAAGGAATTGGGGCAACGCTATGATTTTAAAGGCACCAAAAGTAAAATTGAGTGGGACGCCAAGAAAAAAGAGATCGCCCTCGTTGGGGACGACGAGTACAAACTCAAAGCTGTCATCGATATTGTCCAAGGGAAACTGATCAAACGCGGAGTATCCGTTAAAAACATTACCTTTGGAAAAATTGAACCCTCCTTCGAAGGGACCGTAAAACAAACCCTCACTCTAGCTGGCGGTATTCCTTCGGAAAAAGGAAAAGAGATTAACAAACTCATCAAAGATTCTAAACTCAAAGTGCAATCACAGATGCAAGAGGAACAGGTCCGTGTCACCGGAAAAAACCGGGACGATCTTCAAGAGGTCATTGCTCTTGTTAGAAAATCGGATCTTGGAATGGATTTTAACTTTATTAATTTTAGGGACTAATGCTGCAAACTAATTCAAAAACTATTTTTTTCCAATCCTTAGGTTGCCCCAAAAACCTAGTGGATGCTGAAGTGATGCTTGGGATTACTAAGGAGCACAACTACACGTTTGTAGAGGACCCCTCTCAAGCCGAAGTCATTGTGGTTAATACCTGTAGTTTCATTAATGATTCGAAAAGAGAATCCATCAACACAGTCCTTGAGCTTTCCGAAAACAAAAAAAGCGGAATTTGTGACAAGCTCATTGTGACGGGCTGCTTGCCCCAAAGATATAAGGAGGACCTCAAAGTCGCCTTCCCCGAAGTGGATGCTTTTGTCGGCACCGGTCAGTATGGACACATTCTAGAGTTCATCGAAGGAAAAAAAGAAAGCGACGAAGGGTTTAAACATCCAAAATATTTGCACAACGAAAACACACCACGAATCAATTCCCAGCCTCAACACCGAGCTTATTTAAAAGTTTCCGAGGGCTGCATTAAAAACTGTGCTTTCTGTATTATTCCAAAGATCCGAGGCACACTCAGAAGCCGATCGGTCGAATCCTTAGTTAAGGAAGCTGAAAGTTTGGTAGCAACTGGGGTTAAAGAGCTGAACCTCATCGCCCAGGACTTAACCGACTATGGAAGAGATCTCAGAGATGGAACAAACTTAGTTGCACTTCTGAAAGGGCTCGCGAAAGTAGAAGGTCTGGAATGGATTCGAATGCTCTATGTCTATCCCGACGAAATGTCGAATGAACTGATTGAGCTGATCGCGACCGAAAAGAAGATCTGTAAATATATTGATACGCCAGTTCAGCATATCAACGACAGAATGCTCGCGCTCATGAACCGAAAAGTCACTGGGGCACAGATCAGGGAAAGATTAAACAAACTTCGCGAGAGAATTCCTAATGTCGCTATTCGAAGCACCGTGATTGTAGGATATCCGGGTGAGACCGAAGAGGAGTACCAGCAGCTAAGAGCTTTCATTAAAGAAGTTCAGTTCGACCATTTGGGGGTATTTGCTTATTCACATGAAGAGAATACGGCCTCTTATTCCCTTCCTGATCAATTGCCTGAAGAAATTAAACAGGCCCGACGTGATGACCTTATGAAGGTACAACAAGCAGCGTCGAAAGAACGTCTCAAGTCCTTGATCGGGGAAACCTTGCCGGTCTTGGTTGAAGGGCCCTCGGAAGAATCTGAGTTTCTATGGCAAGGAAGACATCAAGGACAAGCCCCCGACATAGACGGGCATATTTTGATTCGTTCAGGAAAACTTTCTCAAGGAAGCATTCTAGATCTTAAAATTGAACGCGCAATGGAGTATGATTTGATCGCCAGTGCGATCGAATAGACTACATTTCTTTTTTGCCTTAATTCTTCTGCAATCCTTTTGGCAGAACTATGCGCTGGGAGATTACGCCTGGATCACCGATTACCATCATCTCACAGTGAAGTTAGGTGGGGACTTTTTCACAAGCAGCGATAACTATGGTAGCGATGGCATCAAAACCTCACTTGTGACTTCAAATCAACTCACCACTTTGAAAGAGTACAAACTCACGCCAGAAGCGGAATACGGGTTTGCTAAAGATTGGTCAATGCTGATTAGAGTGCCCGTAGTCGCGGGGTTTGTAGACTCTTCGACCGATACTTTTTTAAGCGGTTCCGGGCTTTCCGATTTGAACTTGGGACTCAAATGGAACTTTTTAAAAAGCAGATCCCTG
>Ga0114973_10004049_pt1 | contig 10233 bp, 10 predicted proteins | sample M_140807_MF_Meta_FD_87025 | JGI IMG/M metagenome (GOLD analysis project Ga0114973, IMG submission 87025) | Freshwater microbial communities from Lake Montjoie, Canada to study carbon cycling - M_140807_MF_MetaG | ecosystem: Environmental > Aquatic > Freshwater > Lake | place: Lake Montjoie... | reverse complement strand
TGCTGATTTATGTCGTGAGGACGTTGTACTGACATTACTCTTCTCCTTTGAGGTTACTACAAGATACGCGAAAACTACATAAATTGCTAGTGCTGAGACACGCTCCCATCCCAGACCCCACATCGTCCAGCATCCAAGGCCAAACGAAGTTAAGAGTGCGAGTATAGTTATTAGGCGGTCTGATATGACACCTAAAGCTATGCGGACTACTGCGGTTGCATCCATGATAAATACCCTCTTTCTGTTGAGAAGTAATCATGTTATCACTTCTCATCATCATCGTCTAACCCAAACCCGCTACCCCACTCGGAATCTGAGTCTTTCAGCTTCAACTGCTCTAGCTTCAAAGCACGGTCAATCACCCGCATTTTGTCTGTAATAGAGGCGGTAGGGTCATTGGTAACAGAGTCCATCAGGCTATTGATGGCCTTCTCCAACTCAGGGTTGATGCCTTTTTGTTTCTTGCTCATGGTCAGTCTTGTAGAGGTCTGGTTACTGTTCCCGCTGCCGTAGCTGCTGGTAATCCGGGAGGCACATACTTGCCTACCTTTGGAGGTAACAAAGTGGGGTTCTTTTCATAAGCCCTTTGTAAGGCTCTAGCCGCACGGGTTCTAGTTCCTGTCAGGGCAGATGCTATATCCGCACCTGTACCCAAGGCTTTGCCAAGAATATCCTCGCCACCAGTAGCGCCACGGCCTGCGGACTCCCACCGAGCGCGTAGCTTCAACTCTCTACCCATCTCTCCAAGCTGGTCAATATCGCCAGACGTTCCGCGCCTAACTCCGCTGCGCCGTTGACCAAGCATGTTGCCAAGTTTCTCAAGGCTAATGTTTCCTTGCTGTATTCCACCGCCTCTAAGCAAGTCTTCCAGAACTACGGTGTTGCGATATAGAGGCCTAATTTCAGACAACTTTGCTGCAATCTCTGGATGATTCTTAGCAACAGACTGGTCAATGACATCTACAAGTTCGTATATCTGGTGGGCATCTTGCCTGTTGGTAGCAGACCTTGCACTAGCCATAAGGTCAGAACGAATACGTTGTAGGGCATCACCTTCAATAGAAAAGGTACTTGGCTTTGCGCCAGTTGACCGAACAAGAGATTCATAGTTGTCCAGAATAGTCTGAGCAGTCTTTTTAACGGCATTGACTTGTGCATTGGCAGGCAATTGCATCTCATTGTTTGCCAATGAACGTAGCGCGTTAACAGCGTCTTGGTCAATGTTGAAGTCTTTGCCTTTGTACAACTTGTTAAATTCTTCTCCAAGGTCTTTCAACCTACCTCTCACAAACTCAGGATTAATTTCAGCAACTTCTTTGCCTGTTGCCTTGGATGCAAGATTGTTGGCAAGGGTTTGGTTTTTTTCTGCAAAGCCGGTTGCGCCTTTTGCTGGAGAGGGAATGTCTTGCCTTACTTGGCTAGGAGACAACTTAAACCCTAAGTCTTCTGCTGTCTTGGCATAGGCAGCACTGGTCTTAGAAGGAGTTCCCAACAATACCTTTGCGCCACCTTTGACAAGACCGGGTAAAGCAGTGCCAAAACCACCAAGAATTTCACCGGCTGTTTGATAACCAGACACTTCTTCTCTTGGCTTTTTTATGCCAACTTTGCCTAATACTCCTTGGGCTTCTTCAATAGTTGGAAGGATTGTTTCTCTGCCAGTGCCAAATACTCCACCTTCTTTCTTAAACTTTTCAGTCTCTTCTTTGTCCCTAAGCCCAAGAAACTCAGGAACAACATCAGCACCAAACTTTTCTAATTCTCCAAGACCGCCAGCAAAACCAGTAGCAGCGCCATAAAGACCAGCACCGGCTTTTTCTCCAATGGTGGGTTCTTCAAATTTTTGAGATTGCATAGATTTTTGTTTACGCAAACGCAACATCTCTAATTCTTCTTGGTCACTTAACGCCACGGGCTTTCTCCTCAAGTTCTTTCAAACGTTTTTCATCTGCGTCAGTAAATGTATCGGATTTTCCTTTATTAACCACAGCACTTGTTGCTTCACCAATAGTTTGTTTGCCAGAGTTAGCTGCCCTAACAACATCAATCGTTGTAAATGGAATTGCTTTCTCAATTCGTTCTACAAGTTTTAACGCTGTTTCTGCTTGACCTTTTGGCATCAATCCAGAATCAATTGCTGGACGGATGTTCTCAACAGCAATACGGCGTATGTCCGCTAGTTTAAGAGCAACTTTGTACGGGTCATCTGTACCAGAGTTAATGTATGTACCACTCTGCATCTGTTTAGACAATTCAGATAAGCCAGTTGCAGCACCACTTGCTTCAATAGATGCAAGGTTACGTCCAACACCAGTAAACAAGGTGTTCAACATCTCAGCTTCCCTAGAGGCTATTTTTCTACCAACGGTGTTACGAACATAATTTATCATGCCATCTTTTGTTTGAAGATTAGGCAACATGCCGGTTGTTGTTCCAGCCGGTAATTCTTTAATAGACTCTACGGCAGAAGCCACGCCACCCAATGAGTTGACAGCACGTTGCGCCATCATGGTTTGTTGTGTAATTCTTTCTGACTTGCCTTCTGCTCTTAGTTGAGCAGCAAGCCTCATCTCTTGTTCTCTATCCAAGACACGTTGATGTTGTTCGTCTTTACGCATTGTTTGCGCTCTTACTTCTGCATCAGTTTTGTCTTCTATGCGCTCTTTACGCAGACGTTCACCTTCTATGGCTTTGTCTAAAGACCTCCTAACTTCTTTTGCTCTTTCATACGCAGCAACAAGACCATTCTTCTCTGCATAAATTTTCATAAAGTCAGCACCAGCAGACGCAAAAGCAGCAGATGCACGTTCATCAGCAGCACGTTTGTCGCGGGTAAACTCTTCCAAAGAGTGACGCAACTCAGTTTCTAAGAACGTAGCTTTTTGTTGCAATGCCTTGAAGTTCTTTTCAAACTTAACTTGCTCTTGTTTGAATAAGTCGGAACGGCCTTTCTGGTGACCTTCTAGCATACCGTTCATAGCATGCATAGCTTGCATAGCGTTCTGCTTGCCACCAGTGCCAATAGCAAAACCAATGACGTTAATCAGAGAAAACAGTGCGGCTTGGTCTTGCAAGTTCTGTTTGCTAGGAGCAAAGTGTTCGTCCATAAGAGCCTTGTCAATCACGCTCTTCTGCTCTCTTATAGGCTCTTCTCTCTGAGTTTGACGTTGCGTAAGTTCTTCTGTTGACCTGACTTTTTCCTGCGCTTGTTCAGAAGTGCGTTTAGCCTCTGACTCTGCTTTCTTTGTTTCTAACTCTTGTAGTTTTGAACCAGCACCCAACTCTTCCTGCACAGCGGTATCCCGCTTAGTGGTCAAGTCTTTTATAGGGTCTGTAATCCCTAATGCTTGAGAAGTTTTAGCAGACAATGTTTCAGCCATGATTAACCTCCCGTTGTTGGAGTACCAGCCATTATCCTAGCCATGTTGCTAAAGTAATTGCTAGTCAACTGGTTAACGTACTGGTCTGCTTGCATACCTGTTTTGATAGCACCAGTCATGATGTTATCGGCAATGCCAGACAGTTTTAGACCGTAGTCATATTGGCCTTGCAACAACTGTTGTCGGAAGGCTTCTACCTGTGCCATAGACTGCTGTGCGCCTACACCGCCACGGCGCTCTGCACCCTGCGCTGCCTGTGCTTGCACTGCTTGCAATTGTTGCTGACCAACAGGAGTAAGTTCCCCGCGCTGAGACTTAGAAATTAATTCTTGTGCTTGCTGTTTATAAGGAGCAGCCAAGGCCATCATTTCTGCTTTACCAGCTTGACCAGCCTCTTGTGCTTTGTTGGCCTGATAAGCGCCAAACAATCCTTGTAATCCAGAAATGCCTAGCTTTTGCAAAGTCTCTTCTTTTAAGCCTGTTTTCTCTGCTACTCGTCCTAGCAAATCTTTATCACCTTTTGGCTGCAATTGAGGCGGCGTAAAGGGGACAGGAGTTCCTGCTGTTCCAGTTGGTGCTGAACCCGTTTGTCTAACACTAGGGTCATAAGCACCGGGGCCAATAGGAATGTTAGGCCCTGCTGGTTGGTCATAGTAGCTGCTAAAGTCAGAACGTACAGAACCATCTGAGGGCGTAGGAGTTGGTACGTTTGCCAGCCGTGCTGTCTCTGCCGCAGACTCGTCAGGGGCTTTACTGTAATCTGGTGCGTCAGACTGGTAAGCGTCACCTATACCTTCTTCATCAAAAGACGGTATGCCAGTGTCTTCATGCGGTTCACCAGAGCCTCCACGGGCTTTTAGCAAGTCAGCTTCCTCTTGGTTGATGTACGCCAACATGTGACCGGGTGGGGCTTTCTTTTGTAAAAGCCTCGCTATCTTGCGTATATCGCCGCCAACACTGGTAATTTGTCTTACTGCTGATGCCATGATTAAACTCCTAGAGCGTCTTTAAGACGCAAGGTTTCCTCGTTCCAAACTTTTTTACGCTTCTTACCCGTGGACGGGTCTTCAATTTCACCAGCCCCACGGGATGCTGTCAACCCTGTTGTACCTAAAGCCTGACCTAAAACAGAAACAGGAGATGCTGGTGGTTTTTTAGGAGTCACTACTGTTCTAGTAACAATTCTAGGCTGATAAGGCTTTTCTTTATTTGCCGGTACTTCATCTTTTGACGTATCTTTTGTAACAGGAGGTGTAGTAGGCGTAGGCTCAGAAATAGGTTCTGGTGTTGGTTCTGGTGTAACCGTAGGTTCTGAAATAGCAGGGAGTTCTAACTCAGGTGTTATTAACTTTAATATTTTTTCATCATCAGTTAACGGAACTGGTGGTTCTGGTGTTGGTTCTGGTGTTACCAATACTGGAGAAACAACGGGAGAAACAGGAGTTTCTATTACATCTCTTGGAACAAATTCTGGAACAATTTCTGGAACAATTTCTGGCGCAGGCTCTGGAGAAGGAGCAATTTCTGGAAATATTTCTGGAGCAGGAACAGGAACAATCTCTGGAACAACAACGGGAGCCATTTCTGGTGCTGTAGTAGGAGTAACAATAGGTGCAACAGTAGGGGCTATTTCTGGAGTCAAAACAGGAGCAGGAGTAGGATTAATAAGTTCTAAGATGGCTCTATCTTGTTCTGGTATAGGCTCTGGAACAGGTTCGGGGGCAGGAGCAGGAGCGGGTGCTGGTGCTGGTATAGGTTGTGGCGCAGGAGCGGGGGATGGTGCAGGCTCTGGTGCAGGGGCAGGGACAGGGACAAATTCTGGTGCGGGTGCTGGTTGTTGAGCAATTAAATCAAGAATTGCCCTGTCTTGTGCAGGCACAGGCGTTGGAACAGGCTCTGGTGCTGGTGCAGGCGTTGGAACAGGCTCTGGAGGAGTAGGAATTGGCTCTGGTGCTGGCTCTGGTGCAGGGATGGGGGCAGGAGCAGGAGCGGGAACAGGAGCGGGAGTTGGTATTACTTCTGGCGTAACAGGAGGGGCAATTAAATCTAAGATTGGCTGGTCTGGAGAAACTACAGGAGCAGGAGGCGCAGGAATTGGTTCTGGCTCTGGTGCAGGAGCAGGAGCGGGTGCGGGTGCAGGCTCTGAAATAGGCGCAGGCACAGGCGCAGGCACAATTTCAGGCAAAGGCAATGGCGTTGGTTCTGGAGTTTGAACTGGAGCAGGGGAAGGCGTAGCAGGAGGAGCAATAAGGTCTAATATTGCCTTGTCTTGTGGTGGCGGTACAGTTTCTGCAACAGGAGCGGGTGCAGGAGGTTGTTCTACAACTGGAGGTAAAGGCGTGGGTGTTGGGGTAGGTGCAACAGTAGGCGTTATTACAGGAGGAGCGACAGATATATTAGGGGTGTAAGGCGCAGGCTCTGGAGTAGGCGTTACTGTTGGAGCAATGAGGTCTAATATTTCTCTATCTGGAGATGTTACAGGTGCAGGAGGTGTTTCTGCCGTTACTTCTGTAACAGGTTGAGGAACAACTGGTTGTTGAGCAATAAGGTCTAAAAGAGGCGCATCTTCTGGAGAAAGTTGTCCTAACTCTGTAGAAGAAATTTGAGGGGATGATATAGGTGTAACAACATCAGAAGGCGCTACTGGTGTTGGAGTTATAGGCCTTTGTGGTTGCGTTATCTTTGCTGATTCTGTTTGCAAAGTTGTTGTTGGGTCAAAGCCTGTAAAAGTTTTATACTTTTCCGCAACCTTTGCTATTTCGTCCGGGTCACCAGCGTTAGGACTGTACGTCATCAGCGTTGCAGCAAGTGCAGCGGGAGAGAGCCTACTAGCTAATTCAGAAACAGTTACGCCAGCCCTTGATAGTGCATCTTGTATTCTTGGTAAAAGAACTTTGTAATTTGGGTCATTAGCAGCTTCTACTACTTTTCTCAATATTTGTTCTGAATTATTTAGAGCAGATTGAGAGTAGTAAGAGGATAACGGCAAAGCACCAGCAGTCTGAATGCCTGATGTTCCCTGCTCAATAATTTGGTTAATATCGTTAACAAAAGGGTCTGTTGTAGCAACAGGTGTAGGTTCTGGTGCAGGAGTAGGAGTAGGAGTAGGAGTAAATGTATCTCTTCCAATTTGACCGGCAACAGTGTTTAATGCACTTGTAATAGCACCAGTAGTACCACCAGTAGTAGCACCACCAGCAGCAGCACCAAAAATATTTGCCGTATCAGAACTTGTGTTAAATACATTTTTAACAGCAGAAGTTGTTCCACTTTGAACAAGACCAGCAAATCCTGCATTTGCTATATCTGCTTCACTACCACCAGAGGCAGCAGTCTTAACCATAGAAGAAGCGGTAGAAACAACAGCATCTGTAATTGCTGGATTGCTAATCACAGTGTTAACTGCTCTTGCAACTTCTATAGAACCTGTGTTAACAGCAGCATTAACAATAGCATTTTTTAACGAATCTTCAAAAGATTTTCCTTGCGCTACTCCTGCCGCAGTGTTTGCTATAGCAAGACCTAACGCATTTGCTGTAGCGCCAGCAGTTACAACTCCAGCACCAACAAGTTGTGCTGCAATTGCATTGCCAATGCCGGGAAGCAAAGCACTTAAAGCTACACTACCAAGAACAGAAAATAAATCAACTCCAAATTTTGTAAGTTGGCTGCTATCTGGAGGTGCTTCACCTGTTCTTAATTGACCAATAAAATCGCCAGAAGGAGAGTAAAATTTTCCGTCAGCAGTACGATATTGAAGACTTCCATCGTTTCCTAATTCTGGAGTAAGATTATTTCTACTAGCTAATGCTGGCCTTCCTCCAATTGCAGACTCTGCTGCAATAATTCTTTGGTTGTATTCTGCTTGTTGTTGTTCAGCATAATATGGGTCATACTCAACTGGCTCTACATAATCTTGGTCTCTATTGTCAGCCATGATTAGACTCCTAAAGCTGCTGCTATTTGTTCGTGGATAGTCAGGTGTACACCCAACCAATCGTAGAAGTCATCTTCTACGTTCCAATCAGCATCTAACAACTGAAACGGGTTGTCAAGAGTCAGGATAGAAGCTAGAGACTCATGCTCTTGGTTATGCACAAACAGCCAGTCATCAAGGTTTTCGGGGCTAGCATCTGTTATTGGATACTTAGGGTACGTCACTCCCGTGTCGGTAACAATCTGGTGGAAAAGACGATGCTGCACACCGTTCTCAAACAGCATCTCTGCTAGTCCATCCTTGTCGCCAAACTTGACGTAACTTAAAGCATCCATGTTCAAAGTTCGTCCCTACCTTTTCTGAAGAACTCATTACGGATAAGGATGTACGTCTTTAGCACGGTGAAGATAAGCGTAGCCCACACCATCAAATCATACGATGTAAAGTGACTTGCAATAGTCCCTGCCCAAATAATGAGCAAGTCTAAGAAAGAAGTCTGTGAGTTGTCTTGTTCCATGTTAAACAGCGTAGTAAGGCACTTTTACAACTGTGCCATTAAGGTCAAAACTAAAGAATCCAGCAGGGACTAGCAAGAGGCTAGACGTTGCAAAGGTTGCGCTAGAAGACGTAGTGCTTGTGAAGTTAGTGGTCTGTGCATTCACGTTACCACCAGTAATAGTCACACTGGTAGAGTTCTGCAAAGCCATGTTGCCAAGCCCTGTGACGTTGGCATTGGGTACGTTGGCTAGTGAGATGGTGACGTTAGCAGACAAGTTTCCGCCACCAGCGAGCAGTCCTCCTGCCAGCACATTGACCGTATTTGGTACTGCGCTAGGGACGTTGGCAATAGGTACTGTAGTAAGTCCTATCGTCACATTGCTAGTAAGTGGGCCACCACCAGTAAGAAGACCAGAGGCTAAGACGTTTACAGTGTTAGGCACTGCACCTGTGACATTGGCTACAGGTACGCTGGTAAAGCCTACTGAGACATTGGCATTTAATCTACCGCCACCACCAAGTAATCCAGTAGCTATGACAAAGGTAGTGTTAGCAGTAGCGCCTACACTGTTGGCATCTAAGACAACAACACCCGTCAGACCATTGACAGACTGCACTGCATCCGTGTTGTCTATCTTTTGCCAAATAGTGCCGTTAAATAAAGCAAGGTCACCTACTTGCCAGTCAGTAATACCGTTAAGGTTAGTGCTACCAGCTACAGAAACGTAGTAGTAGTCACCCTTGTTTCCAACACTAGAGGTAAGCGTAGGCGTGTTTGAACTGGCATCCCATGTCCCTTTATAGACAAGAGCGCCAATAGCATTCGCAAAACTGCTTACCGTCTTTAACATAGGTCAGGAGCCGTCGCCGGGGGTCACATACACCACAGCCGTGCTAGTGCTAGTCACACCTGTAAAGTAAGCGTTAGGGACAAAGGTAAGGATTTCATCTGTACCCGCAAGTAGAGGAATACTGTTACCCGTGCTGGTAACAGCAGCCGCACTATTGCCTGCTTGTGCAGAGGTAGTGCCTATACCCATAAACACAGTCACAGAGCCTGCGTTGAGGATACGGTACTGGTTACCGCCTAGCGTGTTAGATATGGCCTGTACAGGCGTAGGAACGCTAGTAGCAGCAGTGAAGGCTACTGTGTTCCCAGAAGGGCAGAAAGGTGCGCTAACGCTCATGCTTGACTCCAAGGAAGAGGTGGCGTAATGATAGGAGGGTTTATCAAGTCAGCAATGTTAAGACTGAGCCTTGACTCTATCTCTGTTTTCTCTACGCCATTTGCCCATATCCAACTTAGTACGTCATCAAGGGTAAGGCTGTCGTAGTCTATGAAGTCACCACCTTTGTAAATAAAGCTGCAAGAGCCATAGTTGGCGCTAGTGTAAGACTGGTCATCTTGCTCTTGGGTAGCAGTGCATCTCCAGTGAGCCTCTGTAACTACTTTTGTCTGACCTTCTGATTGTGGCAAGCAACGTAATTGCCCTACTGTCCAGTTGTATGTAGTCATGATATTTCCTTTAAGTTGATTCAAGTGCCGTGAGGCGTTTACGAAGGGATTGGATTTCCTTGACAAGCATTGGTACAAGTTTGGAGTAGTCCACTGCCATCATTTCTTCTGGGTCAGCGGGTTGGTGTACTGCTTCTGGAGCCACGGTTACTAGCTCTTGGGCAACAAAACCGTAGCGTTGATGTGTCTTGTCTGTTATCCAATCAAACTTACGCACTTGTAAAGAGTCAATCAATGATGATGCTGAATCTGCGTCTTGGATGTTTTCTTTTAGGCGTTGGTCAGATGTGACGTTGTACAGAACTGCTGTTGTGCCTGATTGGGTGATAGAACCAATTGAAGTTGCGTTATAAGCAAAATATTGATAAACAGCACCTGACCCAGTTCCGTTTATATGGCTAAATATAGAATAATTGTTTGCACTACCACCAAACATTTGAGAATCTGTGTTTGTAAGACTTGCACTCGTAGTCCCTACCTGCAAGTTACCGCTGGAGTCGATACGAGCACGTTCTGTTGTACCACCTGACAAAAATGTAATTGCACCTGTGGAATATAAGTATGTTGCAGATTGTGCGCCAGTCACAGCAACAGAGCCGTTACCCCAACCCATAGCACCCTGCTGAGTTCCTGAGTTGTCGTACAGTTCAACAGCGGAATATCCGCTAGTGGATGTGCTTTGGAGGGCTAATACACCTTTGGCAGATGTGTCGTTTGAAAATGATGCGCGGTTTGACGAACCAAGAATGGTTGTTGTACCTAAAGATAATCGACCGTTAGCATCCAGCGTCATCGCCTGAGTAAAGGTAATGGCGTTTCCTGCTGTGCCTGATGGGGCGTTGTACCAAATGTGTTGCCCACCTGTTTGAACAGCAAGTGATGCAGCGGCGGTTGTTATGTAC
>Ga0114973_10004045_pt1 | contig 10240 bp, 6 predicted proteins | sample M_140807_MF_Meta_FD_87025 | JGI IMG/M metagenome (GOLD analysis project Ga0114973, IMG submission 87025) | Freshwater microbial communities from Lake Montjoie, Canada to study carbon cycling - M_140807_MF_MetaG | ecosystem: Environmental > Aquatic > Freshwater > Lake | place: Lake Montjoie... | reverse complement strand
TTGGCGGATTTGCGTGTTCATGAAGATACCGAGTACATGCAACGCTTGCGACATTTTCATGTGCCGATGTTAGATAGTGGCATCGTTTCCCATTATCTCAATTCTGAGGTTGCCCATGATTACCAATCACTGTCGACACCGTTGCGGCAGGAGGTGATTCCGATTGCTAATCACCCCTATCTCTGTGGAACTGTATTGGCATCGGCTGATGAAGAGCGTTTGCAGATTGAGCGCCAGCATCTATCCCTGTATGAGCACGTGATGTCAACAGCTTGCCTGCAAGCCTTCCCCCCTGATTAAGGTTTATGGCTTCTTTTGCTTTGGTCACGCTGCAGCCACCGGGCTATCCCCATGTGGCGGCTTTTACTGAGATCCAATTACTTTTATTTTACTCGCTCGGAGACCTTGGTCATGATGTTGTTTTGGCTACCAACCGATTCCCTGAGGGTGCTACTCCCATCATTTTTGGGGCCCATCTGATTAGCGCTGATTTTCATGTTGAACTTCCAGCTTCAGCGTTGATTTTCAATACTGAGCAATTAATGGAGGAGGCTTCGGTTTGGTCTAAGCGTATCTTTGCTTTATCCTTGCAGCACCGCATTTGGGATTATGCCAGCGCTAATCTGGAGCGTTTACGCGCCTTAAATCCTGCGGCTCTTGTGCATCGTTTGCGACTTGGCTATCACCGTGAGTTGGAGCGGGTCCCTTATCCACGCACTGATTCGGAGCCCTTTCTCTTTTATGGTTCTGTTTCACCCATGCGGGAGGAAATCCTTGCTCGGATTCAACTCTCAGACAAACTTCAGGTTCAAGCTTTTTCTGGCGTTTATGGCTGGCAGCGTGATGGTCTGCTCGCCCGTTGCCGTGCGGTTCTGAATCTTCACGCCCATTCTGCCCGATTGCTGGAGTGGCCGCGTATTCTTCACCTTGTGGCCAATGCGGTTCCTTGTATTGCTCTGCTTCATCCCTTGACCGTTGCAGAGGATGACCAACTTTCTTATGTTCTGTCTGTCGATGAGGCTTCCCCCACGGTTGATTTGCAACGCTGGTTCCAAGTGCCAGAGCAGCTGCGTGCCCACGCTGAAGTCTCTCGAGAACGCTTTCGGGATCAAGAAGATCAGCACTTGTTTACTGCTGAACTACTGGATCAATCGTTTTCTAGCGGTTTTGAACCAGCCTCAGGACCAATCCATTCACCTGGTTGGGTGACCTGTTCAGCACAGCGCGATCCTGACCCTTTGTGGTACCAGCACACTTACAAATGTTGGTCAGCTGATCCAAGATCTATTGCTGACTTTCACCAGCAGGAGGGACAGTTTCGTCAATATCATCCGGATCCTCTCTTTTTTCAATCTTTTCGACCTCCGTTAATTCTCCCGCAGGTTTCAGGGGGACCTGATTGGCCGTTGCGTTGTGCCGTTGTGCTGCATATTCATACCCAGGAGAAGGCTCTCCTTTTTTTCAATTCTTTTGGTCGTTACTTAGTTGATCGTGCTGATTTCTATGCAACTACTTCATGCGAAATTGCGGCTAGTACCCTTCGCTCGGTCGCTTCGGATTATGGCTCGTCAATCGAGGTGTGTATTGTTCCCAATCGAGGGCGAGATATTCCCAGTAAGTACTTGGTGTTTAATCAAGTTTTGAGCGGATATGATCTTTGTTTCTTCTCTCATGGCAAGCAGTCTGATTTGCAGTGGTTCTATGACCATAACTCTATCCTGGCGGGTTCTTTGCAGCGAGTTGATGCAATCCTGAAATTGTTTTCCGAGCGGCCCAATTTGGGACTCGTTTTTCCTGATTATCTTTCATGTATGAGGCCTCAGATTGGCTGGGGTAACATGAGAAGAGTTGTTGATGATTTGCTGGCTCAATTCAGCCTCGATACCCGCAATATTGATTTATTGGAGTTTCCTGCTGGTGGCTTTTTCTGGGCTCGACCCCTGGCATTGGGCCTTTTGCATGGTCTGAATCTGACTTTTGACCAGTTGCCACAGGAGCCACTGGATCAGGACCACACCATCCTTCACGCTTTAGAGCGCATGCCTTGTCTCTCCTGTGAGTTTCTTGGTTTCCAATGGGAGAAAATATCCCGCGAAGATGCCGTTGGATTCACTGAAGCAAGCGCTGTGCAAACTCCGATGCACTCGCTTGATGTTGAATTGTCCAATACCGATCTTGCTGAGGAGCCTGCCTTGATGCAGGTCAAAACTTTTCACTCGCTTGACGTCAATTTTGGCCTCGGTGAAGATGCTCCTATTCCAGATCTTGGCTCACTTGAGGATTCGTTTTCAATTGCCTCAGGGCCGTTCCGCCTTTTGCATTTACATCATTATGATCGTACTGGCTACCTGCCCCTGCTTTGGCGTGATTTCCTGGCCACACTAAGAACTGCCAATTACCTTGTTTTCATAAGCACCTGTTCTGGTTTCGATAGAGAAGCCCAATCTTTTTTAAGCCATCAGGGCATCGTTGCTCTCCGGCGACCCAATCGTGGCCGATGCATCGGTGCCTATCGGGATACTGCACTGGCTTGTTCTCAGTGGATTGCTTCTGGGGTTCCAATTGAGCGATTGATCTTGATGAACGACAGTGTATTGCCGTTGGGCTCAGGGCGGCAGTCGCTGGCCAGCCTTGAAGCGCTCATGGATTTAGTTGAGGATGGCGATCCGATGATGGCCGGCTTCACCGACAGCTATGAGCTTGGTTGCCATCTGCAGAGTTACGGTTTGGTCGCTAATCGTGATCTTTTGGCCGATATGGCTTGGCTGCTTTTCTGGTCTGCCCTTGATACGGATCTCCCTAAGCATGAGCTGGTTCAGGCGGGTGAGATTGGTCTCTCTATCGCGTTGCGGTCGGTTGGTGTGCAATTACGAGTGCTATTCCCCTTGCTTGGTCGATTGATGTTGCACCCTGGGTATCGGGAGGAAATAGTGCCCTACGAAAATTTCACAGTGGATCGCATCAACTCATCCCTGTTTTTGGCGAATGTGCTGCGAAGAGAAGGTTTTGGTTTCGTGAAAAAACTTGCGATGTTTGCCCTGCCGACAGGCAAGGATCTGATTCGCTCTTGCCTTGAGGATTGTGGGCCAGTTGATCGCCCCCGCTTGATTGAGGATCTCGATCGTCTCTTGATGGCCCGGGTGATGCCTGAGGAGAACACCTGATTAGCACAACGATTGCCCGCACTCCTGATGGGAGTGATCAGCATTGAAGCCGCAGCGTGCGCGGAAGTTCCTCGGCGATCGCCCCTTCCCCATCCAGGGCCGGGTATGGCCTTCCTTCGCGGCGGCACCAGTCGGCCACCTGGGGGTAGGCCCACTCGAACAGCCGCCTTTCGTACAGCTGGGCGGGGATCCCTTCGCCTTGCTCCGGCAGCAGCCCTGCGGCCTGCCGTTGCCGCACCGCCTCGAACAGCAGCGTGGCTGTGGCCACCGAGACATTCAGCGACTGCACCATGCCGCTCATTGGAATGAAGATTGCCTGGTCCACCAGCGCGGCTGTGCTCTCACTGAGTCCCCATTTCTCGGCGCCCAGCACGAAGGCGGTGGGGCCGGTGAAGTCGCACTGGCGGTAATCCACGGCCTCCTGGGCCAGGTGGGTTCCGTAGATGCGAAATCCGCGTTGCCTCAACAGCTCCAAGGCCGTGGCTGAATCGGGATGCACATGCAGCGGCACCCATTTCTGGCTACCCAGGGCGGTGTCGTTGAAGGTGGGCATCCGCCCCTTCAGGCAGACCGCATGGGCCTCCAGCACCCCTACGGCATCGCAGGTGCGCAGAATCGCGGAGAGGTTGTGAGGCTTATCCACCTGCTCCAGCATCACCGTGAGGTTCGCCATGCGCCGGTCCAGCACGCTGCGGAGGCGTTGGTAACGGCGGGGCAGCACAGGCATCGGAGCGTTGGGCTCAGCGGGAGGTCCGGACGCGCTGGCGGGAAGAACCCTTCTTTTTCTTCTTCCGCCAGAACTGCCACTGGCGCGGGATCTTCAGGACCAACGGGGGCCTCCGCGCCTTGCTGCGCGGTCGGGAGATGGGGCGGATTCCGCTGCGTTTGGGGAGGCTGAGCCTTTGCTTCAACCCCTGCCACTGGCTGCGGAGCCACTTGAGGCGGCTGCCCTTGCTCTGTTTGGTGCGGGCCTTGCGAAGCAGGAGCCGGAAGGAATCCAGAAGGGAGGCCTGGCCGAACAGGCCTTCAGCGCCACTGGCGAAGCCCAGGGCGAGCAAGAGGCTCGCGATCGTGGTGCGGATGGTCTGACGCCAGAGTTCCCAGGGGTTGGGGCCTGGTCTGGCGTTCTCCACCCTCTGGCGGAAGGTCACCTCCGTTTGCCTGAGTTGCAGAAGCAGCCGCTGCTTCAACACCGGGTAGGGAATCTGGGCGGCCTGCTCGGGAAGGGCGGGGGCCCTGGGAATCGCCCTGAGACGGCTATTGAGATCCGCGAAGCCTTCCGCCTTCTCCAGCGCGTCGCGGTAGGCCTTGAGCTGGTTTTCACTTGTGCTGATCACCCGCTCGCGGGTGTTGCGGGACGCATCCACGCCGATCCAGGTGAGGAGCACCTGCATCGGAGCGATCAGCAGAAAGCCCGCGGCCGCCAGCGCCGCCAGTCGCCGCCAGATCTTGAGCCGTTGGCTCAGCAGGGTGTTCCGCGGTTGCAGCATGCTCGCGAGGTGGAGCAGCACCAGACCGATCAGAATCCAGCTGCCATTGGCCACCAGATTGGCCAACGCCCCGAGCTGCCATTGGTTGTCGGTGAGCCTGAGGGGAAACAGGGCCAGCACCACGGAGGCCACCCCTCCCAGCAGGAAGGTGGTAGCAGCTGCGCTGGCCAGGTTGGCCAGGCGGTGGGCCTGGGACAGGGCGATGCGGCTCTTTTCAGGGGCTGCCGCAGCTGCCGCGCCTGATGGTGGCTTGTGTTCGTCACCGACAACGCCAGGGGACGGACCTTCGGCGGAGCTCATCGGGGCCAGGAGGTGTGGGTGTGCGGCGGGAGTTGCCGGACCCGGGCCTCGGCGGCGGTCCTCCCTACCGGCAGGGCAGGACCCTGGCGGACCCCGCCAAGTTACCGCCAGGGCGGTTCGCTCGCTGCTTGGGGGTGCAGGATTGGGCGATGGGCACGACCCTGTGCTGCGTGTTGGTTCCACCCCGGAGTGATCGCTTGGCGTTGTGGCTGCTGGATGGCGGGGCGTCCGCTCCACCCTGGGATGGTGCCGTTCCCATCGCCCCTCAAGCGGACATGGGCGCTTCCCTGCCGGGCCTCTGGGATCAGCGGGTCTGGCGGTTGGTGGCCCGGATTCCACCGGCCCGTCTCGCCACCTACGGCCAGGTTGCCGAGCTCCTCGGGGCCTGGGGGCGTGCCCGCCAGGTGGGCTGGGCCCTGCGCCGGCTGCCCCTTCCCTCCCCCATCCCCTGGCACAGGGTGGTGAATGCCCGCGGCTGCATCAGCATGACCCCCAGTCGTGAGGGAAGCGACTGGATCCAGCGGGATCTTCTGGTGGCCGAGGGGATTCCCGTGGACGCGCAGGGAAGGGTTCCCCTGGCGCGTTTCCGCTGGGATCCACCCTTGCCCCTGGTGTTCTGATGGCGGAGCTGAACGGATCGCGCCCCGATACCCCCGGCCTGGAATCGCGTCACTGCGTCTGGCGCGTGCTTCAGTCCGTGGCGGCGGGAGCGTATGCCGATGCTGCGCTTGAGCGGGAGCTGGCCCAGGGATCGCTCACGGCCCAGGACCGTGGCCTGGTCACCGAGCTGGCCTACGGCGCCATCCGTCAGCGGCGTCTCCTGGACGCCTGGATCAACGCCCATGCCCGTGTGGTCGCCGAACGCCAGCCTCCGCCCTTGCGCTGGCTGCTTCATGTGGGCTTGTATCAGATCTTGTTCAGCGAGCGGGTGCCGGTTTCAGCGGCCGTGAGCACCAGTGTGGCCCTGGCGCGGCGGATTGGCCTGGCCAGGCTGGCCCCCACGGTGAATGCGATCCTGCGGGCCGTGGTGCGTCGGCGGGAACTGCTGCCCGGGCCCCTCAAGCCCTGGGATGGGCTGATCCTGCCCACCGATCCCGCCGAGCGGCTGGGGCTCTGCCACTCCCTCCCCGCCTGGCTGGCCACCGCCCTGCTGACCTGGCTGCCGCCGGAGGCGGCCGAGGCTTTCGCACGGGCTTCGGCTACGCCCCCCCCCCTCGACCTGCGGATCAATCCCGCGCGCACCGACCGGGACAGCCAGCAGGCGGCCTTCGCCGCGGCTGGGGTGGCCGCCGAGCCGCTGGCGGATCAGCCGCTGGCGCTGACCCTGCCAGGCCGTGGCGGGGATCTCCGCAATCTGCCCGGCTACCGCGAGGGGCACTGGTGCGTTCAGGATCGCCATGCCCAGGCCGTGGTGCCCCTGCTGGCGCCCCGGCCCGGCGAGCGCATCCTCGATGCCTGTGCCGCACCGGGGGGCAAAACCACCCAGATCGCCGAAACCCTGCGGGGCCACGGTGAGCTCTGGGCGGTGGACCGCTCCGAGGCGCGGCTGCGACGCGTGCGGGCCAACGCCGAGCGCCTGGGGCAGCTTGACAGCATCGCTCTGTTGGCCGTGGATGCCAGCGATCTGGCCTCCCTGCGGCCCGATTGGATCGGTTCTTTCGATGCGGTCCTGCTGGATGTGCCCTGTTCCGGCCTCGGCACCCTGGCGCGTCACGCCGATGCCCGCTGGCGGGTCACGCCGGCCCTGATCGCCGAACTCGCGCGGGTGCAGAGCAGCCTGCTGGAAGCGGTCGCCCCCCTACTGCGGCCGGGCGGAAGGGTGGTGTATGCCACCTGCACGGTGCATCCGGAGGAAAACCGATCACGGATCGACGCCTTTCTCAAGGACCATCCGCTCTGGCAACTTGAGCAGGAGCAGCAGTGGTGGCCCGGGGAAGGTGGGGGCGATGGCTTCTATGCCGCCCGCCTTGCGGCCCCGGCCCTCAACGCGGCGTAGGGGCGGGCACCGGTGGTGGCGGGGCCACCGGCAGGCTCGGGGCTGGCGCGGTGGAGGAGGCCGGAGGCGGTGGTGGCGGGGTAACGGGAAGCGGAGCCGCTGCCGGAGCGGGTTGCGGGGCGGGCGTGGCCGCTGGTGCGGCCTGGGGCGATTCCGGAGCGGGCGCGGGTTCGGGGTTGGTTCTGGGGGTGTTCTCCCACTGGCGAGGCTGCACGGGTGGTTCCCACCGAGGGCGCTCCTTCTCGGGCTCGGGGGGAGTCCAGCGGCCCTCCTGTCGGGTGGGATCGCTCTCCAGGGAACGGTCTGTCCAGCGGGAACGCTCCCGATTCGGATCGTCCACGGTGGTCTCCCAGCTGCGACCGCTCGGTCCCACCTCGGTGGGAGGAGCCTTGCCGCTGCGGGACGACTTCGGCGGAACGTAGGGGATGAAGGACCCGGTGAGCTCGGGCCGTGGCGGGAATGACTGGACTGGAATGTCCTTCAGCAGCCCGATCATGTAGCTATACCAAGCAGCCGCGGCGGTGGCACTGCTGCTGCCGGTCTGCCAGTTCTCGTCGTAGCCGAACCAGATGGCGGTGGTGAGCTGGGGAATCGAGCCGATGAACCAGAGGTCGCGGGCGCCTTCGGCCGTTCCGGTTTTGCCGGCGGCGGGCCGGTCGGGAAGGCTGGCGGGTCGGCCGGTGCCGGCGTTCACCACGTTCTGCAGCATCCACATCACCGTGTCGGCCACATCGCTGGGCACCGCCCGGCGCGGTGGCTTGGCATCAACCCGGCGGCTCCAGAGCAGTTCGCCATCGGGTCCGTAGATCTCATCAAAGGGGGTGGGCTCCACGTACACCCCGCGGTTGTTGATCGCCGCATAGGCGGCCACCATTTCCAGCATCGTCTTCTCATTGGAGCCGAGCACCATGGCGGGGTATTCGCCGATCTCGCCGGTGATACCCAGATTCCTGGCCACGCCGATCACCCGGGGATAGCCCACCTTCTCGGCCAAGCCAACGGCCGCGGGGTTGATGGAGTTGGTGATGGCACTGAGCATCGACATGCCCGTGCCCGCTCCAGGGATGCAGAAGCGCTTGTAGCCGTCCTGGTAGCAACGCTCCCGGGAGGTCACGTAATCCTCCGGGCGCATGCCGTACTGGATGGCGGCGGTGTAGGCGAACAGCTTGAAGGTGGAGCCTGGCGATCGCAGCGCCTGGGTGGCTCGGTTGAACTGGCTCTTCTGCCAGTCGGTGCCACCCACCATGGCCCGCACCAGCCCGGTGCCGGGCTCCATCGACACCAGGGCACCCTGCAGCCCGCCGCCGCCGGACACCTGGCTAATCACGGCCTGGGCCCGCTCCTGCCAGGCCTTGTTCAGACCGGTGCGAATGGTGAGGCCCCCCACCTCCAGCTGCTCCTTGCTGAGCACCTTGGGCAGCTGCTGCTCCATCCAGCTGATGAACCAGGGGGCCGGATCGGCGTAGTACTTGGGTTCGGCGGGTTTGAGAGCCAGCGGTGTGGCCATGGCCTTGTCCAGCTGGGCATCATCGATGTAGCCCGCCTCCCTCATCCGCCGCAGCACGATGGCGCGACGCTTGAGGGCCAGATCGGGATTGATCAGCGGGGAGTACACCGAGGGCGCCGGCGGCAGGCCGGCAATCAGGGCCACCTCGGGCAGGGTGAGCTGGTCGGGGGTCTTGGAGAAATACACCCAGGCGGCATCGGCTACGCCATAGGCGCTGGAGCCCAGATACACGAAGTTGAGATATTGCTCAAGGATCTGCTCCTTGCTGAGCTGACGCTCAATCTTGCTGGCCAGGGCAGCCTCTTTGATCTTGCGCCAGAGGGTGCGGTCCTGGTCGAGATAGACGGTGCGGGCCAGCTGCTGGGTGATGGTGCTGGCCCCCTCCTCCACCGAACGCTCCTTGAGGTTGCGTCCCAGGGCGCGGAGGATGCCCACGGAATCAACGCCCCCATGCTGGTAGAAGCGGCGATCCTCCGCGGCCACGAAGGCCTTCTCGATCAGCTTTGGCATCTTGCCGCTCGGCAGCCGGTCCCGGGTCGCCGGGCCGTCCTTGAAGAGCACAGCCCCGTTGGCATCCAGCACGGTGAGGGTGCCTGGGCGGTTGTAGCCACTCAGTCGCCGCGCGTCAGGCAGCAGAGAATCGATGCCAGCCACCAGGCCCATCTGGCCGAAGGCGGCTCCCACTCCCAGTCCTGCTGCCAAAAGACCAGGCAGTAGGACGCTGCGGGCACGCTCCAGGCCACCCCCGTTGGACCGTGCCTTCAGGCTCCGACCGGTTTGCCGTGGCCTGCCCAGCTGCATCAAAGCGGGATGGGCGGGTTCGCCGCCAGCTGGCTGAGGCCGCTGTGGCCAATGGCCAGGGCGGTGACCAGCATCCCCAACACAAGGAACGGCTGGGCGCTCGCCTGGTACTTCACATCAAAGGCCACCGGATCGCGCAGCAGCCAGATGTCTTGAAAGGTGATCTGGGGAACGATCAGCAGCACCAGCAACACCGCGGCGAAGTGTTGGCCGATCAGGATCAACACCACAACCATGGCCAACTGAAAAATATCGATCATGGCCGCACTGATCCAACTGGCCTTCTCGATGCCGAAGGCCACGGGAAGGGATTGCAGACCGAGCGCCCTGTCGCCCTCAACGCTCTTGAAGTCATTCACCACGGCGATGCCAAGCCCGGCGAGGCTGTAGGCCAGGGTGAGCAGAGCCGTGGTCCAGGTGAGCTGGCCGAACAGGGCCTGGCCCGCCCACCAGGGAAGGGCGATGTAGCTGGCACCGAGTGCGTAGTTGCCGAGCCAGCCGTTCTGCTTGAGCTTCAGGGGTGGCGCCGAATAGATGTAGCTCACGAACGAGCCACCGAGGGCCAGCAGCAGCAGCACCGGAGTGGTGTGGCCCGCCCAGAGGTCCAGGCCCCAGGCCACCGCCAGGCCGCTGATCAGCAGCACCCAGATCTGGGCTTTCACCTGGGGGAGCGGGATGGCGCCCGAGGGAATCGGCCGGTAGGGCTCGTTGATCGCGTCGATCTCGCGGTCGTAGTAGTCGTTGAGGGTCTGGGTGTAGCCGGCCAGCAGCGGACCGCTCATCACCATGCAGGCCAGGGAAGCCAGCACATCGCTCAAGCGCCAATGAAAGTGGCCAGAGGCAGCGGCTCCGCAAAGCACCCCCCAGATCAGGGGAATCCAGGTGACCGGCTTCATCAGCTGGAGCCTGATCTTCCAGACGGTGCTGGTGCTGCTGGCCCCCTTCATCCCGAGCATCTGGCGGGCGCCGCCGCCTTCAGAGG
>Ga0114973_10004041_pt1 | contig 10245 bp, 5 predicted proteins | sample M_140807_MF_Meta_FD_87025 | JGI IMG/M metagenome (GOLD analysis project Ga0114973, IMG submission 87025) | Freshwater microbial communities from Lake Montjoie, Canada to study carbon cycling - M_140807_MF_MetaG | ecosystem: Environmental > Aquatic > Freshwater > Lake | place: Lake Montjoie... | reverse complement strand
GCTAACATACCTGTTTGTGTACTCAAGTTCAAGCCATTTAAATGGAGTAAAGTTAAGGCCTTGGTTCAAAATGAATGATGGAGAAAATGCTGCATCGGTATTTTTAAACACCACAAAAGTGTCAGCAAATGATGCTGTGTTTGAGTACCTCATTGTAATTGCATTGATTTTATTTTGACTCAAGGCGTATGCACAAACAAATTTTAAATGGGGATGAATTTTAACACTCATGTCTAACTCAAGTCCCGTTCTGTAGCTAACACCCACATTAGAATTGATGGGAGAACCGTACACATTTAACATGCCAGTAGCGGCAATTTGATTTTTAAAATACATGTAAAAACCATTCAAGGCAAGCTGCAAGTCGGGTTGATGGATGATGATACCCCCTTCTGCATTGAATACTTGTTCAGGCAAAATAGCTGACTGATTGATATTGGTATTGGCTAAATCGTCATTGAAATAATCAAATCGGGTGGGCTCTCTTTGGCTCAAACCAAAATTACTGTAAAATTTAACAGCCCGATTCAATTGATAATTCAAGCCAAACCTGGGATTCACAAAAAACCAATTCATAGGTTCTACCTGCCAAGTATGGTCTGGACGGTAAGCCATTTGTTTAGCCATATAATTGAAGCCTGTTTGTCTAAAACTGATGTCTACAAAACCAGTTAGTTTTGAGTGAAAGGCATATGAAATTTTGGCGTAAGCATTCCATTCATTTTTTGTTCCCGTATTGAAATATACTTGGTGTTCACTCCCGTTTACTCCTGGTGGCAAACTGTCACCATTTTGAACCACCATAAAATGATCGGCTACAAATTTATTGACATGCATACCAACAACAGCCTGAAGTCGATTATTGGTATAAGTCATGTTGGCAAATGCCCCAGTAAACACTTGATTCAAGCGATAGGAAGTCATGACATTGCTGGATGTTACAGAGTCGGTACCATTTAACCAGTTGGGTAAATTAAAATAGTTTAGAGGCGTGTAGTTGCTCTTGGGAAAAAAGTATTGAAAATCGGTTGCTTTACCCAATACCAAATAGGCGGAAGCGTTATAACTAAATTTGTTGTTGAGTTGTTTGCTCAATTGCAACTGAAAAAAATGTTGGTTAAAACCATCCGACTCCCCTTTTGTAAAAGGATTCACCGTTCTGTTATTGATTAAATCGCTTGCACCTATTCCAGCATATGCCAATTTTGATTTAGCAAAACCACCAAACATATTGAACGCAATGACACCTTTGGGAATAAAATAAGCCAGTGAGAGTTGGTAGTTGTTTGCCTGCATTCCCGACGAAACCCTGTAACCATCAGTTGAAACTTGACCAATTCTGGCATACATACCAAAGTTTTTGTGTATGCCTGACTGAAAACTAATCCCCAATCTTCTTGAGCCAAAAGAGCCCATTCCTGCGTATATTTCTGTTTGCCTATTGGCTTGAACCAATTTGGTTAAAATTTGAATGCTTCCCGCATAAGATGAACCCCCATTACCCGAAATGCCAACACCTCTTTGAACCTGTATTTGTTCTAAGCCACTTGTCATATCAGCAACGTTGTTAAAATAAACACTTTGTGACTCTGGATCATTTAATGGTATGCCATTAATGCTGTGATTGACCCTGCTTTGATCCATGCCTCTGATGCGCAAATAACTGTACCCAAAACCAGTTCCATTGTCGCTGTATGAATTCACTGAAGGTGTCGCATTCAAAAGGCTTGGAACGTCTGCTCCAAAATAACGCGCTGCAAGATCTTTTCGCTTGAGAGTTACCTGACTCACAACCATTGATGGAGAGGTTTTAATCCCAGAGATAATGAGCTCTTGTAAGTTTCCTTTTGATTTAGAAACACTGTCCGATTGTGCCTTGACAAGGGTGTAAGAAACAATACACATGAAAGCCAACAAGTAAGATTTTAATTTCATTTTAACAGCTATTTGGTTTAAAAAATTGTCATTAGGTGGCGAAGAAGGCCAAACACTTTAAACCAAGGACAACAAGGTCCTTCTTTTCCCTACGCAGGCATGATCCTGATCAGGTTAAAGGGTATAATCTCAGCTTGGTTGCACCAAACACCCCTAAAGACGGCTCAAAAATAAGCACAATTTTAAAAATACAAAGCGACGGTTTAATTTTTAAACTTGATTAAATTGTTTAGTTGAATTTATTGAAGGTTTGGGAATAAAGTTGATGGGTTCAACTTTCGTTTTTTCCTTGGTGTTTTTAATGTTTGCTTAAAATATGTTTTATTGAGCTCGTATTGGGAATCAATCTGCAAATTTTTCTACATCTTTGATGCGCAAAATTTATTGATATGCGTTTTACATTCGTTTTAGTTTTTCTAATTTCTGTGTTATTTGCTGATGCTCAAGATAAGGGTGGAGTAGTATTAGGGAAGATTGTTGATGCCCAAAACAACAAAGTAGAAGGTGCAAGTGTTTTGTTCAAGCAAAAAGGTGAAAAAAATCAAAGTTTCATAAGCAATGCTGATGGGGTGTTTCTCATCCAAAACTACGTAAAAGATTCTTTCGAAATTTTGTGTAGCATGGTAGGTTACGAGCCTCTAAAACAACAAGGCACACTAGACGATCTCAAAAAGAGAATTCGTTTGGTGCTTGTCCAAAACAACAAACAACTCAACGAATTAAAAGTTACCGGAAATCAAATTAGAACAGAACAAAAGGGCGATACCATGGTCATTAATGCTTCTGCCTTTAAAGTTAATCCTGACGCAAATACCGAAGACTTGGTTAAAAAAATGCCAGGCATTACCAATGAGAGTGGCACGTTAAAAGCCCAAGGTGAAGAGGTAAAAAAGGTATTGGTGGATGGAAAAGAGTTTTTTGGTGACGATGCGCAAATGGCCATTAAAAATCTACCCGCAGAAGTAGTTGATAAAGTTCAGGTATACAACAGGTTGAGCGACCAATCCTTGTTTTCGGGCTTCAACGATGGCAATACAGACAAAACAATGAACCTGGTTACCAGAGGTGGTGGTGTGAATGGGGTTTTTGGTAAATTTTATGCAGGCTACGGAACAGACGACCGTTACCAAATGGGAGGAAATTTGAATTTATTTGATGGCAATAGACGTGTTACACTTTTAGGACTTAGCAATAACATCAATGTACAAAATTTTACAGCACAAGACATTACAGGTGCTGGTGCTGCTAGAGGACAAAATGCTCCTGGTGGAATGGGAAGACCTGGCGGTATGGGAAGGCCTGGCGGAATGGGCGCAGGAAACCCCGTATTGAACAATTTTTTAGTGGGTCAACAAACAGGGGTGAATACAACCACCAGTGCCGGTGTAAACTATTCAAATAAATTCGGCAAAAAACTGGATGTTACAGCAAGCTATTTTTTTAATGATGCAAATAACGTAACGGATAAATCTACCAATCGTTTGTATTTAATTGATACTGTAAATAAACAAACTTATTCAGAAAATAGCAGCAGTAGCAGTGAGAATAGCAACCATCGTGTTGCTGGTAGAATAGAATACAATTTAGACACCTCAAATAGTTTTATTTTAAGTCCAAGAATCAATTTCCAGAACTTAATGGCTAATTCAGAAATCAACGGAAACAATACCTCTTCAGAGAAAACCATTGGCAATACCATAAGTAACAGTAATACAGAATCCAATGCAATTAATTTGAACAACAACTTCTTGTACCGAAGAAAATTTGCAACATTTGGAAGAACCTTCTCTATCAATCTGAGCAGCGATTACAGCAGTAAAGAAAACAAACAAACACAAACATCAACAATTGTAGGGCTTGACACTTCTTATCTCAACCAAAAAGCTGTTACCAATGCCATCAACAATAACCAAACCGGCAATATTACTTATACCGAACCTTTTGGAAAACGCTCACAAGTGATGTTGAGCTATTCGCCTGCCATTAGTTTCAATACCTCAGATAAAGCAACCAACGGATACGATACCTCTAAAAAAGAATATACCAACCCTATTGCCTCATTAAGCAATAAGTTTGAAAGCAATATTTTTACCAGCAGAACGGCTATCAATTACAATTATAAATGGAATAAATTACTCTTTGCCATAGGTGCAACCCAACAAGTTGTATCAATGCAGAATACAAATATTTCTAAGCCTGATGCTAGCTTAAATAAACAGTTTGACAACTGGTTACCTAACGCCATGTTTCAATATGATTTCACCCCCGAACACGCATTCAGACTTTATTACAGAACCGGAACAAATACCCCAAGTATCAACCAACTTCAGCAAGTTACTGATAATAGCAACCCTTTAATTTTAAACAGAGGAAATCAACAACTCAAACAAGATTTTTCTAATATGTTGATTGTACGTTATGGAATCAACCATTCAAAGAGCGGTAGAAGCTTATACCTTTTTACCATGCTTAACATCACCAACGACTACATCGCAAATGCCAATACCACTTTTAAAAAAGATACCCTATTTGATGGCTTAAAAATAAGCGCTGGAACTCAGTTGTCATCCTACCAAAATGTTGATGGCAATTACAGTATCCGAAGCATGTTAAACTACTCAAGCCCCATCAAGCTGGTAAAAAGTAACCTCAATCTTACTGCTGGATTAACGTATACAAACGTACCTGGATTTATCAATAATTTGCTGAATGAAGCCAAAACTACCAGTGCAAATTTTGGACTTGTTTTAGGTAGTAATATCAGTTCAAAAATTGATTTCAATTTCAGCTATACAGGAAACATGAATTGGGTTAAAAACTCGCTTCAAGCTCAGTTGAATTCAAACTATATCACTCAAAATGCAAGCGGAAAACTCAACTTGATGCCCAATACTTCTTGGGTGTTTACTATAGATTTGGCTTATTCAAAATATGATGGACTTGAAAAGACTTTCAGTCAAGATTTTCTCTTGGTTAACGCTGGTATTGGCTTTAAGTTTTTACCAAAAAAACTGGCTGAAATCAGGTTGTCGGTTTTCGATTTATTGAACCAAAACAACAACATCAACAGAAGTGTAACTGAAACCTATATAGAAGATGCGAGAACAAAAATAATGCGCCAATATTTTATGTTGACCTTTACTTACTCCTTGAGAAAATTCAATTTTACAAACACCAAATAACCTAAAAAGAAACAGTACAACTTACTATTTTGTGATCGCTAAAATTCAGCGAATGCGTTTGGTAATTTCGGCTTGTAAAGCTGGGGTCATGTAAAATATAATCAATCCTAAAAGAGGGCATATTGCCTATGTAAGTAGTACTTGTTCCCACGCCCGATTCTTCAAATGCATCTAACAAATTTCCTTTTATTGTTTGGTAGGCATAACTGGTAGGCGAATCGTTGAAATCACCACATAAAATGATAGGATATGTTGTCTGATCTAATTTTTGTCGGATAATTTCAACTTGGTTACAGCGCAATATAAACGCGTTTTTTAGCTTTGATATGATGCGTTTGATGTTCGACCAACCATAAGCTGAGCCTTCTGCCTTCGAAATATGTTCAACGGTTTTATAATCTTGTTTTTCAAATACAATAGATTTTAAATGGGTATTGACTACTCTGATTATTTTTCCATCAACATCAATGTCAGCAAATACTGTAATGTTTGCACTTTGATTGGTTTGTTCAAGGTAACCACTTTTTAAAATAGGGTATTTGGAAACAATACAAACCCCATATCCCGTAGGATAAGTTTGGCTCAATCCATCCGCATTCACTGTTTTGAAATGTTTGTATTCTTTAAAAAACTGCCTAAACATGGGCTTTTCAAAACTTCCACCAAGATTTGCAAACTCTTGCAAACACATGATATCTGGTTTGATTTCTCTTAATTTTTCAATAAAAAAGCTGGTATCCTGATCTTTTCTGTCAAATGCACCCATATAGTGCGTATTGAAACTTAAAACATTAATTGAGTGGCCGCCATTTGTTGTAGATTCATTTGGCCCAATTCTAAAAAATTTTCCAATATGAAAAAGGCTCAATAATAAAACCACAAACGACAACCAAAATCTTTTATCGAGCGCTGTAGACCAAAAAATAAGAAATAAGAAATTAAAAATTGCCAAAACTGGAAAGGCTAAACCCATAAAAGCAATCGGCCAAAAGCTCTTTGGACTTACAAATGGTGCAATAACAGCCATAGCAAGTGCTATTGTTGCAAACACATTAAACGTAAACACAAGCCAAAAAAACACACCCTTTCTCATTTAAATTTTATTGCTCAGTCTTTTCAAAATTTCTTTTTCTGTTTCACTTAGTGATTGAATACCTTTTGAATTGATTTTATCTAAAATACTGTCTATTTCTTTTTGATAATCCGTTTGGGTTTGCTCAATTTTCATGAATTTTGATTGGTAATGAACCCTTAATTTTGATTTTGGTTTTTTTAGTCTATTCATCAACAAATTAAATTGATCAAACAGTTTTGATTTGTATAACAATTTCACAAAAACAAAACCAAATAAAGCACCTCCAATATGGGCTAAATGTCCTCCAGTATTGTTATATGGAATACTAATTAGATCAAACAATACAACAAACATGACTATTATTTTTAAGCGAACCCAACCAACCAATAACAACTCAATTTCATAGTTTGGTAACAAAGTCGCGGCAGCAACAGCTATTGCCAATACACCAGCACTTGAGCCTTCTGCAATCGCAACAGCAGATGATGGAATCAAGTAAGGAAAAGTATTGTATGCCAAAACAAACAAAATTGCACCCAATAAACCTCCGCCCAAATAAACCCTCCAAACTCTTTTGTTCCCTAGATAGGTGCTAAAAAGCTGGCCTATCCAATGCAACCACAACATGTTCAATGCCAAATGCAATAAGCCATCGTGAAAAAACATATAGGAAATAAGCGTCCAAGGGTGGCTCAATAGGCCCGTTATTGAAGCAGGCAATAAACAAAAACTGTATAATTCTTCAAGTAAATGTTTGTTGGTGATGCCATCAATAAACTGTACAAGTTTCATTAAAATAAACACGATTGAATTGATGACAATGATTTGCCATAACGCATCTTTCTTGTGTATTTTATAAAGATTTTGCACGCTCTATTCTAAAAAAAGTTAACCCTATCTGTTTTGTTCCAATATTTTATTGCAAGAAAACCAAACAACATGCCACCCAAATGAGCAAAATGCGCTACCTGGTCTCCAGGATTATTTCCTAGCCCCTCCCACAATTCCATAAGCCCAAGAAATACAACCATGTATTTTATTTTAACAGGAATTGGAATAAAGAATAAAAACACCTCTCTGTTGGGAAAAAGCATTCCATTTGCCAGCAACAAGCCAAAAACGGCGCCACTGGCACCAACCATAGGGATATTTAATTTCCTTTGCACCAATACGTCTGATACTTCTCTTGCAAGATCTAAAAACCTAGGGTTGTTTGCGTCTTGAGACCACTGGTACACAAAACTAGATATTTGATCGCTTGAAAATAAATCAGGGTCGGTTTTCATTAAAATTAAAAACGAATCGTAACCCGGACTTGCATTAAACGTAGCTATTGCGCTTTTGATTGCTTCAATTTCAAAATAATTAATGCTCAAATAGGTAAAAGCAGCTCCTAACGTTGTAATTAAATAAAAGGTTAAAAATCTTTTGGGACCCCAATAATTCTCTAAAATGGTTCCAAACATCCACAATGAAAACATGTTATATGCAATATGGTTGATAGAAGCGTGCATGAACGCATAACTCACCAACTGAAAGGGCCTGAAATAATTCGACTCTGGATAATACAGACCCAAAATTTGATTCAGATTGGCCCAGTTTCTATCCTGAAAAACAAAGGCAGCAAAGAAAAACAATCCATTAATAATCAATAGATTTTTTACAATATTGGGCAAATTTGAAAAGGGGGATGCACTTTGCATTTTTCTATATTTTATGGTCAAACAATTTTGCAATATCTTCTAAGCTGAGCATTTTAACACATGTTTTCCCATGAGGAGATTTAAGTGGTTCAGCACAAGCAAACAAATCATCTATTAAAGAATTCATTTCATCCGCGCTTAAACTTGTTCCGGCTTTTATGGACGCCTTGGCAGCAAGCGTTCTTGCAATCAAGTCTTTTTTATGCGTTTCAGCTTGTTTTCCGGCTTTGTATGCTTCTATTACTTCTTCAATTAGTTGCTGTTCATTCAGAAGATGCAACTCTGCTGGCAACCCGTTTACCACGAAAGTTTGCTTGCCAAAGTGGTTGATATGAAAACCTAATTGATGAATATCATCAATTATTTCCAACAACACGATTTCATCTGAAACACTTAAGTGGATCGTTTTTGGAAAAAGTAGTTGTTGACTTGAAACTGGCTTATTGGCAAGCGCTGTTTGGTATTTTTCAAACAATACCCTTTCGTGGGCCGCTTGTTGATCAACCAACATTAAACCTCGCTTAATTTGGGTAACGATGTATTGGTTATGGATTTGAAAAAATTGCTTGGCTGCAGATATTGTGCTATTGCTTTCAAAAATATTATTCGTTGTTTCGTTTGATTTTGGAAACAACTGTTCCCAACCCCTTTGCACCTCATTGCGTTTTTGTTGATAATCATATTTAAACGAATCGAGCGCCGAGAATACTCCAGTTCCAACAGTTTCGCTTGCTTGGGTTTTGAAATTATGGGCCTCTTCTACCGAACCGTTGATATTGTCTTGTACAAACTTATTGTCATCAAACCAGCTTGAAATTTGTTCGCCACCAAAAGCTTTCATGATTGCTTTTCTAACAACCGCTCTAATTATTTGGTAACAGTTTTTGTCGTCCTCAAATTTAACTTCTGTTTTAGTGGGATGAACATTGACATCTACCATAGCGGGGTCAATTTCTATCTTTAAAACGTATGCTGGAAATGTATCACTAGAAATTAAACCCTCGTATGCAGACATAACTGCATGGTTAAAAGACGCATCTTTAAAATACCTGTTGTTCACAAAAAAATACTGGTCGCCTCGGCTTTTCTTTGATTTTTCTGGAGCAGAACAATAGCCTGTAATTTTTAAGATGCTGGTTTCTTCATTAATTTCCATCCAATCATTTTCACTTAATCCAACCACCGTATTGATTCGCGCTAACAAAGAACTCGGATGGTAAACGATGCTTTTTTTGTCGTCCTGAAACAACTCAAATTGTATTTCTGGATAAGCAATGGCACTTCTATTGAACTCGTCGAAAATATGGCGAAATTCAATGGTATTTGATTTTAAGAAATTTCTCCTTGCTGGAATATTAAAAAATAAGTTTTTTACAGCAATTGAGGTTCCGGTTTCACAAACAAGCTTTTCTTTTGAAATGATTTTAGAGCCCTCTAATAAAATTTCAGTACCCAGTTCGTCTTGTTCTGTTTTGGTTTTCATTTCAACTCTAGCAACAGAGGCTATACTTGCCAAAGCCTCGCCCCTAAATCCCATTGTGAGCGCTTTAAAGATGTCTTCTGTTTTTGAAATTTTGGACGTTGCATGTCGCTCCCAGCACATCACTGCATCGGCTTCTGACATTCCCATTCCATTGTCAATTACTTGGACAAGTTCTTTTCCGGCATCTTTTATCAAAACTTGTATTTGACTTGCCGTGGCGTCAATGGCATTGTCTAACAGCTCTTTTACCAAAGAAGCTGGTCTTTGAACAACTTCTCCTGCAGCAATTTGACTTGCAACATGGCTAGGTAATTTTTTAATCTTGTCGGACATTATCCAACAAAAAACCTAATAAAATTTATAAAATGTAAGTCTGTGGAGAACTTTCAACCATTTAACCGTGTATAATTTATTTCCCCCATTGTCTGAAATAAGCAAATGTTTCAAGTTATTTGCCCTTTCATGATTCAAACAAAAAGATTTTACAGCGTATTTGTTATCACACTTTTGCTATCTATTGTCGGCAAGGGAGTGGCTTTCGGACAAGCTATTGATTGGAAAGCGCCCAACCACTGGGTAGACTCCATTTTGGCTGGCATGACCGAAGATGAAAAGATTACACAATTAATGACTATTGCTGTTTGGACGCAAAGAGATCAAAATCATGAAAAAGAAATAGAAAAACTCATCACCGACTACAAGGTGGGTGGCTTAATGTTCATGAAAGGCGGGCCTGTTAAGCAAGCCAATTTATGTAACCGTTTTCAAGCAAAATCTAAAATACCGCTACTCATCAGTATTGATGGTGAGTGGGGCCTGAACATGCGTTTGGATAGCACACCGGTTTTTCCAAGACAAATGGTATTG
>Ga0114973_10004040_pt1 | contig 10248 bp, 7 predicted proteins | sample M_140807_MF_Meta_FD_87025 | JGI IMG/M metagenome (GOLD analysis project Ga0114973, IMG submission 87025) | Freshwater microbial communities from Lake Montjoie, Canada to study carbon cycling - M_140807_MF_MetaG | ecosystem: Environmental > Aquatic > Freshwater > Lake | place: Lake Montjoie... | reverse complement strand
CGGCAGGGGCAGGTGCTTCAGGGTCAGGTGCCGCAGGGTCAGGTGCTTCAGGGTCAGGGGCATCAGGGGCTTCAGGGTCATCAGGGTCTTCAGGCTCAGGGGCTTCAGGGTCATCAGGGGCTTCAGGCTCATCAGAAGACACAGAACAAGTACCAGAAGAGAACCAAGAAGAGAATGAAGAAGTACCAGAAGATAACCAAGAAGGGAACCAAGAAAATCAAGAACAAGAAACGAACCAAGAACAAGAAACGAACGAAGAAAACCAAGAACAAGAAACGAACCAAGAGAACCAAGAAAATCAAGAAACGAACCAGGAAAATCAAGAAAACCAAGAAAATCAAGAAACGAACCAAGAAAACCAAGAAACAAACCAAGAAAATCAAGAAAACCAAGAAAACCAGGAAACAAACCAAGAAAATCAAGAAACGAACCAGGAAAACCAAGAAACAAACCAAGAAACAAACCAAGAAAATCAGGAAACAAACCAGGAAAATCAGGAAACAAACCAAGAAGGTGGCTTTCTCAAGGCTGCCAAAAGGGCCTTTAAGATGAAACACGCACGCCTCCCAAGTAAAATAATAAGTAAAACCACTGCTGTATAGGGTTTATCTGAGGAGGGTCAATCATAACGACTGAATCAGGGTTTTCTAAAATCATAGATGCCATAATGTTCTGGTCCTTTCCAATAAACTTATCAGTCAAATAGTATTTCATCAGCATGGCATCATATGCCTTGCTCCAAGATGCCCATCCCGCAATATCAGATGCCAGAATTCCTCCCCCTACACTATTATCATTTATATCGACTTCTGTAAATTCTTTCAACCGCAAGACCAACATTTTTTTCGTAGGTACCATCTCTCTCATAGGAAATCTGTCCAAATACGGGAGCCACTGAGGATATCTGCCAATTCCCGCATCACACCATACAAAATGCTGTGAGCCAAATGGATTCTCTTGAATGGCACGCAATACGAACTCCTTCTTTTCATACCAAATTGCGTACAACTCAGGCGTATGTATTTTCTCTGGATCAAGTTCATGTGTAAGTATCCACGCCTTTGGTGAGAGCTTGGTAAACGCCACCAAATTCTGAAAGGGGAGTCCAATCACCTTTGTCGGGCCCCCACGCTCCTTAAACATTGCCTCAAATTGCGGTACAATCAATGGATCCGTAAAAAAAACAAGCGGACACTTTGTCTTTGGCCAAAACGTAAACATCCATTCCACATATTTATGAACTGTTGTCTTACTTGGTATAGGATAATATGCTGAAACAACCGTAGGCTGAGACATAACTAGCTTATACATAGGCCATCACTTTAGATGATAGTGAAGAAGCCCATCCACATCTTGCCTGCCCTTTCCATTAAAGGCCGACCCCCCATGAATCCTATGATGTACCAAATAGTAGGGGATATTAAACATTTTGAGCCCTCGTTTTGCCAACCGCAGCCATAAATCATAGTCATCTAGGCCAAATCGGTCAATCCAATAGGCATTATGACGCCGTATAATGACACTCGAATTTATGAGCGGATTCGACTTGAATACCATTTCCTTACTTATAAATCCTGCAGGAAGTGTGGGGCCATTTGAGACAATATCACCGAAATATCTACAGTAAGTTCCAACCACCTCGAGGGAAGGCATTCTATCCACTGCCATTTTTTGAAAGAGCAATTTATCCCTCTCCCATGTATCATCACAATCCAGTACAGCAATCCATTCTCCTTGAGACTTTCTAACGAGGGCATTCAGGGCCTCCGCCTTTCCTTTAGCATACGGAAGATTCACTACATGAATTTTACAATCCATGTGGTTCGAGCATCGTGAAGCAATGTTTTGCGCCTGTTCGAGCACTTGAGACCCATCCCCATGTCCATTCACACCAATCCACCATTCCCATGTGAAACTGGTGTACTCATTCTTAGAATTCTGGAGGCATACGCTCATAGCGCATTGCTCAAGAAACTCGATGCCATTATAGAGCGGTGTAATAATTGAAACCCATGTCATTCTCGGTAGAGACCTACACCTGTCCAATCCGTACTCAATTTTAATAGTAGGGTCACAGGATGTAGAGGCGGATGTTTGAAGCGATTATCACTCACCGCCAAGTATATCCAATGTGTCTGAATTGTCTGATTGATAATATGAACATAGGACGTATTCTTGAATGTGAGAAGCGACTCCATTGCCTCTTTCACATGTGTACTTGCCCTGGCCCGAATACTCGGAATCGACCACATAGATGTAATAAGTTGAAAGAGGTCGCGCCCTTCTTTTGGACAGGGGTCAATCTTCGGAAGAATCCCGTCGCTGAGGCTGACGACGGCATTTCCTCTTCCATTCCCTATACACGCAAAACCAAAATCGAGTATGACAACCTGGAAGGGGGCATGTATTCTCCAGGCAATTTCTCCAACTGTCAGAGCATATTCTACAGGTGTGGGGCGAATCCATAAATTATCTGCCTTCAAATCGCGGTGGTCCAGATAGATTTTCTCTTCCAGGTAGCCCATGACCAGAGCAACTTGCGCCAGAATGAGTATCCACATGGCATCGGGGTTGGAGGCAGCCGACAGGGCTTCCACGGCAGAGCAACCACGAATGAAATCCATAGTGAAACGACTCTCACCTGCGTAATGGAAAATATCATAGATGTGTGGAATTGCCCCGTGAATCCCCGCGGCCTGTAGGGTATTACTAGCATGCCATTGTAGAATTGCCTCGGGAAATAGCGAGTAAATAGCACTATGTGGGGATTTCATACAAAGCTCTTGGTGTAAGGATGGTGTACGCTCGACCCTCGTTATACTTCCATAGGCACCCCTATTTTCTCTCTTTCCAAATTTGAGAGTACATCGGAGGCTATCTGCCATTACACGACCATCAATGAGTTGTTTCGGAACGAGTCCTATTGGAATTGTACACCCCTCTTCAAAAACGACTTTATGTTTTATCTGGAAAGGGGTTAAATCTACCATAACCCTAAATAGATTGAAGCTTTCTTCTTAGAGCTTCGTCTGTTCGTAAATTCTCTGCCGCATATTCGACTGCAAGGAGCTCGAAAGGATGCTCTGGTTGAGCGGGGGTAGACCCGTACCGTACTTCAAAGGATGGGGGAGCTGAGAACAGAGCGCCATTGCGCAAGTCTAGCCATTTTATTGATACTCCATCAAGGGTGGGATAGTCATTTCGTACAAAAAGAGGGAGAGGAACGTGAAACTGTTCCCAGGCCCAAAAGGGTTGCGTCATTGTATCTGGATTAATTCTGGAGCGGCCCACAAATACATCTGGAATCCTCGAGGTGGAAATCGGTGTCCACCCTTCACGAGAGCAGGCAAGCGACCACAGCTCAGGATTTCTTCTCTGATGTACATGTATTCCTTCATGTATGAGCGTTTCACTAAGCGCGGCATTATCCATGGCTGTAATGGCCTTACTGGGAAAGCAAAGAATGGAATTGGGGCGCGTATGAGGAAAGCCATTATCGGCAGAGGGGTGTAGAACCACGACATCCATCGTTTTTACAAGAGGAATTCGCATAATACATGTATAGAGCCGTGTCATTTCGGTCTGCTCTACGAAAAAAGGGGCATAGACATGATTCTCTCTCGCCGCTGCATTAAGTACAGAGGCTTGACAAGCCGCCCTGTATCCATCTAGCGCCTCTGCTTTACTAAGGGCTTCTGTGGCCGACATACTATCTTATACTGGCTTTGTCTCTTTGGACTTAGGCCTTTCCATAGCCTTTAGAATCATTTGCTGGGCGAATAGTTTCGTCTGGAGTTTGGGAGCCTTGCTGCGTGTGCGCTCGGCTACAGAATCTACAGGGGGCTTCACTGTCTTAGGAATCACTGTCACTGAGCCGAACATCTTTTGTACTAGCCGTTTCTTGGAATCCTTCTCACAGATGTTGAGGGCATCGCGAAACAAGTAGTCCGTAGCAGCCGTTTCTGGGTCGACAGTCTTACTACAACCGGGAAGCTCGTCAACGACAAGGGCAAACAGCTGTGCGAGTGGATTCATGAGCTGATGCTCCATGTAATATCTGGCATCAATCTTGAGCCCCTTGTCCTTTATCCAAGTGGGCGTCTCAATACGGTCTCCTTGAAGTTTAGACGCACCTTGGCCGGCAGGTGGGAGAATATAGAGAAAGCTGATACGGTCTCCTGAAGCAGGGGCATTCCCTGGGTCACGCTCCTTGATACGGTCGGCCAGCATCTTATGTGCCGGTGGCGTAGCGGACTTGTATTCGGCCCGTAGTGATTTTGTCAACATCAGCTGTGTAGTACTCACCTTTCCATTTGCCAAGTCCATCAGCTTTTCGCGGACAAAGGTGGCCGCGGCTAGAGGGTCCCTGTCATTCAGCAGAATTCGGATGGCCCCGCCGTAAATGATTTTCACAATGCCGGCATAATCACGCCGCTTCGTGGCAATCCCCATGCTGTTCTGGTAATAATCATCCGGTGACTCCTCGAACTTGTTTCCTACGTAGCGTTTCTTACTGAAGATGATGAAGGGCGAGAACACTTTATCATACTCAAAGTCATGGGGAGGCTTCAGACAAGTCGTCACGAGCTGCCCCGCTTCGGTTGTGAGTTTGATTGTTTGTACAATTGCCTCGCGGCCTTCAAGGAGTTTGCCGGTCGCCGGATTCTTGACGGCGAAATCGATGAATAGAGAATCCGTATCACCATACACGGTCTTGGCAGCGCAATCGGGTCGGCCCGCGGCAGGTCCGTAGAATTCCTCAATGACGTCCTTGGCAAACATGATTTGCTTTCGGCCGTATGCAGTGACCGAGGCCGCCAAGTGTTGAAGACGAATCTTGAATGTACCGGAGCCGAGCTGACCGTACAGAGAATTTGCCGTGAGTTTGTAGGCCAGTTGCTCGGCATCCAGGAGGGCCTTCTTGAAAGCATCGGGCTCCTTCTCGGCCTCTTTGCGTTTGGCCTTTCTGGCCGCGAGGAGTCCCGTCACAATATCGGGAAGAGTCCCTTTGAAGTTCTGGGCGTAGCGGCAAACTCGGAGTCCCCGTTTCACCTTCTCGGGGGCTTTCCGCATGTCGCCCTCCTTGGTACCCCAGACATCGAATTCAATATCCGTCCATGGAGTTCCTTTAGGGGCCGCCTGCTCATCCTCTTGGGAGCCATATTCGAAGCGGAGGAACTTTCCTTGGAGGTCATACTCCTTCACCCAGACCAGGGAATCGTAGGAAATGTTTTCACTGATGATGGTACTTGGATACAGGGAAGCGAAATCGGCAACTCCGACAGGGGATTTGAAGTAGAAGCCGGGCTCAGGTGTCAGTACAATAGCGCCTTCATAGGAATCATCTTGTACGGCATGTACGTCTTTCTGCTTTGCGGGCAAGACCCTTACACATTGCCCACGGTCATAACACTCTTTGAAGATGAGTGACTCAATCTTGATTCCCTGGCCTCGTGTGAAGATGTAGCCAACAGGAACGGAGCACGTATTGGCCATCGCCATGGCATTGTTGAACACATCCAGCTTCTTATAGAGCTCCACGGTCAGGTCACAATCCTGAATACAGTAGGCGGCCACTCGGGCACGACCGGCAGACCCCCCAGACTTGTGGAGTTTGAAGATGTCTTGGGGGCTGACATCATCTTTGACAATGGCCCACTTCACAACATCGGAGGCGGCAGCGGCCAAGTCCTCCACATCTTCTACAGGTGCTTCCAGGATGATGGCATCCGGTTTCACCCCCAAGATTTTGAGCTTGTCCACCACCGTGTCCCCGGTTTCATCCAAGAGAACCACATAGCGCCCTACGACTACATCAGCCGTGTTCTTGGTTTTCACGACCCAGGTGTCTCCTGTCTCAATTCCACTGCACTTCCCGCTCATGAAGTGCTGGCACACATAGTCGAGCTTGTAGGCCGGGAGTGAGAAGTTCCGCTTGATGTAGTGAAACAAGTCCACTTGGAGTCGTCCATGCGCCGACCAAATGTACATGGTATTATCACCCATTGCCGAGCTGGACAAGAATTTCTCCTCCAGCACCATCTTCTTATCGAACTCGAGGAGTCGTGAAAAGCCCTGAAGATACTCATTCTCCGTGATGTTCAACTCCTTGGCCCGGTCCCAGACGTACTTTTCATCAAAACCAAAGACGTTGTAGCCGGTCATGATATCGGGATTCCACTCTTTCACAGCTTTCGCCCAAGCCACAATCAGCTCCTTTTCAGTCTTGAAGCTGTGAACTGTAGCCCCGTCAATCTCATCACAGGTGTCAAGGACAAAGACATGCTTCTGAGGGGCATCTGTGCCTCGGACTAGCACGGCACCGATTTGAATTATGGGGTCACCTGCCAGGGGCAGCACGGACTTGAGTCGTTTGAGAACATCCCGAATGGCCATAATGCGGTCATCACGTGTGGAGATACTGAGCCCCTCCTTTCGTGTAAGTTGCTTATCCAACTCGCCAATGAACGTCTTCGTACAAATCTCACATGTATCACAGCCCACACACGTTCCAAATCCAAGGGCCGCCTTCAGCTTTCCCACATCCAGTTTCTTACAGTGAAGGCGGTCAATTTCCGTATCTTGTTGCGTTGCTTTAAGAATCAACTCGGCGGCTTCTTCACCAGACCCGGTGACGGCATACAATTGTTTGGCGAGTCGGTCATATCCTTTGACGGCCAGGGGGAACTCTCCATTATCTGAGAAACACTCAATATCCCAAAACATATTCAAGAAGGGTGCCGATGCCACAGGGGGCTTGGCAGGATGTAAATCGGTCCAATCAACTGGAATCACTCCGTCCTCAATCTCGGCTTCAGTCTCAACCCACCCACACGGCTTGATTCCACGCAAGTGGAAGAAGCGAAGCATGGGGTCGAGATTGGCATCACAGACTTCTAGGGGGTCACTACCGGCGTACAACTGGAATTTCGGCTCGGATGTCTCATAGTTTAGAAAGACCTGCTTGAGGGCGCGAAAGGCAAGAATGGAAGGGACGGTGAGGCGGGCAAAGGGAAAGGGCCGATTGGCCGTATAGCCGAACAGGACCTTGCGCTGTTCAAAGGAGACTTTTACAACAGACTGTAGCCAGCTCTTATAGGCGAGGGCGCCGTTCAGCCGTTTCTTGAAATTCTCCCGTGTTTCCGCCCGAGTGTCTGGGAGTCGGACAAAGAAGAAGGGCTCGAATCCATCCACGTGCGCTCGCAGAAAGGTGCCATCGGCAGTACGCCCAAAGAGTGAAATCGTCATACGGAGTTGCGTAGGGTCGACAGCATCTTCGGCCTGCTTCTTCCGTTTTACAGGGCGTATTTCGTCGTCATCATCTGACATGTTTCCAGCACGTGGGATGATTACGTTGGCAGCTTCGTCGAGCTCGACATCTTGTGCAATTGCATCGAGGATATGAAACGTTGGCATAACTACTTAGGGTGAGTTTTGCGGGACAATTTTTCGCCCGTGCGCCTTCTACGTGTCTTTGAAGGAGTGTGAACCGGGGCGACCAGCTCCTTTGTTGCTTCCAGCAAGGATGCGTAAAGGGAGCCGCCCATCGCCTGCTTATACTTAACACTTGGCTCAGCTTGCTCAGATTCAATCAAATCATCTTCCACATCGGGAGGATTCGCCATTGTGTTACCAGTATCTTCAAGTGGTACATTGCTTTCAAGCATATTTACAGTCTCTTCTCCTGCCTTATCACGACGCTCCTTTGCCTCGGGGGTGAGGGTTGTAGAAGAGGGAGGACGACTTTGTGGAACCCTCTTGGGGTCAGCGGAGACTAGTTTTGCCATTGTTTCGAAATCGCGGGTGTTTGGGAGTGAGACAGTCTCTTCGCCAGTATCAGGGTCCTTATTCATGGTGGCCTTCATGTCCTTCCCCATAAGAAGATTCGTGGGATATCCGTCTATCTTCGTACCTGCGAGGGGGCTTTCAGCAAGAACCTTTTCATTTACTTGCGCCATCGGAATCTTACGGCCTTTCAAAGAGGCGAGCTTCTTCCAGATATCATCCTTGTACGTGTGGCAGTGTCCACACCAATCGGCATAGACGAGAATGAGCGTGGCAACATTATCCTTTATCATTTCTGTCAGCTTAGCAACATCTTCCAATGTTTTCACATCGATATTATCATAAGGTGATAGTGGCTTCGATATATGTTTGAAGCCCTTATGCTTTTTAGTCTGTATAGTAGTCTTTTTGGTCCTCAGAGTCTTCGGCATTCCTAATTACATATTCTACTTTAATTCATTCTACACAGATAGAGAGGTCTTTATGAACGGAGAAAGACTATTTATGTTATTGTTTGGGCTTATATTGATTGGCTATGTGGCCCTATATCTTGGAGGGCGGGTCTATTTGAGGGAGGGATACCAGACTTTGTCTGGGTCTGGTGTACTGTCTTCTATTATGGCAATGGGAGGCTCAGGTGGAGCGGCAGGGGCGGCAAGCCCGAGTGTGGGCCAGCTTTACCCAACCCCGATGCCTGTGAATGAAAAGGATGCAGGTACCGGGCGTGTACTTATGGAATACACTACTATGGACCCTGTGGCAAAGGGTAATATACAGTCACTCGATGACTATGAGTATAATTATGTGTATCAGAACGAATCCGACAGGGCACTTTCGCAGGAGTTGAAGAATAAGTTAATGTCACAGAGGCCGATGGAATGGGCGGGGCTGCCACCATCTTCTTCGCAGTTCCAGGCGGGGCTTCGTGAATCCTTTCAGAATGCCACACCTGTTGTTCCTAATAGTCCCCAGCAGTTCGAGGCCGTGAGTGGTGATAATATGATACCTCCTGATACGGAGAGCAGTGAAATGGAGGAGCGCAAGCTTCTACAAAGTTACAAGGCACCGACAGCAAAAGACCTGGGTAGTTATGATGCCGACGAGGATCCTGAAAAGTTAATAAACCGGTTATATGATGTGAAGGGGCTTATACCTATTGTTGCTCATAAAGAAGGTACAAACGTGTATGAAATCATAGGGGTTCGAAAGAAGGACGCAAAAATCGTGTATGAGGATGAAGAAGCCCCGGCATCGGCAGGTCCTATTCAGGGAGCAGGAGAGGCAAATATACAAGTACCTCCCACAGCGTACGATACAGCGGCGGCGAAGGACCCCTATTATGATATGAATGGTGGTGGAAAGTCACGTTTGGGTAAATGGGATTATCAGGCGTGGACGCCAGGTCTCGAGCGTGTCTTTGCCCCCACGAATGATACGGCAAAATGGAATTAAAACTGGTATATAATAGATAGCGGAATGTCTTCTGCAGCGACATTAAATCAATCAAGTCCTTTGAGCTTTAGCCAAGTGTCTAGTGGTTTGTCTACTGGATCGAGTACTGGATCTTATATTAACACTGTAGCCAGTGCCAGCGCTCCTGTGAGTACTTATACAATGCCATCTGCCCCTGTGAGTACTTTTACCATGGCATCTGCCCCTGCGAGCAGTTTTACCACGCAATACCCCCCTGCGAGCAGTTTTACCATGCCATCTGCCCCTGTGAGTACTTTTACCATGGCATCTGCCCCTGCGAGCAGTTTTACCACGCAATACCCCCCTGCGAGCAGTTTTACCATGCCATCTGCCCCTGGTACGATGACAGGGTCTTTGGCTCAAATGCCTTTGTCTACTGGATCCACAGGGGCTTTTGGTCAAACGCCTTTGAGCTCTTTGCCCACTGGGGCTTTGGGTCAAACCTCTTTGAGCTCTTTGCTTAGTGGGTCCAGTGGGGCTTTGAGTCAAATGCCATTGAGTTCTTTTGCTGGCACTGTGGAAACGGGAACAGGTCTATCTATCAATCCTATGATGGCCACGGGAGCTATCAACTTTTCTACTGGAGCCACGGGAGCTATGAACTTTTCTACTGGAGCCACTGGGGCCGCAGATTATTTCCCTCCTCCAATTGATCTTAATCTTATAAATGAAACCTTGAATGGTGTGGTACAACGCTTAGGACTTATCCAAAGGATTGTTCCTGGAATTACAGATGCCGATTTGATGATGTACATGGCACAGTCTACTACACAAGAACCAGCTTCTCAAACGCAGGGAACAGGTGAGGTACTGAATGATACACCACTGAATGATACACCACTGAATGATGCACCACTTAACGATGCACCACTGAACGATGCACCATTGAACGATACACCCCCTCCTAGTGATAATAACAGTGATACACCCCCTCCTAGCGAGAATGATACTACACCCCCTCCTAGCAATAATGATACTACACCCCCTCCT
>Ga0114973_10004039_pt1 | contig 10248 bp, 8 predicted proteins | sample M_140807_MF_Meta_FD_87025 | JGI IMG/M metagenome (GOLD analysis project Ga0114973, IMG submission 87025) | Freshwater microbial communities from Lake Montjoie, Canada to study carbon cycling - M_140807_MF_MetaG | ecosystem: Environmental > Aquatic > Freshwater > Lake | place: Lake Montjoie... | reverse complement strand
GTGAGGCTCGCTGTTTGAGTCTGCTCAAACAAGCCCGCGTACAGCTTCGCATCTGCATGGATTTTGACTGCATCGCCTTGACCTTGCTCAGAGGCAATCAGAACAAGTGCGCCTTGTTTGTGTTGCGTAGGCACCGTCTTTTGCTCGTAACTCGGTTGCACATTTTGCTGATTAGGCAAAAGCCAAATTTGCAAAAAGTGCGTCTGTTGGCCCACTGCGTGATTGAATTCACTATGTTGTACACCAGTACCCGCACTCATGCGCTGCACATCACCTGGTGGGATGCCTTTGACATTGCCCAAGCTGTCACGATGCGCTAATTCACCCGAAAGCACGTAACTGACGATCTCCATGTTCTGGTGACTGTGCTCGCCAAAACCTTTGCCCGCCTCAATACGATCTTCATTGATGACGCGCAGATTACCCCAGCCCATAAATTGGGCATCGCGGTAGCCTGCAAACGAAAAAGAGTGAAAACTTTTCAGCCAACCGTGATCGGCATAGCCGCGGTCTTGAGATTTTCTGAGAGTGAGCATGACAAAGCCTGTTTGTTACATCCAGAAACACATGTGCCGGATGAATTCAGGCATTATAGAGGCACTGTTATTGACACAAAGCGAGACCCCTTCGAGGGCTGGTCCGAGTGATCAAGTGCACACCTGAAAAAAATGAGAGCAGGATTTTTATAAGCTATCCGCATCGGCCCTCTGGCTTAGCTTCGCGGTATCAACCCTTCTTCAATGGCTTTAATTTGCATGGCCACATAGCGCGAATAGATTCTGCAGTTAGTAAAGCTGCCGCCTACAAACCATAAGCCCTCTTGCGGGGTACGGCGCCACATATTGTTCATTTCGCCATCGGGTGCAATGCCCCAAACTGGGCCAACTTTTTCAGCAATCTCAGTACCGAGTAATTCTTTGACGACCACTTCCTGGGGGACATAGCCTGTCCCCATGATCAACAAGTCAGCTTGCTTGATTGAGCCATCTTTCATGAGCGCGCCTTCAGGTGCGAAGCGTTCGATCTGATCGAATTGCAACAAGCCAATGTCGCCACTGACGATCAGATCTGAGCAGCCAGCGTTCAGATAATAGCCACCGTAGCGCGTACGAATCTTCAACTGGTAGCCGGTATCGTCCTCGCCTTGATCCCACTTAAAGCCGCGGGCAATCAGGCCATCGATCAGTTTTCTATCGAGATCGACCATGCGGACGCTAACTTGTTTGAAGTTACGTTTGGCGACGGGCAAGGTGTTGATACTTGAAAGCAAATCGCCATCAGCAATCGTGATGCCATCGTACAGGCCATAGGTGAGATGCAAGCTTGGGTCAATACTCACCACGGTGGTTGAACCGCGTTGAATAATCGTTGTGTCGGCACCGTTGCTATGCAGATCTTGCGCAACATCATGCGCGCTGGTGCCAGTACCAAGCACAAGCGCTTTTTTGCCGCTCCAGGCAGCGCCACTTGTGAAGGCGCTGGTGTGCATCACCTCGCCTTTAAAGTCTTTAAGCCCTGGCAGATCAGGTATGCTTGGCTTACCCACCAAGCCGTTCGCAAAAATTAAATGGCGTGGGCGCACGGTACGCTCGGTACCATCATTGTTGCGCAGCACAGCTGTCCAGCGCGCTACGCTCTCATCGTAGGTGGCGCTGCCAAGCTCGGTATTCGTCCAGTTGTTGATCTCCATCGTTTGCGCATAGACTTCAAGCCAGTTGCCCAGCATGTCTTTAGGCAAGTATGAAGGCCAGTGCGGTGGAAACGGCAGATGCGGCAAATTATTGAGATCGGTGATGTTATGTAAGGCCAGCGAGTGATAGCGCTTGCGCCAGCTATCCCCAATGCGTGGATATTTGTCGATCAGTAAGGTGTCGATCCCCAATAAGACGAGCGAGGCGGCTACGCTTAGACCCGCCTGGCCGCCACCCACGATTAAAACTGTAGGTTCGCGGTCGTTGTAGGCCTGGCTTTCAACGCGTTGATCTTGCCAATTAGTACCACCAAAATTACGCGAATAGGCCGCACCTGTCGGACGACGTTTGCCAGTTTGCTCTTCAAAGCCAGTCAGTTCATTCAGGCTCGTGAGTAGTTGAAACGCTTTTGAGGGATCGCTGGCCAATAAGCGCAGTACGCCGTAGCAGTGACCGATGTCGGTTTCAAACTGAAACAAAATCTCGATGACATCGACACCAATCCGCTTCAAACGACGAGGCCCTTGACGACCTTCGGCCAGTTTAAAGTCGCGTGCCTTGACGCTGGCTTGCTTGATCAAGATCAAGTTTGCAATATTGTCGACGCCTTCGCTTGGTGTGATCGACCAGGTAAAGGCAAACAAGTCGCGCCAGTGGCAGTCGGCGTCAAACAAGGCTGCGATACCAGGTTTATCTAGCTGCGCAAGCGCTGCGCCAAACTGACTGAGCCATTGGGTGGCAAGGGCGTGATCAGGTGTAAGGGGTGCGGCAACAAAAGCGGGTTGACCAAGGTTCATAAAAGCTGTCTCGTTAATTTTTGTTTGATACTGAAAGAGTATTACATTTGCTTACCATTTTCTACTTGTTCGTTGGCGTGTGGCTCGGTAGAGTGCTCACTATGCGAAACTTGCAGAGGTAAAAATGGCTTTTCGAACGGTGAATACAGTGTTGAACGCAAGGTTGGAGGCGGCTGAGGCGCGCACAGATGCTCGCGTGGCTGATCTTAAAGGGGAAATCAATGCTCTTTCAGAGAAAGTGGCTGGTATGGACGCTCGCATGGATGAGCGCACCGCACAAACCAAAGAAGAGTTTTCCAGAATAAGGCAAGATTTAGGTGACTTCAAAGTGCAATTCACTAAGCAGATCACAAACTTAAAATATATTGTTGTCACCACGGGTGTAGCGTCTGTGATCGGGCTTTACTCGGCAAATGTGGCGACGATGCAAGCTCTGTTAGCCGCTTATGATTCGGGTAAGGCCATGGCGACCCAATTTGCTAAAACAGCCGATCGACTCGATCGAATCTCAGAGCGACTGGATGCTCAAGAACAAAAGGTCAGCCAGCGACTCAATTCTCAGTAATTGACCGGCTGAGAAAACCTGTAGATCATGCGCTTACCGATGTTTAGGATCAAGCGCATCGCGCAAGCCATCACCCAACAAGTTAAACGACAGCACCAATACAAAAATCGCCAATCCAGGCCAAACGGCCATCCAAGGTGCAGTCTCCATAAAATTTTTCGCTGTATTGAGCATACTGCCCCAGCTCGGATCCGGCGGTTGTTGGCCTAGACCTAAAAATGACAAACTGGCCTCTGCGATCACTGCCGAAGCGATGGCCAGAGACGCTTGCACGATCAAGGGCGCGGTCACGTTAGGCAGAATATGAGATACGGCAATCCGAAACGGATGACAACCCACCGCGCGTGCCGCTTCAACGTAATCCTCAACCTTGATCTGCAACACTTGCGCGCGGGTTAGGCGTACAAAAATTGGTGAAGCAGAGACCCCAATGGCAATCATCGCATTCGTTAGACTTGGCCCTAAAAAAGCGGCCAGTGCAATCGCAAGAATCAAAAAAGGACACGCTAAAAACGCATCGGTGGCGCGTGAGATCAGGCTATCAACAGTGCCGCCTAAAAAACCGGCCAACATCCCAATGGTGACGCCAGTGAGCAGCGAAATCGCCACCGACACTACTCCCGCCAAGAGAGACGCACGCGCACCCCAGATGACACGCGCTAGCACATCGCGACCGAGCTCATCAGTACCAAACCAATGCGTACCGTTGGGGGCTTTGCGAATTGCGCTCCAGCTTGCTTCGATGGGGTCAAATGGCGAAATTAGCGGAGCAAAAATTGCCATCGCGATAAAAAGTAGCACGACGTAAAGCCCAAACATACCTTTACGATTGCGCCTGAGTTTACGCCAGGCGCGTAGCCAAGGCCCTGGCTCTTTTTTGAGGGCGGTGGGTGCAATAGAGGTCGTTGAGGTTGTTGCGTGATTCATTATTTGCGCAGCCGTGGGTTCAACATAAAGTAGGCCATATCTGCAAATAAATTGAGCATGATGTAGGTGGTTGCAGTGACCAGCACGACGCCTTGCACCACTGCGTAGTCGCGATTAAACACGGCATCAATAATGAGCTTGCCGAAGCCAGGAATCGTAAATACTTGTTCAGTCAGTACGGCACCTGATAACAAGGTGCCAAGTTCAAGTGCGCCTAAGGTGATCACGGGTGTCAGCGCATTACGTAGAGCATGTTTCAGTACGACAACGCGCTCGCTTAAACCTTTGGCGCGTGCCGTGCGAACGTAATCCGCACTAAGCTCTTGCAGCATTGAGCTGCGCATGTGTCGCATCAGAGAGGCGGCGATTGCGTTACCCAAGACAAAGGCTGGCATGATCATCGAGGCGAGGTTGGCGCGCAGGTTCTCGAAAGGGCTGACATAGCCTGAGGCGGGTAGCCAACCGAGCTCAACTGAGAAGAGCAAGATCAGCATAATCCCCAGCCAAAAGTTTGGTGTGGATAAGCCGGTGAGAGCAAAGACGGTTGCCCCTGTGTCTACAGCACTGCCTTTGTAGACGGCCGACACAATGCCCGCAGGGATACTAATCACTAACGCAATGAGCAAAGCCAAAAGAGCCAACTCGATCGTGACCGGAAGCTTTTGCAAAATCAGCTCAAGCACCGGTTGATGGGTACGCGCCGACTCACCTAGATCGCCCTGCAGGACACCTGCGATCCAGTACCCGTAGCGTACCGGTAGCGGATCATCAAGGTGTAGTTTGGCGCGAATGTGGGCGATCGCTTCAGGGCTAGGATCTTCTCCGGCGAGCACCAACGCTGGGTCGCCAGGCAGCAATTGCTGCAGGCTAAAAATCAGCATCGATACGAACACGAGTGTTGGTATCAGGGTGACCAGGCGACGCACGAAGAAGGTGAACATGAAGCGGTCTTGTTTGCGACTTTAGTTGAGCTTTAAGCCGGTTACGCGCAGCAACCCGTCAGGCACTTCGCGAATACCTGAAAGCTTGTTGGTGTAAGCCCACAGCCAATCGCGATGATACAAATACACTAGCGGGCGATCTTTGTTCAGTTGCGCAGCAATGGCTTGATAGGCGGCTAAGCGCTCGGCGGGTTGCAGTTTGCTGCGTGAGTCGTTCAGCAAGGCGTCAACCTCGGGTACGCAGTAGCCCGAATAGTTGTTAGGCTGTTTACAACCAATAAAGTTAAACAGATTGCCATCGGGATCGGCACGACCACTCCAGCTAAGCACATAAGCATCAAAGTCGCCCTTATCGGCTAGGCTCAGTGAGGTGGCAAACTCAGTCGATTGAATTTTGATATTGAACCCTGCTTCTTTGGCCATGGCCTGCACCACCTGCGCGATTTTTTGCGCGTCAGAAGTGGTGGGCGTCATGAGTGTAAAGGTTGGGTTCGTGACACCAGCTTCTTTGAGTAAGGCGCGTGCGCGGGCGAGGTCACGCTTTGGCATTGGCGCATTTTTAGCGTAGTAACTATTGCTCGGAGCCACCCATTGATTGCCGGGGGTTGCTTGCCCATCCATCGCCACTTGTACGATGCCTGCGCGATCAAGCGATAGTTCAAACGCTTCGCGTACCTTGGCCAATTGGCCAAGCGGTTGACTTTGCGCGCGCTCGCTCTTGGCAGTGTTGATGGTGATACCTTGATAGCCGATTTCGGTGATCTTGCTAAATTTTAGTCTTGGGTCTTTTTGAATCGACGCAATATCACTTGACGCTGCGCGCTCAATAAAATCGAATTGGCCTGAACGCAAGTTCGCCAAACGTACAGTGGCGTCGGTGATTGGTGTGTAGATCACCTTGTCAAAATGTACAGCGCCTTTATTCCAGTAAGCGTCAAAGCGCTCGAGTGTGATGCGGTCTTGTGCTACGCGATCGACAAACTTGAAGGGGCCCGAGCATACTGGGCTGCTGCTGAACTTCTCGCCAAGTGCTTTTCCGGCTTTGGGCGATATGATCATGCCTGCCCGATCGGCTAGCACTGAGAGCAGAGGTGAGAATGGCGCGCTTAAATTTAAGCGTACCGTGTTGGCGTCGAGCACGTCTATCGAGGTCACAGGGCGCAGTTCGCCCGAGCGACTCGAACCCTTGAGTGTCTTATGGCGCTCTAGATTGTATTTAACAGCCTCGGCATCCATTTTTTCGCCATCATGAAACGTGACGCCTTCGCGCAGCTTAAGCGTCAACACTTTACTGTCAGATGACCATTCATAACTGGTGGCCAGTTGCGGCACGATGTTGAGCTTTTCATCGATGTCAAACAGCTTGTCGCATAACGACATAAATACCAGCCGGCCGACAAACGAGCGTGCGAGCGTTGGATCAAGCAGGTCAGGGTCTTCGGCTAGGCCAATGCGTAAGGTCTGCGCGCTTGCGACAAGCGGTAAGCAGGCGATCAACGTGGTGGCAAGTAAGTTTCGGTATCTTAATTTCATGAGATTTCCTTTCAAAATATATTGTTGGTGAGTCGCTGGCACATCCAATCCAAGGCGTTTGGTATTCACAGCCTTATTTGCAATATCAACTTTTAATCAGACACTATTCAATCATTCGACTTTGACTTCAAAAAATTCAGCTAAGACTTTAACGTTGTTTGACCGGTGTGTGATGCCTTGGCAATTTTCTGCCACTTAAACGGCATCGGTTTTAACCTTTGTCTGAAAAGCAGATTGCAAGCGTTGCAAACGCAGTCGCGAGGGTGTTAACGCGGGCTGTGAGTGTTGCGCTGTGGTGGTCATGTTTAACGGAAAATGACAAGCGACTGCATGTTCGCGCGTGCCAGTCAGTACTGGTGTCACCTGACTACATTTGTCTTGCGCATAGAGGCAACGCGTGTGCAAGTGACAGCCTGAGGGTGGCTTGAGCGGGCTGGGCACATCGCCTGTTAATAGTACGCCTTGCCGGGTGACGGTTGGATCAGGTAACGGGATGGCTTGCATCAGGGCGTGTGTATAAGGGTGTTCGGGCGCGGCGAATAAACGCTTTTTGTCGCCAATCTCGACGATGCGCCCTAAATACATGACGGCCACGCGGGTCGCGATATGCTTCACAACGGCTAGATCGTGCGCGATGAATAGGTACGATAAGCCAAACTGTTGTTGCAAGTCTTGCAACAGGTTAATGACTTGTGCCTGCACCGAGACATCAAGCGCTGAGACCGCCTCGTCGCAGACGATCAGCTTGGGTTCAACAGCCAGAGCACGCGCGATCCCAACGCGTTGACGTTGTCCGCCTGAAAATTCGTGGGCATAGCGCTGCGCGTGTTCGGGTCTTAAACCGACGGTACGCAGCAATTCAGCAACTCGGGTGGCTTCATTACCCGCATGCAGGCCGTGCACCTTCAGCGGCTCGATCAGCATTTGGCCAATCGTCATACGCGGGTTTAACGACGAATAGGGATCTTGAAAGATCAATTGCATCTTGCGTCGCTCAGCGCGTAACGACTTTGTACTTAAGGCGCGCAGATCTTGCTGATCGAAGTGCACACTGCCGCCGGTTGGCTCGAGCAGGCGTAGCAGTACGCGACCAAGCGTTGATTTGCCGCACCCTGACTCACCGACAAGACCAAGGATTTCACCATGCTCTAGCGTGAGGTCAACGCCATCGACCGCGCGAACATAATCCTGAACGCGACCAAAAAATCCACGACGGACTGGAAAATGTTTTTCTAAACCTTTGGCCTGCAACAGCGGCGTTGACCGCGATGGTGTTGAGGTTATCATACGTTGGCCTCATCGACTGCACCGCACAAGAGTCGGTCAGCCTCAAGCGGCGCGCGTAAGCACGCCGAAAAATGTGCATCGCCCACCTCGCGCAGTTCGGGTACTTGGTTTGAACATGCACGTTGCGCGAACGGGCAACGTGGCGAAAAGCTGCAACCCGCAAGCGGTTGTGCCGGACTTGGGACTTGACCTTCAATGGACACCAACCGGGTTTGTTCGAGATCAAGTCGTGGAATCGCACCCAGTAGGCCAATCGTGTATGGGTGTTGTGGCATGTCAAACAAAGCCTGCACCGGTGCGCGTTCGACCACGCGGCCAGCGTACATCACGATGACCTCGTCGGCAACCTCCGCGACCACGCCCAAATCATGTGTGATTAAAATAATAGCCGTACCTGTCTCTTGCTGTAGCGTACGCATCAGTTCGAGGATTTGTGCCTGAATGGTGACATCTAGCGCGGTGGTGGGCTCATCGGCAATCAGCACGCGTGGCTCGCAAACCAGAGCCATCGCGATCATGACGCGCTGGCGCATGCCGCCGCTCAGTTTGTGTGGAAACTCATCGAGGCGTTGTTCGGGTGACGGGATGCGGACCTTACGCAAAATCTCGACAGCCTTTTCGCGCGCCTGCGTTCGGCTGAGTTTGCGGTGTTTAATCAGACCCTCGATAATTTGCTCGCCCACTGTATAACTTGGATTGAGCGAAGTCATGGGCTCTTGAAAGATCATCGACATGCCGTTGCCGCGTAAATCTTGCAGCACCCGTTCAGACGCACCCACGAGTTCTTGCCCTTCAAAGCGAATCGAGCCCTCGGCAATGCGCCCGGCAGGCTTGGCTAACAGACCCATGACTGACAGCGCGGTGACGCTTTTGCCGCAGCCTGATTCGCCTACGATGGCGAGTGTGCGCGAGGCTTGCACATTAAAGCTGACGCCATTGACGACGGTCACCTCACCATCATCGGTGAGAAAGCTTGTCTTTAAATTCGAGACCTCAAGTAGCGCAGTCACCTAGGTACCCTTGTTGCGAGCAAGATACTGCTCAATGTGCGCGTCAATCTCAGTGCGCTCAGTGATACCAGAGGGTCGATGGCGACTTGGCAAACATTCAAGAAACGGTTGAAAGCGCTCAAGGCTTTTGTTGTAAAGACGCCTGAGTTCAACGAAAGGTTCTTCGTGATCGTCAACACGTAAATCTAGTTGCAAGTAATCTTCATCCCTATGAATTTTGAGCGCAGCGGCTTGTTTGCCACGCTTATCACCGCCGGCAGCCTGACCAGCGTCGAGTGCTGCGAGCAGGCGTTCACCCATTGGCTTACCGCGCGTATCTTTGAAGGCCTGTGCGGTGTGCTCAAGAACCTTTGGTCCGGCAAGCATATTGCCCGCGATACTTAAGCCGTCTTCAAGCAGATGCCCACACCAATCCACGCAAGCCGATCCTGTATGCGCGGCTGGCAATCCCTTGAAAGGCAAAATATGTAGCTGTCTTTGGTCGCGCCCTTGATCTTTAGCAATCAGGGCTGCAATCGTTTGTTCGGGTGAAAACCCTTGTGCGAGCAGATCTAAACCGGCTTGTCCATAAAGGGGGTTAAGCAGCGCCTGACTAGAGAGTGCACCCACCTTCCTTCGGCTGTGCACGCACAGGGAGCCTACCGCAAAGAACCGACTCGCGATCGCCATGCCAAAGTACCCCGATTCGTCACGAGCTAAGATCGACCAGGTCATTGAAATTTTCTTTTGTTCATACAGGTAAGGCTATCACGAGAGGCCACAAAGATGGCGGAGCTACTCAATCCCAAAGCAATTTGTGTGCCAGACTGAGTCGAACTATAGCTAATATTGTGTAGGTTCGTATGGATCGCTTAACCCGTTGCACACGCATTCTTTCGCGATCGTACCTTTGTCAGCGCCCCAGCAAAAGTAATCGACGGTGCTTTGGGTGTGCATGTTCGAGGTGCAAAACAAGAATGCAGAAAAAGTCCCGTTTCAGCCCTCGAAGTACTAAGATCAACTGTTCATAGGGTGTGCACCGCACAAACGCTATTTTTTGAGGCTTGTATGACGGATTCAATTGATACCTCCAGGCGCGCCCTGACGCTAGGCTTGGCAACGGCGTTGTTAACCCCCGCGGCAGCGATGGCCCAGACCACTGCTCTCGGTAAAACCGGGGCCACCGCGCCTGTTTCGGGTGCGCTGACTGCAGAGGCAAAAGCGTATTTCACTGAGCAAGAGCCTTTTTTTAAACAATTCGCGCAAGAGTTCACCCTTGATCCCAATATTGTGTATTTCATGGCGGCGCAGAAAGGGTCGATGCCAAAAAGCGTCGTTGCGCACTACAAAGACGGGCTTGACCAAGTCGCGCGCGATCCGTTTCCGGTCTATGTTGAGCCCTCGGCAAAGACGCGTGCAAAAATTGCCAAATGCTATGGCACAACGCCTGATCAGATCGCCATCACTCGCAACACGACTGATGCACTATCGCTGATCTTCAATGGTATCGACTGGAAG
>Ga0114973_10004037_pt1 | contig 10253 bp, 9 predicted proteins | sample M_140807_MF_Meta_FD_87025 | JGI IMG/M metagenome (GOLD analysis project Ga0114973, IMG submission 87025) | Freshwater microbial communities from Lake Montjoie, Canada to study carbon cycling - M_140807_MF_MetaG | ecosystem: Environmental > Aquatic > Freshwater > Lake | place: Lake Montjoie... | reverse complement strand
TTAAAATAATGTTGTACACTATTCAAATTATTTTTGCTGGCAAAGGGAAATAATACAAATGCTTTCTGCCTATTAAATTTTGTATTTTTGAACAAACCCAATTCAGTTGAAGTACATCATTTTAATATTTTACTTTGTTTTTTTTAGCTCCATTGCTTTCGCACAGAAGGATAGGTATTGGCAACAACAAGTGAATTATAAAATTGATGTTCGATTGGATGAAACCCAAAAAATATTAGATGGGTTTGTCTCAATAGATTACAGCAATTTTTCTCCAGATACTTTGAATTTCATTTGGTTTCACCTTTGGCCGAATGCATATAAAAATGACCAATCCGCATTTAGTGAACAATTGCTTGAAAATGACAGAACTGATTTCTATTTCTGCGACCCCGAAAAAAAGGGATTCATCAACCAATTAGAATTTAAAATTGATGATCAAAATTCATCTTTCACCAATCATCCTCAACATCAAGATATCATTAAATTAAATTTACCGAAACCCCTTTTACCTGGACAAACTATAAACATCCAAACGCCTTTTCATGTTAAACTACCTTATAATTTTTCGAGAGGCGGATATTTGGATAGTTCATTTCAAATTACTCAATGGTATCCTAAGCCTGCGGTTTATGACAAATATGGTTGGCACGAAATGCCTTATTTAGATCAAGGAGAATTTTATAGTGAGTTTGGAAATTTCGAAGTCAACATCAGCATTCAAAAGGATTTCAAAGTAGCCGCTACAGGTATTTTACAATCAGAAAATATAAATGGCGAAATAAAAAAATTACAATACAAGCAAGATAACATTCATGATTTTGCTTGGTTTGCAGATAGGAATTTTATTATAGAACATGATACGATGGAATTAAATAATAAAAGTATTGAAGTGTATGCATACCATTATCCACGAAAAATATTTACCACATTAAATACGATTGATTTAATTAAAAATGCCATTCGTACAAAAAGCAATTGGATAGGAAATTACCCATATAATATTGTTTCGGTTGTAGAAAGTGAAAGCGATGGCGGTGGCGGAATGGAATATCCAACCATCACACTTATTGACCAAGTAAATTCAAAAAAATCATTAGACAATTTGATTAATCATGAAGTTGGCCACAATTGGTTTTATGGCATTTTAGCCAGCAATGAAAGAGATTACCCATGGATGGATGAAGGCATGAATAGTTATTACGATAAGCGATATGCGCAATTGTATTATCCCGAAAAAAATAACAACACCACTCAATTTTTAAATAATCGCATCCCAAAGGACCTAGATAACTTAATCACAGAAACTGTTTGTAAAATAAAATCCGACCAACCCATCTCAACAAAATCAGCTGATTTTACAGAATTGAATTATGCCATGATTGCTTACAACAAAGCAGCACAATGGATGCAATGGTTAGAAGATTCATTGGGTAAAACAACTTTTGACAAAATAATGAAAGCTTATTTTGACAAATGGAAATTCAAACACCCCTACCCTGAAGATTTCAAAAACATTGCCGAATCTATATCACAGAAAGATTTAAGTATTTACTTTGAGGAACTAAATAAAAAAGGAAGTATTTACCCCAAAAGAAAAAAATCAATAAAAATAGCGCCTTTCTTTTCTTTTAAAGATGGAGATAAAAATCATTTGATTAGTATTTTACCGATAGGTGGTTATAATTACTACGACAAAATAATGCCTGGATTATTGATACATAATTACGCATTGCCGCCATCTAAACTTCAGTTTTTATTCATGCCTATGGTTTCGTTTACATCAAAAAAATTAAATGGATTAGGTAGGATTGCATAAGACAATTATTTAACCGGGAATGGCGAAAAACTACAATTGGCATTGGCTTTTGAAAAATTCAGTAATAATACATTTACGCCAGAAGGCAGCAACACAAATTTTTTTACGTTTGAAAAATTTGCACCGTCTATAAAATATGTATTTCGAAAAACACATCCCAGGAGTACAGCCAATGCGTTTATTCAATGGAAATCTTTTTTTATAAAAGAAACCATTTTAAATTTTTATAGAGACACCATTTTAGATGCAGATATAATCACCTATCCCAGTCGAAAAAGAACACTGCATCAACTGCAATTGGTGTATCAACAAAACCGAAAATTATACCCTTATACCTGGAGCGCATTGGCAGAAGGCGGAAATGGATTTTTTAAACTAGGCATCACCGGAAATCATTATTTTAATTATGTAAAAGAAGGTGGTTTAAACATCAGATTCTTCGCCGGAAAGTTTTTATACACGAAGTCCAAAACGAATTTATTACAATTTCAAACAGAACGTTATCATTTAAACATGAGTGGTGCCAATGGTTACGAGGATTATACCTACAGCAATTATTTTGCAGGCAGAAATGAATTTGAAGGTTTTTTAAATCAGCAAATGATGATTAAGGATGGTGCTTTTAAAATCAGAACGGATTTACTTAGTAGTAAAATTGGCAAAACGGATGACTGGTTAACTGCAATAAATATCAACACAAGCATTCCCAAAAAAATAAACCCTTTAGAGTTACTTCCAATAAAAATACCGATGAAATTATTTGCTGACATTGGCACTTATGCAGCGGCTTGGCAAAAAAATGCGCCTACCGAAAAGATATTATTCAATGCCGGAATTCAATTTTCATTGCTTAATGAGATTGTACAAATATATTTACCATTGATGTATAGCAGGTCGTTTAAGGAGTATGTAAACTCAACCATCCCTGAAAAAAAGCTATTAAAAACGATCTCATTTAGCATAGACGTTCAGAAAATTTCATTCAAAACATTTTCTTCATTTCCTCAAATTCCATTTTAATTTGAACATTCAATATCTAACATATCAGGAAATTGATTTTACAAAATGGGATTTTTGTATTGCTAAGTCAGCCAATAAATTGATTTATGTAGAATCGAAATATTTAAATCAAATTGCTTCCAATTGGGACGCTATTGTTTTAAATGATTACGATGCAGTGATGCCTTTAATTTGGCGAAAAAAAATGGGCATTCGATATTTATACCAGCCTGCTTTTTTACAACAAACTGGAATTTATAGTCCAAATCATTTGACTGAAGAGATCACAGAAGCCTTTATTACACTAGCTTCTGTGCATTTTAAATTTGCGGAAATTTCACTCAATTATACAAATAATCCTACTGACGTAAATAGTTTTTATCAGAAAAAAATCAACAACAATTTTCTCATTCATCTTCATAAAAAATATGAAGAAATAGTAACCAGCAAATATCTGAAAGAAAGAATTACACGCGCTTCGAGATTTAATTTACAATATGTCATATCCACCGACGTTACAAAATGCATTAAAATATACAAAAAGTTATACGGAGAAACACTATCGAATCTTTCAAAAAATGACTATAAAAATTTCGAGCAATTGTGTGTTGATTTACAAAAAGAGAACCGCGTAATCATCAGAGAAGTGTACAACAAAGAAGGCAATGAACTATTGGCAACAGCTTTGTTTTTAAAAGATGAAAATAGAATATACAATCTTGCTTCGAGCATTTTCCCTAACGGCAGAACATGCTTAGCCAATTACTTCTTATTCGATTCGTTGATAAAAGAATTTTCAAATCAACCACTAATTATTGATTTAGAAGGGTCTGATCTTCCGGGTGTAGATTTCTTTTATAAAAAATTGGCATCTGAAAACCAACCTTATTATTCAATCAAATGGAACAACTTACCCAAAATCATTCAATTGATTAAGCCATAAGTTTTTCTGCAATCAATAAGTCGATGGGATGCGTAATTTTTATGTTGTTTTCTTCTCCTTCAATTAGATAGATTGCATGTCCGCAATATTCTACAACAGACGCTTCATCTGTAAAAAAAGATTGGAATTCCAATTCAAATGCAGGTAATAATATGTCGCTTTTAAATACCTGTGGGGTTTGTATTTGCTTAACTGTGGTTCTATCTATAGACTTATTTGCATCTCCTGTAACAATCCTAACACTATCCTTAGACGCTATTGCAGGTATGGCATTACCTTTCTCTAAAGTTTGATGATAACTTCTTGTGATAAGGTCTGCACTTACCAGACATCTTACCGCATCATGTACAAAAACGATGCTATTTTCAGCAACATGATTCAAACCATTTTTCACAGAATCAAATCTCGTTTTTCCACCAATAACTATTGTGATTTTTTTGTCTTGGAAATAAGTTGATATAATCGAGTTGCCTGTTTCTAGATGTTCTTCTGGCAAAACAAGTACAATGTCAATATCGTCAAAAGTGTTTAAAAAAGTATTGATGGTATAATAAATTAGTGGCTTATTGTTTAACAACAAAAACTGCTTAGGTGTTGAAGTGTTCATTCTTGTACCACTACCTCCAGCCACTAAAATTGCGTATTTTTTCATTCACTTAAATTATGAACTACAAGCTATTTTCGTTTTTATAAATGCCAACTTTAATTTCTCCTTTGCTGTTTTTCATGGCGCGATACATTCCCGCACTATTGAAAACCATTGCCGTATTTCCCTGCGCATCTACACCAATCATTCCGCCTTCACCTTTTATTTCAACCAGTTTGTGATTCACCACTTCTTCCATGGCTTGTTGCAAACTATAGCCTTTGTATTCCATTAGTGCACTCACATCATAAGCAGCAACAGCTCTTATAAAAAGCTCTCCATGGCCAGTACAACTGATGGCACAAGTTTTATTATTGGCATAAGTGCCCGAACCAATTATTGGGCTATCTCCTATTCTACCATATTTTTTATTGGTCATACCACCCGTGCTTGTAGAAGCCGCTATATTCCCAAATTGATCTAAAGCAACAGCACCAACGGTTCCAAACTTTTTATCTTTCATCAACTCTGCAAGATCCTGGTTTGTATGATCAAGCGAATAATTATCGCTATCCCTTAATTCTTTCCATTGGTCATATCTAAATTTTGAAAAAAAGTATTCATCAGGTTCCAATTTCAATCCTCGTTTGATGGCAAAATCATTCGCTCCTTTACCACTCAAAAAAACATGATTGCTATTTTCCATTACTTCATAAGCCAACTCAATGGGATTGCGTACATTTCTGACACCAGCAATTGCGCCCGCTTTAAGATTTTTTCCATCCATAATCGCAGCATCCATTTCTTGAACCCCTTTTTTTGTAAACACAGATCCTCTTCCAGCATTGAATAATATATTGTCTTCTAATACTTTTATTGAAGCACGTATTGCATCTACAGCAGTCCCCCCGGATTCTAACACAGCATATCCATTTTCTAAAGCTTGTGTAAGTCCATTGATATACGCCTTCTCTAATTCAGGTGTCATATCTTCTGGAACAATGGTTCCTGCTCCTCCGTGTATTACTAATGATAATGGCTGCATTTATTGGAATTTGATTTTTTTGGCAAAAATATCTTATTTCAAGCGATTTACCCTTCAATTTTTTTCAACGAATATGTATAAACTATTAACGTTTGTTATTTTTTCAAAAAAGGAATTAATTTTTGATAAACATCATGTTGCGAAATCTCTTCCATACATGCATGATCACCACGATAACATTTTTTATTGCCAAATACGGAACAAGGCCTACAAGATAAATCTACACTTACCTTATTTTCTATTGACTGCCCCCAGCCATAAAACCCAGCATTAGGATGTGTTGGACCCCAAACACTTACAACTGGAACGCCCACAAGTGAAGCCAGATGCATGTTTGCAGAATCCATACTCACCATAACATTTAAATTACTGATGATACTTAATTCTTCCGACAAATTAAATAACCCAGCAAGATTGAAAACATTTCCTCCTAATTGTTTTTCCCATTCAGCCAATAATGTAGTCTCTTGTTTGCCCCCTCCAAATAACAATACTACCGCTCCTTCCGCTTTCAACAAAGTAATCAGCAATTTCATTTTTTCGGGTGGGTAAACTTTTTCAGGATGCTTGGCAAAAGGCGCAATGCCAATTACCGCTTTATGATTAAACCATTTTTCCGCTAAAATGGGCAATGGCTGTTTTATATTTTCGAGTGGTTTCTTTTCAAGCAAAAACGACAATCCTAATTTTTTAATTACTTCTGCATATCGTTCGAAAGATGTTTTTAGTGGAACATTTTGTTTATTTTCTTTAGCCGTAAGTTTCTTTTTTTCTGCCCGTCCTTTAAAGATTGTAGCAGTAGAAATGCCTTTAAGTTTAAAAAAAAACTGCATCATAAAAGACCTTAATACTCCATGAAAATCAGCAACAGCATCAATTGGCTTTCCATTGTGCATTATTTCTTTACACAATCGATAAATACCCAAAATGCCTTTATGCTTCCCTTTGGTTTCAGCTTCTATAAAATGAAGACGGTCAATGCCAAAAAACATTGGTTTAAATGATTTGCTGGAAACGAATGATATTTCTAATTCGGGGTGTTGCTCTAGCAGTTGTTTAACTACAGGAATGGTCATTGCAACGTCTCCCATCGCAGAAAATCGAATGATTAGAATATGTTTGATGTTGTTCAAATTATTTAAACAGATTGCTGATACAAAATCGGATTCAATGAAGGGTCGTTGTACATCTTCATTTGTTTGTACACTTTCATAAATTTATTTCCTGTCTTCATATCTTCTAATAAATCATCTATCGCCATCGACAAATCAGTACGTTGCTCCAATAAGATATTTAGCTTGGTGGTGCAAGAAGCGATATGTTCTGCAGAAGCATTTTCACGATTCACTTCCACTTGCATGTGGTAAATTTTAAGGGCTAAAATTGATAACCGATCAACAGCCCAAGCCGAACTTTCGGTATTTATTTTTGCATTTGGTAAAGCAACAATATTTTTAAATTGATCTAAAAAATAACTATCCACAAACTCTACCATATCAGTACGTTCTTGATTGCTTGAATCGATTCTTCTTTTAATGGCCAAACCATCAATTGGATTAATATTTGGGTTTCTAACAATATCTTCCAAATGCCATTGCACCGTATCAATCCAATTTTTTTGATACAATAAAAATTCGATAGTTGCAGGAGGAAAAGGATTTTTTATTTGAGCATCAACATCATCTGTTACATGATAATCCAAAATGCTTTGATTAAATATATTGTTGCAATTTTCTGAAAACATAAAACGTTATTAAATGTTTGAAAAGTTCTTTATTGTTTGTTTTTATTAGAAGCTACCGCCAAATAATATAATGGTATGCCGATTAGCGTTATGATCAATCCTGGCCAAGTGAATTGAGGCTTATAGATCATTAATAATACACAGAAACTGATGCCCATTATGATATAAATTGCAGGCAATATAGGATAGCCAAAAGCTTTATAAGGTCTATCTGCATTGGGTTGCTTTTTTCTTAAAATAAAAATGCCTGCGATGGTGAGCACATAAAAAATCACCACGATAAAAGAAACCATATCCAACAAATCGCCGTATTTGCCACTAAGACACAGAATACAAGCCATCGCACACTGAATCCACAAAGCCCATTCTGGAACGGCATTTTTATTTAATGAAGATGCATTTTTAAAGAAGAGTTTATCATTTGCCATCGTGTAATACACCCTTGCACCTGCGAGTATCAATCCATTGTTGCAACCAAAAGTTGATATCATAATCATGATGGCAATAATGGCTGTACCGCTATTTCCAAAAATGGCTTCGGATGCGCTTAAAGCTACGCGGTTGTCTTTTGCAAATGCAAGTTCATTAACCGGAACTGTTGCTAGATACACCACGTTCATCATTACATAAATTAAGGTTACAATTAGCGTCCCCAAAAACAAACTCAACCCAATATTTCTTTTTGGATTTTTAATTTCGCCTGCAATAAATGTTACGTTATTCCATGCATCGCTACTGAAAATACTACCTACCATTGCACTGGCTATTGCACCTAAAATAGCGCCATTTATAAGCGGTTCAAACGAAATACTGGCATCTGTATTTTTTATAAGGTGCTGAATGGTCCAAGCATTTTTCCAGTTGGCATGCCAAACATCCCAATTAAAAGCGATACAACCAGCAATTATCAGCCCAAACAAAGAAATCAATTTTGTTGAGGTGAAAAAAGTTTGAATAAGCTTTCCGGTTTTTATACCGCGCGTATTGATGTATGTTAGTATCACAATTAGCACAATAGCAACGAGCTGTGCATAATGAATTTTTAACCCAATTATTTCAAAAGTATTTACATCTTCCCAAGCCAATGCCGGAAAAAAGTAACCTGCAAATTTTGCAAAACCAACTGCAACAGCAGCAATAGTGCCTGTTTGGATTACGGAGAAAAAACTCCAGCCATATAAAAAACCAACTAATGGATTATATGCTTCTTTTAAATAAACGTATTGTCCCCCTGCTTTTGGAAACATGCCACTCAATTCGCCGTAGCTAAGTGCAGCAGTCAGCGTCATAAAACCGGTAATCAACCAAACGGCAATTAACCAGCCTGAGCTACCAAGATCTTTGAGCATATCCGCGCTTACAATAAAAATACCCGACCCAATCATAGAACCGGCTACAATCATGGTAGCATCAAACAAACCGAGCGATGCTTTGAAATCTTGTGGTTGATCTTTCATGCGTTTTTTCTTTTAAATTATTCGTGATATTAAATTAGAGATTTTTTCACTTTTTACTTTTCACTTTTTACTTATTTCCCTTGTTTAATATCTCATTCATCCCTTCTACAACATCATTTGTAATGTTTAAAGCGCTGTCTTTATAAACCATATATTCCAATCCATTTCCTGTTGTGAAAATATAGTTGAATTTATTGTCTTGATTGTAATCAACTAAAAAAGCTTTTAATTTCTTTTGAACATCATCTAGAAACTTGTAGCTTTTATCATTTAAAGCTTGCGTTGAATTCTGCTTTTTTTCATCTACAATTTGTTGCTGTTGAATAAGCTTTCCTTGAAATTCTTCTGCTTCAGCTTGTGTAATTGAGTTTCCTCTTTTTAGGAAATTATCTTTTTGTGCTTGTAAGTTTCTGTAGGCATTTTCCCATTCTTTTTCAATGGCCATTTGTTCGCTTTCAAGTAATTTTCTATTATTTTTTATAAATGAAATATGTTCGTTTAGTGAATCCAAATCTACATAGCCAATCAAAGGTGAATTCCCGTTTGCTTTTGCCACTTGAGTGATTTGATTTTTTTCTTTTTTTTCATTGGGTTTTACCGAGGCGAAATGAAGATAATATAAAATTCCAACTGCAACGAATAACACAATGTTTACTACCAATGATAAATGCTTCATATTTTATTTTTGATTTTTAGCAAGATAAATACAATCGTTTGTATTGCAAATAAATATTGTAGGGGTTGAAAATTTTCACCCCTTTCAACATTTTAAACCCCTACGTTAAAAAGGTTCAATACGTTCAATGAGTTCAAAAAGTTGTTGGCGCCGGTTTCCTAACCGGTGTAATTTGTTGAATTACGGTTTCCAACCGGAATATTTAGTATTCGAAAATGATTTTTTAACGTTCATACTCATCAACTAGGAATGAAATACCCAACCTCTTGAACCCATTGAACGTATTGAACTTATTGAACCTCTTTATCCATCCTTTCCTTAATTTCGTAAAAACAAAATACTTTGAACACAGCTTATCTATTATTGGGAAGCAATTTGAAAAATCCTGAACAACAATTATCTTCTGCTAGAAATCTCATTGCTGCTGAAATTGGAGAAATTATTGATACTTCTTCTTTGTATGCCACAGCTGCTTGGGGAAATACAAATCAACCTGATTTTTTAAACCAAGTTATTGTTATCAATACTGATTTTTCAGCTGAAACATTAATGGAAACCATATTAAAGACTGAAGAAAATATGGGCAGAATAAGAACTCAAAAAAATGCCCCGAGAGAAATAGATATCGATATTTTATTTTTCAACAACGACATTATTCAACTTTCCGAATTAATTATCCCCCACCCCCTTTTACAAGAAAGAAAATTTGTACTTATTCCTTTAAATGAAATTGCTCCCCATTTTAAACACCCTATTCTTTTAAAAACAACCCAAGAATTACTGGAAATGTGTACCGATAGTTTAGATGTGCAAAAAAAAGACATCTTATAAATTTCGTTTGTATTTAATTTGCAGTTAGAATGAATTACAATTTTATTACGATTGAAGGAAATATTGGAGCTGGAAAAACAACTTTAGCCAATTTGCTTAGTGAAAAGCTAAATGCCAGATTGATTTTAGAAGAATTTGCAGAAAATCCATTTT
>Ga0114973_10004035_pt1 | contig 10254 bp, 7 predicted proteins | sample M_140807_MF_Meta_FD_87025 | JGI IMG/M metagenome (GOLD analysis project Ga0114973, IMG submission 87025) | Freshwater microbial communities from Lake Montjoie, Canada to study carbon cycling - M_140807_MF_MetaG | ecosystem: Environmental > Aquatic > Freshwater > Lake | place: Lake Montjoie... | reverse complement strand
AACATGGAATCCCAACTATGATCGTATGCTGGCAGATTTTTGGAAATACCTTGAAGAAAAAGATCGATACAAACACATACGATATTATCAAATACTAGGAGGAGAGCCGTTCTTTCAAAAGGAGTTTGACATCAGTATAGACTTTTGGGAAGCACATCCTAACCCTGAATTGACATTTAATATTATTACCAACCTCAAAGTTCCCCCTAAAAAGTTTCGTCAATACATAGATCGATTTGGCACAATGGTTGAGAATGGTGCATTAAAACGTTTGCAAATTACAGGGTCAATAGATGCATGGGGACCGCAACAAGAATACGTGCGATGGGGATTGGACTTAGAAGAGTGGCAAGAAAATTGGGAATATTTACTAGACAAAAACTGGATTGTGATGTGTGTTAATACTGCTATTTCTGCACTAACAATTAAAACATTACCAGAACTAATAGAGCGAATTAAAATTTGGAATGGTCTACGTAATCATCGGAATGATATTAATTTTAGTTTTATGAGTGTTATGACTCCTCCTGAAATGGTTCCTGATATTTTCGGAGCAGGAGTTTTTGATGAAGATTTTGAACGTATTATAGCCGCAATGCCTGCAACTAAACCTTCGGAACTAAGTGCGATAGAGCACATGCAAGGAATTATAAAACAGATACAATCTGGACCTCGAAATCAGACACGCATTGATGATTTAAAAGTTTATTTGACTGAAATAGATCGACGCAGGGGAACCGACTGGCGCTCACTGTTTCCTTGGTTAAATCAGGAGTGGAAATAACATGTACTTTCATCACAACAACAATCTTGCCTGGATATCTATTGCCAAAAACGCCTGCACCACTTGGCAGCATGTGTTTGACAATCTAGGATGGATCAAAGAAGATCTATTCAAACCCACTGTAGACCTTGCACAATTAAAGTTTTTTGGATTGTTGCGCGACCCCCAAGTACGACATACCATGGGAGTGGTAGAATATCTGTGTAGAACTCAGCAACGAGAATTGCTTGACAATCCTGGTGTTAACAAGTTGTTTGTCAGTGCAGTGTTTGACGAACACAGTTATAGTGTTAGTCAAATGATTCCTGCCAGCGTACTAGATCGAACTACTTTTTTTATTATAGATCAACGCTATTACAAATATGAACAACTAGTAAAAAATTTTTTAGATGCGCACGGAGTTCAAATCACACAAGATATACCGCGCCTGTGGACAGCAGGTGAAGACAAAAAGGCAATGAGAATGCAATTGGATGATCTCAAACTACAATACCCAGAAGCCCGCGGATATTTGGCAAAAAACTTCCTAGACCAGGATATAAAATTGTATCACAAACACCTGCACATCCAACCAACTTGGCACCGTCCAGGTGACCCTAAACCCTAGCAAAATCAAGCCTGCTTAGCAGGCTTGCACCCCAACCTGCTGTAGGGTACTTGGCATGAACTCTACGCAGTTCTTGTACAGCAAACAAATGGTCTGGATGTTCAGAATTGCCTATCACATCCTGATCTGCAAACTCTGCCCACGTGCCCCAATCTTCCAGTCGAGTGATGTTTGGCCAGTAACCAAATTGTTCGGCAAGTTGTAAAAAGTTTTCTAGGTCGTGCCAATTGGCCTGTTGTAGCACAAAGTTCAATGACACATTGCGACCTAGTGGTTTGAGCCATTGTAAATTACGCATTAACACATCAAACCGTCCGGGTCTGCGAACGTTTTCATACACCTGCTCACTGCCTGCATCAATGCTCAACATAAACTGATCTATGCTGTTTAATACAGTACTATCCGCAAGTTGTTTTTCCAATAACAATCCGTTGGTAAATAATCTAATGCGTTGATTGGGGCTAGGACGAAATTGCCTTATTAATGGTCTCATGATAGCACTTGCCAATGGATCACCATTGCCACTCATGACGATGCGTGTGGGCTGATCAAACTTCTCTAACAACGCAACCACATGTTTAACTTCCGTAAGTCTACGTTCATATAATTCACCATCTGCAATCATTATACTGTCTTTGCGACAACTTGGGCAGGCTAAATTGCAACTGGGATCAATGTTGATATAGATAGTATATTCGTTTAGTATATTGTTGTTGTGTATTATACCGCAACGATCTACTGCACAATGTGTAAACTTCTTGTCGTTGATATCTTGTTGTAGGTATTGCGCTGTAGGAGATTGCCAAACTGCTTTTAATGAATCAAAGTCGGTTATCCGACCAACACTGACGGGTAACCATGCTTCGCATTGACACACAAAGCAATTGCCAGCATGATCGATCACTAGAGTTCGGCTGGGCCAATTGCAACTATTGTCAATCTTAAGTTTTAAGTCTTGATTGCGTGGTATTTGTGTGTAACTGTGTTGATTGGCAATTGGAATAACAAGCGATGTCATATGGCCCTTGAAGAAGCAATTTTGGATTTTGTTGTTAACGTTTTTGGACCACAGTTATTATTGCATACAAGTAGCCTACCCTCAACATAAGAAAGTTTGTCCCATGTTTCTTCAATTTGATTAAACCATTCAATACAGTGTTCTAAATTATATTTTAATGCATTGTTTTCGTATATGAGTTGATTAAGCTGATGATTGACATTGGCATAAAAACTACCACTTCCTTTTTCGTATGTCTTGGGAAAATATCCCATGAAACAACAAGGATATACGTCTCCAACACAACTGACATAAATTTGTTTATTTGTTTGAGCAAAGCATTTGATAGGATTATCAATTGGGCTAAGATCTTCAGATAGAGTTGGTGCAATATCTGTTCTGTTGCGTTGTTCCATCTGTGTGTCTAGAGGGCGCGAATCGGAATAATTATTCATTACAAATACTAGTTCTTTTTCTTGATTAAATATTAATCCAGTATCTCGACCGTGATCATGCAACGTGAAATCTTTAAAATTTATAGCGGATGCAATTTTTTTTGCCTCTTGGATCTGATGTTGGTTGTGATTAAATTTGTTCATTTTCCAAACAGCAACGCCACCGGCAGCAATAAACGATTTTGCATTTTTTATTACAGTAGAATACAATGTATTACGCCTGTAAATACTGTGAGTATCTTCAAGCCCATCTATGCAAAAATGTACTGTGACTTTTAAATTGGCTAAGTCTATCCAAAATTCTTTATTTCTTGCTCCAGCATTAGTTGAGCATTCTATTCTACAGCGGGCTGGTGTGTGTTCTCTAAAATATTTAATAATAGGGATAGTGTCCTGGTTCATCACCATATCACCAAAGTTACCATTGATCCAGACCGATGTTAGTTGATTTAAAAATTCTGGTGCAAAAATTGTTTTTGCTTCGTCAAGGGTCATACTATGTTCAATATATCCCCGATTGTTCGGATAAGCAAAAAAGTTTCGCGGACACAATGGACACTCAGCATTGCACTCACTAGATAACTCTAAGTCTACTCGTTGAATATCACTAAATTTATACAGCATTATAGATATGTTTCTAATCCACCACGACGGCGGATGTCTTGTGTGCAACATGAGATGCCACCATCCCAGAAGTAACTGTGACGCAGTTCGCTAATGATAGGCTCTATTTTGTGTTTACGACAATAGTCAAACACTTCCTTGTTGAATGCACTGAAGATAACGTGTGATTCGTCTAGTACAAGGCAGTTGACATCAAACACAGTTTCAGCAACAAAGCCAGTCCACTTGGTTAGGTATGTGTTTACAAACTCTGTAAACTCTGCGGTAGGTGTTTGTCCTTGCACATACCAAGCACCTGGTGATTGTTCATACTTGAATTTGCCAACTTCCATAGCGGCCCAGATTGAACTATCCCATATTTTACATACATCCCAGCCAGGAAAGTCTTTTGCTAGGTCCAAGTTAACATCATGTTTGCTTGATAGGATAACACCGGGTTTAAGTATGGCAAACACAGCATCGCCATGGCCATCAGTGACGGCTTCATGCACACGATATTCAGAGCCTAATACATTGTTTACAATCCATGCTGTTTGATCTGGACGTAAAAAGTCTGAGTTGTCAAAGAATACATCACGACCCACACGCACAATACAACTTGCTGACGCTTGGTTAAGGATACAGTTTTCATCCCAACCTGTGGGACCATGTGGATTAACAACGACACCACCTTGTGACTCGTATTCTTTACATAGCCCGTCTAGTTCTTGCATGGCTAATACACGCAACAACTTGTCGCCTAGTGTGATTTGCCAGTCTCTTGGAGTTAGAGGAGGAAGTGGCGCACCGCTACCATATATTTGCCCTTTAACAAATTGGTCTTTGTCAGGTAATTCGGGGCGACGTACTCGAGCACCAAACTTTTCTATTGTTTTCTGTAAGTTAGCAAGGTCTTCTTCGGTCTCAACAAGAATTTGCTGAAGCTGATTGCGCACTTGTGCGTTTTCTATGAAGTCAAAGTAATCAGGACTGTACGCACGGCCGACTATGACTTCTTCAAGTGGTTGCCAACTGGTATAAGAGTTAATAGGGTTCATTTAGTTGCTCGAGTAGGATATTTAAGCGGTCTGTCTTGGCAGCAAGAAATAACTGCTGGTTATGTTCTATGTCTGCTCTTGCACGTTCAAACAATACAGGCAAATCAACAGAGGCTTGCACAATTGCTGACTTTAATTGAATCCAACGTTGTGTGTTGTCAGTTTCAAGATCATAACTGTTGTCTAGTATGCCATCAAACACACGATATCCAAGTTCTCTTAGGGTTTGTAAACTGCCGGCACAGCCTGCTACAAAAAACATTTGTCCGTGTTTGATAGGCTTGAATGTTTTTTCTGTTAAGAATGCACCGCCTGATTGATCGGCATCCCAGTGTGTTTCTACCACGATGTTACAATAACTGTCAGTGTGATATTTGCTTTCAGTGTGTGAGTGATCATTGCGTTTTGCATTGTCAAGGGTATCACTGAAATACGGCCCGTATATCAAAAACTTCACAGTTTCCATGTGCATGCTAATGGTGTCTATTTCTATAGGATTGTCTGTGTGTAATTCTATCTTGTCAGGACGTTCACAATAACTCCAGTAACTGTTGAGCAATAGATTGTTGCGAAATAAATCAGCCATTATAGTGGCACGCCAACTTTTGTGTAGTCGTACTAATGCAGTAAAGTCTTGTGATCTTGGTCGATTATGTATGGGCAATGCAGTTTCGTGTCGATTGCGTTGATAGTACCATAACTCAAAGTCAGGAAAATAAAAGAATCCTGGAATGTTTTTGGCTTCAGTGTTACCACTCACAAACACATAACTATTTTGTGGCAACTGATGTTGTGCAACCAATAACTCAAGTCTCTCTTTAATGCGAACAGGATTATCGCCTTCATGATAATAAAACAACACCCGCACACGATGCATCCATACTTGTGTTAGTATGTCATCGGGTATCAACCCAAAATAATCTAGATCAAAGTTAAAAAATCCTATACCAACAGCATAGTATGTGTTATCTGGCAAATAACTATTGGTGCGGTGAATGTTTATTCTACCACCGTGATGTTCGCAGTACTCTTGTAGCCTTAACGGCACAGTATGCGGCCAATGTTGTTCAAACTCTCTCCAACCTTGCGTATAAGGAATAGCGTCCCACGTAGCACCTGCTGGGTACAACTTGCCCTGCACCACACGGTCACTGATTAGATTCAATTCCATTCAACATCCCTTGTAATTCGTCCCAAAGTATTTTTTCAAATCCACCGTTGTAAAAATGATTCCAGTTGTGCTCAATGACCTCTCGTGCTTGATCAAACAGATCTTGTTTGGCAGCAACAGGCAATTCATCTAGGCTACGCAACAAACTGGCAATGCGTTCGATACGCACACTATCTTCCTCAAGATCATAACTCTCGTCCCAGATACCTTCAAATGTTCTAAAGCCATAACTACGCAAGTATTCTAAACTTCCGCAAGTGCCCACAATCACAAACGGCATGCCCAATGCAATAGGTTTAAATGTTTTTTCTGTCAAATGATGTCTACGTCCTGTGTACACAGTTTCGGTCACAAGGTACAACAAACTCTCTGCTGACTCATCAAACAGACTCAACCAACAAGAGTGCATGGGATGATCAGTTTCGCCTGCAAAGTTGATTGGTAATTGTTGTTGAGCAAACACAGATTCAATATCAGGATATTGGGCTACCAGTGACTTAATGGCATCGTAGATACTTATATTTTCTGCAGGACATGTTTCTGGACAACTGATATGATTGTCTAACATGCGATTTTTAAATATGTAATATAGCATTTCCAATCGATGTTGTCGCTCACCCGCCACAATACGATTAGGGGCAATAAATGTTTTTGTTATTTTTCTATCTTTTGTTGCTGGAATTAAAAATGTTCTATTGTAACCACGATACCAATCTAACGACGCCCAGCCGTGGAAAAAGTAGTACAACGGTTGCCATTTAAATTTTTCACAAATAGCCTCAACATTTTCACTATCTCGTTCGCTAGTAACCAAATATCCTGGCTTTACAAGTTTTTTATCTTTAACTGCTCGTTTGATACGAGCGATTACTTTATTATCATTTCTATCTATATAGGCATTACTGTGTATATCCGTGTTTAACTTGACAACTTGTTCAAAAGTAGCCATGTGTATGTTCAAATGTATTGGCTCTTGATCAAAAAAGAATATATAATTGTGTTCGTATGCATCGTCTCTGCCATAGTTTATTACGCTGTCCGGATCACTCCGACCAAATGGTTCGCAAACCCATTCTCTAAATCCTGGAAGATTTTTTCTAATCCAGGGCCAGAATGTGTTGTTATAAATTTCATCTATTCTAATCATGTTTGACGTTTTCTATTCGGGAATTAAACCTAACCAATTTGCACATGAACGTGCGGCGGATAGTATTGAGCATGCACAAAAATTATGCCGTACAAGATATTTTTGGTGGATCACATACTTATGTGATTATAGCACATTCAACTGGGATTTTCAACCAGTGCCTTGGCAAAGTGAATATACACATACTTGGCCCAGTCAACACCATGAATATTCAGGCACATATCTTGTGCCCAGAACAGGAGAGATCAAATATCACTTTCACAAAAAAGTTATTCCTAACAAATGTAATCTAGACAATTTTAATACATTAATAAATGGAATAGATTTTGATTACTCTTGGGCACCGCATCCGCATGATCCACCTTACATATATGTGTTTGGTAATCAGTGGTGGTCAGCAGAAAAAATGCCCACAGTGGAATACACAGTAGCAGGTGCAACACAACACAAGTACATGGATAGACCGCAAGCAAAACTACAACCACAGCACAACAATTGTTGGCACATGTTGGTAGAGTGTGAATGGGATTATTCATGGGTACCCGACCCCGGCGATCCACCTTACGTCTATGTGTTTGGTAATCAGCATTGGTCAGGGGAAAAAATGCCTACTGTAGAATATCACGTGCCCGGTGCTACAGAACGCAAGTATGTGAGGTGGCCAGCGGCTAAACTATTACCTGATCGTTCCAGATGGGTTATCCCTGACACTATTGATCCTGCCAGTGTAGATTATTCGTGGGTTCCTGACCCAGGAGATTCACCATATATCTATCAGTTTGGCACACAGTGGCAACGCACAGGTGGTCCGGTGTATACTGTACCGGGTGCTACAGAAATAAAATACGTGACCCAACCACGATGTGTCAAGATCACCACTGATTTAAATTGGACCATACCAGATGCTGTCGACACTTCAAGTTTTGATTGGACTTGGCATCCCGACGCCACAGAACCTCCGTACACGTATCAGTTTGGCACACAACACCAGCGCACAGGTGGTCCTGTGTATACGGTGCCTGGCGCTACAGAAACAAAATATGTTGAACAAATAAAGATCAAGGTTGATTCAATGTCGGCAGTGATTGCGGAAATTGATCACTTGGATGGCAATGCTGGTCAAATACTCAATACTGTAAAATGCGTAAGGTACTTTGACAACTACAGAGACACTCTGATACGTTTGGCAAATAATTTACTAGGCAAACACGAGTTTGTTTGGGTATGCTCCAGCATCTGCGATTATAGCAAATTTGACTTCACATGGCACCCTGAACAATGGCAAGCCACAATGTTGCATGTGTTTGCTAGTGATGAACAAAAATTTGGCGATACATTCTACATGCATGTTCCTACCTTTGCTGAATACGCCAGCCGCAAAGCCTTGTTAGAATGGTATGACGTAAACTTTGTCACAACCAGTGTGCCACGACGTCCTGTGCCTGTTATTCGACATGATTTTGATAGCCAAGCAGAAGCAGTTCGCACACTGGACTGGGCAGGACCATTGGCCCTGTTTACCAACACTGACTATGTGTCGGGCAACTTGGTAACGGTACCGTTATGGAGAGAAAACGTCAAGACCGTTGTGCCTCTCAGTTCAGGTGCTACCAGTGTAATTGTACCCAAGACCGCTGTCCCCTACGTCAAGACACAGTTGTACGATTATGCCTATATAGACAAAACACATCGGGTGCTGAAAGATCAGCCTTTGGATATTGTGTTCATTGACAATGGTGAACGTGATGCTGACAGTAACTTTACACACCTCAATAGTGCAACATACAATTTACCAAATAGATTACATCGAAGTTCCGGCGTGAATGGTCGTGTGGCCGCATACCAAGCAGCCGCCAACATGTCTGAAACTCCTTGGTTCTTTGCGGTGTTTGCTAAATTGCGAGTTGATCAACATTTTGATTGGTCATGGCAATCTGATCGTATGCAACAGGCCAAGCACTATATTTTTCATGCTGGTAATCCTGTGAATGGTTTGGTATATGGTCATCAGGCCATGATCGCTTACAATCGGCAATTGGTGAGAGAGAACACAGGCACAGGACTAGATTTTACACTAGACCAAGCACATGAAGTTGTACCCATTTTCAGCGGCACAGCCATGTATGCTGAATCGCCTTGGATGGCCTGGCGAACCGCTTTCCGTGAAGCACTTAAATTACGTGCAAGTTTGCCTGACGTGGAAAATGAATATAGACTAAATGCATGGTTGAAGGAAGACTCCGGTACTATTGCCAATGGGCATTGGAGTTCAAAAGGTGCGGCGGATGCTGTGGATTATTATGAAGAGGTTGGTGGAGACTTTGAGGCACTCAAGAAAAGTTACGAGTGGGCCTGGTTGGCTAGTTATGTGTTTGTCAAACGAGGTCTAACAACTGATCAATAATATATTCTACTTCCATATCGCTAAGTTCGGGATATAGCGGAAGACTTAAACAACGTCTACTGAGTGATGATGCTGGACTCAGTAATGAACCAGGATTGTCTAGGTGCTGATAAGCAGGCAATTCATGCAAGGGTTCTGCATAATGTATTTTTGTTTCTATTTTGCGCAAGGTAAGATTACGTTGCATGATATCTCTGGCATCTACTTCAATCACAAACTTGTGATAGCAGTGTGATTCAAAGTTTGAATCATCGATTAACGTTCTTACGCCAGTCTTCTTTAAGCGTTCAATCCAGTGTGCGGCAATCTCTGCCCTGCGTTTTTGCCATTGATCGATATACTTGGTCTTGACCATCATCTGCGCACAGTCAATTTCACTCATTCTTGAGTTAGAGCCAACTTCGCTATGTCGTGTGTGCTTTCCGTTGTTGACCCAGTCTCTTGCATAGTCTAATAATTTACGATCATTAGACACTATAGCACCACCATTGCCATAGTTGGCAAAGTTCTTGGTAGGATCAAAACTAATAGCAGTGGCTTCGCCTTGTCTATTGCAGTTGTTACTTAACCAATGTTGTGCGCCATCCTCAATCAAGATCGCTCTAGATTGTACTGGTCGCATGTCATGCAAAGCCGCACCATACAATCCCACAGCACAAACAGCATGATAGTGAATATCCATATCGTTGATCATTTTTCGGATGTCAATCTGACCGTGATAGTCGGTTTCTGCAATTATAACTTGCCATCCTGTTCGCAGGAAAGCATTAGCAGTGGCTGGATAAGTCAATGCAGGAACAAGTACAGTAGGAGGATTTACATAAGAAAGATCATTATCTCGATAGTAGCCGGCTAGGATCTCAAGTGCTTGTGTACCTGAATGACAGGTAACAGCATAACTCATGCGGTTCTTCCGAGCCAGCCAATTTTCAAACTCAGCGGTGTAATTGCCGTCCATAAGAACACCTGAACGCAGTACTGTGTCAGTTGCATCCAGTATCTCTGTACGAAGATTGTTATACTGTTTT
>Ga0114973_10004033_pt1 | contig 10255 bp, 11 predicted proteins | sample M_140807_MF_Meta_FD_87025 | JGI IMG/M metagenome (GOLD analysis project Ga0114973, IMG submission 87025) | Freshwater microbial communities from Lake Montjoie, Canada to study carbon cycling - M_140807_MF_MetaG | ecosystem: Environmental > Aquatic > Freshwater > Lake | place: Lake Montjoie... | reverse complement strand
TTTTTATTTGTTATATTTTTATTTGTTATATTTTTATTTGTTATATTTTTATTTGTTATATTTTTATTTGTTATATTTTTATTTGTTATATTTTTATTTGTTATATTTTTATTTGTTATATTTTTAACATATTACACTTTCTTTCTTGAAATAATATTTTTATATCTGATGATAAATCCGGTACTTTTAATAACTCATAAGCATTTTCTTCCGCATCAGGATGTAATCTTACCAAGAATAATTCTGTTACCTTTTTATCATATTTTTCTTCTAGAATCATTTTATAGGTATTCAATTGTAATGAATAATGCCAAAAGTTTGTATCAGGCATTTGACAAATACACTTGGTTATCGCGTATTTATTCCATGCGTTTACCTTTTTAATATCTTTTGATCTTTTCCAGTCATAAATAGCTAATGTTCCATCTGTATTTTCATATACCATATCAATAGAACCAGCTAATTTGATATCTTCATGATAAATAGTCCATTCTGTTCTATATGGTTTTAAATGTGGTGTATCTTTCACAAATTGAATAAAATATTGCCATTCAATGCTCTTAGTATCATGTGTCTCGGCGTTTTTCTCCATATATAAATCATATAACTCTTTATGTGTATAATTTTTTGGTAATAAATCATTATTCATAAAACATTCAATATCATAATGCATATTTGTTCCTGCACTTGACACAGATGAACCATTAGATGACCATTGTACGATGATTTCTTGTTGAGTAAGACCCCAATATTTATGACCTTCTTTCCAATTTTTTCCTTTCATCATATTTTGAATGACATGAATAGCATCAAATTTCGGAAAATGACTATGATTCCACGTAGTTACAGATGTGTAAATTGTATTTTGGTCAGTAAGAATAGTATATTTATGACCTTCTTCTATAAATTGGATATTTTTATCGCGTTCATGCTGGTTAATTTGGGATAAAACGGGACTTAGTGTTGTCATTTTATTTATAAGTTATAATTATTCGTTTATAAATAGATTTATTTTCAATTTTCTTTTTTTTTTGTAATTAGAATAAAAGATTATCTAGAATAAAATGTATTTTATATTAAAATAAAATTTTCAATTAAATATATTTTACTTTAATATACATGAGTTTTGATCTAAATATTAATAACTATTCTTTTGATGAATTACGTGAAATGTTTGATTTACCCATTTATTTTGATAAAAACCTTTTGGAAAATAAAGAGTTGAAATTGAGAGAAACTATATTAAAAAACAAACAAATCCCAAAAGAAACACAAGTAAATACTTTAAACTTTTTAATCAAAGTACGAAATATTTTACTAAACGAACAACCCTTAAAAAGGGACGAACAACCAACCCCGATATCGCAAATTGTAGAAAAGGTTTATAATTCTAATTTTAAGTTAAAAACAACTGAATTGGAAGATCCATCAGAACATATGGTTCAAACAAGAGCAAACGTGCCTTATTTATCTTCTTATCCAAGTCAATATTTTCCTGGTGTACTAAATCCTATCAAGAAAAAAACCACTATTATGAATTTAAATATTGATTCTAAATTTAGAGATAATTATTACATCACATCTTCAAGTAACTTTTCTGTTAATCTTCCGATGATAATAAATAATGTACTATCTGTTAGTTTATCTGATATAGAACTTCCTACTACTTTTTATAATATATCCAAGCAATTTGGTAGTAATTTTTTTACAGTAACCCTAAAAAATACTGATGGTATAGAAGAATCAAAAGTAGTAACTCTTCCAAGCGGTAATTATGATAAACAAGGTTTAATAACTGTTATAAATAATGAATTGACTAAATTAGGTGATAATTTTGCAAATATTGTTTTTATAGTAAATATTAGTAATGATAAAAACGGTAGCGGACAAACAATGGTTGGTTGTGCTCCTGATAAATCTTTTGATTTTGAATTAAATTTTCAATTAGATAGATTTGGTAATGAAGATAAAAGTATACCATTACCATTAAAATTAGGTTGGATATTAGGTTTTAGAAATGGAATTTATAGTAATAATCAAAATTATGTTTCGGAAGGTGTATTAGATACACAAGGTCCAAGATATATTTTTTTAGCGTTAGATGACTATAATAATAGTTTATATAATGGCTTTTATAGTGCTTTTAATTCATCTCTTCTTAATAAAAATATTTTAGCACGTATATCATTACAATCTAATATGTATAGTACAGTTGTACAAAATAATTTAAATCTAATAACTACTCCAAGAGAATACTTTGGTCCGGTAAATATTAATAATTTAGGTGTTCAATTATTAGATGAATATGGAAGAATATTAGATCTAAATAATATGGATTTTAGTTTTTGTTTAACTATTACCAAAGTTTATGATATCTAAGATATCAAAGATAACGAATAATCAAAGATAACGAATAATCAAAGATAACGAATAAATAATATCACGGTAATTTATAAATAGAAATGGTTAACTATAATACAACATATTCTGGTGTAACAACTATTGGAAAACAGGCATTTGGGTCTTTTTCTTCATCCCAAACAGCTGGTGATTATATTAAAAATAAATCATCAAAAGCGTCTTTTTGTTCTAATAGAATATGTTTACCTAGAACTTCTATAAAACATCAAGGTAATTACTTACTATTAAAAAAGGCAAATTATATAAAATATTATCAAAATATAGATAATATTAGGTCAATTAAAAATGACTTAAATTCAGGATTAATAACAACTATAAAGCTAACAGATGTATCTGTTATAGAAAATACAAATGATGAAAGTCCAACTACTATAAGCGTTTCATCCATACCTTACATAGATTACACAATAGACCCATCTGGTAGTTTATTTGGTAATACTGTTTGCGGATTAAATAATATAATGGATTATCGCGTTTATAACACATAAGTCCTTATCATTAAAAAGTATAATTCATAAATAACCATAAATATTTGTTTTATTATAATAATATTTATAATAAAAACAATAAAATATATGAAGTTATATACGTAGATAAAAATACAATGATAATATAATAAATATAATACTCATTTACATAATCATTTATAATTATTTTTTTATTCAAAACTTCATTTTCAACATCTATAAATAATCCCCAATCATTATCGTTATCATTATCGTTATCATTATCGTTATCATTATCATTTATATTTTTATCAAAAAAATTTCTGTATTTATACATTTTAAAGATTTTATATTATAATATATTTATATTATAGTTATATATTTATAATATAAAATAAAAAATTATTCAATTTTATAACATTTTCTTATCGTTTAATACCCATACTATCGTTTAATACCCATACTATCGTTTAATACTTTACCTTTTTACACCCATATGTTTCAACATATTATTTGCTCTTTTTGAAATAGTCCTATATTTTTTCCCTTTGGAACTATATTGCCTTGCACGCATATAAGCTGCATAAACACCTTTGGAAGAAATTTTACACGTTTTTTTTTTACAAATAGGGAAAGATTTTCCAGGACCTAAAAAGCATTTTCTACCACATTTTTTTGACATTACGGTTCTATCATGAAAACCTGGGCTCATTTTTTTCCATCCTCTAACTACATTTTTACGCGTTTGTGCCATTATATAATATAAATATAATATTTTGAGTAGAAATTTTATAATTTATTTAATGATTTTAATTTATTATTTTATAATTTATTTTTTCAATAATATTGAATAATATATATGAGTAGTAAAACAAATGAAAATATTATAATAGAACATAACGAAAGTGAATCTATTTCAGATGATGAAACAGATGAATATGTTGATATAGGTTCAAATGATTCATCTAGTAACAATAATGATAACAATAATAACAATGATGATAACAATAATGATAACAATAATGATAACAATAATGATAACAATAATGATAGCAATAATGATAACAATAATAACAATAATGATAATAATAATACTAATAATACCAATAATAACAATAATAACAATAATACTAATAATACCAATAATAACAATAATATAAATAATAATAACGGTAATGACAATAGTAGGATAAAAATAGACCAAATAAAATTTAAAAAATATAAATTTAAGGAAATTGAAGAAATTATTGAAAATAATTATTTTGAAAAAAATCATAAATATTCAAGTTCATTAGATATATTAGCATCTTATTTAAGAGGTCAAAAATTAATATATATGGAATCCAAATCTTTTTGTGAAAATCGTTTAAATTGGTTAATGTTACCATCTATTTTTTTCTCTACTGCGGCTACTTTATTATCTGGTATACTAAAAGATTATAACTGGGGTTCTGCGTTTATCGCAGGATTAAATGGAATAATCGCTTTTTTATTAGCTATTGTAAGTTATTTAAAACTAGACGCTGAGTCAGAAGCACATAATACATCATCATATCAATATGATAAATTACAATCTTCTGTTGAATTTTTATCAGGTAAAACTTTATTATTTTTTAATACGATTGAAGAAGAAAATGTAAAAAATAATTCAGTAAACCAAAATATAGAATTAAAAATGGTGGAAAAATTATCTGATATTGAAAAAAAAATAGGCGAAATAAAAGATACCAATCAATTCATCATACCAAAAGCAATAAGAATGTTATATCCAATTATTTATAATACAAATATTTTTTTAATCATAAAAAAAATTGAAGATATTAAAAAACGTAAAATAAATAGTCTGAAAGAAATAAAAAACCGAAAAAATTTTTTAAATGCAGTTTTAAATGCAAAATATAAAAAAGGGAAAATGAAAACAGTCAATAAAATACAAAAAAGAATAATGGAATTATATAAGCAAAAAAATGATTATGTAAAGGAGATATTGGGGTTAAAATCTGCTTTTTCTATTATTGATGAAATGTTTATTAAAGAGATGGAAAATGCTGAATTAATGAAAAAATATTGGTTTAAAAATCTCTTTTTATGTGGGTTGGGATTAAATAAACATATTACGGATCCAAGAGCTTTAAATTCGTTTATTATTAAAATAATGAATCCATTTGGTAGTGGTGAACATAGTGGTGAAAATATTGATTCTAGTAAGGATAAGGATAATAAATATTCTATAAATAATAGTAATATTAATAACGTAGATAATAATATAAATAATATAGATAATTTTTTTGAAACAAATAAATTACTTAAAAAACTAATAGGTATCTCGTTGGAGATTAATACAAAATTAAATACTAATAATAATAATACAAAATTAAATACTAATAATAATAATACAAAATTAAATACTAATAATAATAATACTAATAACAGTAATACTAATAATAGTAATAATACTAATACTAATAATAATCAAATCAATATAGATAATTCAGAAAAGAATACTCTTTTAAATTTTTTAAATAATAGACCTGTAAAAAAAGTAGTTAAGTTAATGGGATATAATGATAATGATGATAATAATGATAATGAGGATGAAGAAAAAAAAAAAATAAATAGTTTAAACTTTGAATATAATTTTAAAAGAAAAAATTCTGATTCTTCTGAATCCCAAATGGATATTAATGTTTGCGGAATGGATGAGAATGATATGGTTTAGTAAAGTAAAAATAATTAAAAATAATTAAAAATAACTGCGTATTTTATTCCTTCTAAAATGAAAATCATTATAATATTTATAATATTCATAATATTTATAATAAATGCCTACTTCTTCAAATATATGGAATCCAACATTATACCCTCTTTATCCTGATCCATCAGGTGGTTACGGATTACCACCAGGTAACATATCTACTACAAAATATAATATGCAATATCAACAAACATATGATTACAGTAATGAATTTTCATTTAACAATTTATTAACATACACAAGTGTAAATGTACCTCAATACGTACTTTATACTGATCCATCAGGTAGTCAAAATTCTGTAATTGTTTTATGTGGTGGAGGATTTCATTCGCTATGTTATGATCCTGAATGTAGTGATGCTATTAGATATTGGAAAACACAAAATGTAAACATATTTATTTTACTATATAGACTACCTATTATGGAAAACACACTAGGTAAAAATGTAACAAACATATTAGATGTATATAATTTAAATGCATTACCCTTTCTTTTTCTATATGATTTAGATAGTATGTTTAGAATTGTAAAAAATAAGTTTGCTGGAAAAATTGGATTACATGGATTTTCGGCTGGTGGAAATATAGTTTCTTCATATGCAGGTATTATCTCTTATGATTCGCAAATAATGACAGATATTAATACTATTGTAAATGAAACTAGTTCAAATCCTAATTTAGCTTTTCCTTCTCAAAGTTTTCAAACTTTTATAAATAATTATAAATCTGGGTCCTACTATTCACCAGCTGATACTCCTACAAGTATTAGTTTTATATTATTAATGTATCCTTATGTAGATCAAACATGTCCTCAGCTTGATTTTTTTTATTCAATATTTAATTATCTTGCACCATATACTACTATTTATACAGATTCATTGACTTATTTATATTCATGTAAATTATATTCAGATGGTAATTCTGATCCTGTTAATAATACTGGTTCTATGTCTATGATTACAAAGTATTACCCACCTACATATTGCGTAAGTACAATGACAGATCCATTTGTTCAAGTAACTATTAATAACATTTATTTTCAAAATTTACTTAATAGTGGTGTAATATGTTATAGACAATTATACCCACAAGGTGGGCATGGATTTGGAATGGGATATTGTTTTAATTCATCTCCTACATATCCTGCAAGTCAATATCCTTATAATTTTTTTACAAGAACCATACAAAATACTGTAAATATTAATTATGGATCGGATTTTTTGAATGGTAATTATATAAATTATAATAACTCACAATGGTATAATCCTCCTTACAATCCTTCTCAAATAGTTAGTTTTGGTACAAGTGGTGAAGTAATTTACCAACCCCAATTATCTTTTAATAATTTTATAAGTTATCCTGAGACTAGTGGTGGTGTAAATTTTATTTAAATTATAAATTATAAATTAAAATTTAAAAAGATGATTCAAATTATTCCTATTTACGTATACATGTTCACTATTCATATTATTATTATTTATAAATAACATTTTTTTTGATTTGATTTGAGCTATTCTTTTTTTTTGTTCTATTTGTTTGATTAAGTTTTCCATAACCATTTTTTTATATTCTTCTTTTGTTAAAGGAACTCTTGGAAACTCACTTTCATCTACCTTGTCTTTATATTGTTTAAAATATTTATTATATATATAACTATTTTTAACTTGGGGTTCAATTTTACTACTAGTAACCACTTTTTTTGTATTCATGTTATTTTTATTATTTGATGAATTCACATTATTTTGATTATTTTCAAAATTCATATTATTATTAGAATTAATATTCATACGTTGTAATACTCCATCATTAGATACCACTAAATTTAATGATGTTAGAATATCATCATATGTGAATTTTTTCTTAATTGGTCTTTTATTATCTAATTTGAGTTTTTCCTTTTCCTTTTCCTTTTCCTTTTCCTTTTCAATATTATAGTTATTCTGGTCATTATAGTTATTCTGGTTATCGTTGATATAATTGTTACTTTGATAGATTTCTGAATAGTTAATATTCATTTATATTATTCATTTAAAAAAAATATACTAAAAAATAATATTAATAAAATATAAGTATAATGAATGAAACATTTATAAAAAATAAGGGTATAACTCAAACATTTATTCAAGATAATAATCATAAGCATATTAATAAATCATCCTGGGATGCAGAATATGATGGAAATGCTGCTAATATTTCAGTAGATTTAAACGATAATGGTCATAAAAAACACTACGATATTCAACTAGATAATGACGATTTAGCAAATATTTTAAATATTAAAGGCGTAGATACTGACCTAGATAAAAGATTAATAAATGATTATAAGAAAAGAAATATTAATAAACCTATTTATGAGAAAAATATATTACCATTATCATTACCTTTAATGATTTCTAATGAAAAACATACAAAAAAAAGGTATAAACATTATACAAAAAATAAAAGATATAAAAATTATACAAAACATAAAATGTATAATATTTATTCTAAGAAACCAAAAACACGAAAACTATATAGATATAGGTGAATATTTATAAATTAAAATTAAAAATTAAAAACTAAAAATTCAAAATTAAAAACTCAAAATTGGATATTTTTATATAATTCCTTTAAAATAATAACATCATCTTCTGAATAACTTCTAGTTCTCTTATTTAGTTTATACTTTTTTGCTAAGTATTTATCCATCATAAAATTTAAATAATATTGGGATGCATATAATAATGATTTTGAAATATCATTATAAACAGACTCAATATGTATTCCATATATATTTTTTATTTTTTTAATAAATTGTGTAATAATAATATTATCATCGTGGTCAAAATGTATTGTCATAACTTTATGAGTTCTCATAAAACGGAAATTATTTTCAAATTCATAATTTTCATAAAAAGAAATATGGTTATATATCTCCATATAATTTGTTATTATTTCTTGAATATGATCTTTGTTATCATTTTGTTTCAAAATATTAACAGATATTTCAATAATATAACCCATTTTATATAAATGATATTATTTTATCATTTACATAATTTTTATCTTACTAGTAATATTATAAGTTTATCATTATTATTATTACATGAACACAAATTAGATATTTTTTAAATTTTATTTTTTTTATTTTTTTTACTTTTTTTACTTTTTTATTTCTTTGAAAGTTTCAACTTTTCATCTTTTTATTTTGATAATAAATAAAAGTATGCGAATTGGCTGAAAAATTTTTACTTATTTTTGATTGAATATAAAAATTAATTGCCTCACGACAAATTATTTCTCCATTTATATTCTTTAAACAATGATTTCTCCATGATTTATTACCTTTTTTACGACAAAAAGAGCAGCCAAAACCATTGGTTTCATTGAAGTATATATAACTTAAAGATTGAGGTAAAGACATTGATTATTATATTGATTATTATATTGATTATTATATCAATATGAAAATATTTCATTTTTTTATTTTTATTTTTCTTTTACGATTATAAGAATTTATATTTAAAATTGTAAAAGTATAAATAATATTGAAATTAAATATTTAATACCATATTTTTTTTAAAACGATAGTATAAATGTCATTTAGAAAATTTGGTGGAATGAATTATGCCGCAAAACATAATAATGTTAAAAGTAATTATAATACTTCTAATAATTTATATGTTACAGATAGTGTAGGACAACCAAACTCTTCAATTCTTTTTGATAGTGGTATTCTAAGTAGTAGTATACAAACTAATGCGATATACACTAATAATATAAATACAAATAATACAGATACATTAGGAAATGGTGCTACTGGTGCTCAGGGCGCTCAGGGAAGTCAAGGAGCTGATGGTTCTTCCACAGGTGGTGGTTCTACTGGTCCACAAGGTAATCAAGGAATAGCTGGAACTTCAACTAATACAGGTTCTACTGGTGCACAAGGTTCGCAAGGATTTACTGGTCCCACTGGAATACAAGGAGCCCAAGGATTTACTGGTCCAACTGGAATACAAGGATCACAAGGATTTACTGGTCCAACTGGAATACAAGGAGCCCAAGGATTTACTGGTCCAACTGGAATACAAGGAGCCCAAGGATTTACTGGTCCAACTGGAATACAAGGAGCCCAAGGATTTACTGGTCCAACTGGACCTACTGGTAAAACCGGTACTTTTGTTATATTTCAACCAATAAACGTAAATAGTGTTAACAGCACTGCTAATGTAGAATTATTTATTGATCCTACTAGTTTAGCCCAATATGTAACAGTAGGTTCTGTTTTATTTGTAGATAATACAGATAATACAAGATCAGGATATATAAAGGTAATTAGTAAAAATGATTTTATACTTACTGTATCGTGGGTAAATAGTAATGTAAATAGTACTGTTTATTGGAATATGAATACAAATATTATTTTAACTGGGTCCATTGGTGCAACTGGTCCAACAGGAGCCCAAGGATCTACTGGACCCACAGGAGCAACCGGTACTTTTGTTATATTTCAACCAATAAACATAAATAGTGTTGACAGTAGTGCTAGTACAGATTTAGGCGTTGATCCAACTAGTTTAGCCCAATATGTAACAGTAGGTTCTATTTTATTTGTAGATAATGCAGATAATACAAGATCAGGATATATAAAGGTA
>Ga0114973_10004025_pt1 | contig 10263 bp, 8 predicted proteins | sample M_140807_MF_Meta_FD_87025 | JGI IMG/M metagenome (GOLD analysis project Ga0114973, IMG submission 87025) | Freshwater microbial communities from Lake Montjoie, Canada to study carbon cycling - M_140807_MF_MetaG | ecosystem: Environmental > Aquatic > Freshwater > Lake | place: Lake Montjoie... | reverse complement strand
TCTGCCGCTTCGCATGGCGCGTCACGTCAGCAATGCCCAGGCGATTGTGGACTTTTTGGCGATCCATCCGATGGTGGAACGGGTCGGGCATCCAAGCCGGCCTGACCATCGCAGCCACAAACTTGCGCAACGTTTGCTCCCGCGCGGCGCCGGTTCGGTCTTTAGTTTTGATCTGCGTGGCACCCGCGAGCAGGGAAAGGCGTTCGTCGAAAATCTGCAGATCTTTAGTCACCTCGCCAACGTGGGGGACTGTCGGAGTCTGGTGATTCATCCGGCGAGTACCACGCATTTTCGGATGGACGATGCCGCGCTGCATGCGGCGGGGATCGGACCGGGCTCGATCCGGCTATCGATCGGGCTCGAAGATCCCGAGGATCTGGTACAGGATCTCAAACGGGCGTTGAAGGCCGCGCAGCGCGCCGGTGCGTCGGCTGCGTCAGGTGCGCCGTCTGGGGCTTCCTCATGATCATCACCGTTCAGGGCGAACCGCTCTATGTGTACACCGGGGGACGCGCCTTCAATGCCGCGAAACCCACCATGCTTTTTATCCATGGTGTGTTGAATGACCATAGCGTTTGGGGTTTGCAGTCACGCTATTTTGCCCACCACGGCTGGAACGTGTTGGTGCCGGATCTGCCAGGGCACAATCGGAGTATGGGGGCGCCTCCGGATTCGGTCGAAGCGGCGGCGCTCGCGGTCATTGCGCTGCTCGATACGATGCAAATTGACCGAATCGTGTTGATCGGACACAGCTTTGGTTCATTGATCGCGCTCGAAGCAGCGAGTCGGATTCCTGATCGTGTCGATCGACTCGCATTGCTCGGCATTGCTTACCCGATGCGGGTGTCGGAGGCCTTGCTGGAGTCGTCGGTTAAGGCGCCCGAAGAAGCCATTCGCTTGGTGACCCGGTTTTCTTATTCGGGTCTCGCAGCACCCCCCTCAGCGCTCGGGCCGGGGACCTGGTTGCCCGGATTGGGGCGCGCGCTGATGCGGCGTGTGTTGGCCTCTAACCCGGATCACAACCCGTTTTATGCCGGGTTTTTGGCGTGTGATCGCTACGTCGGGGGCGCCGAGGCGATTGGGCGCGTGCATTGTCCCATCCTGTTCGTACTGGGTGACGAGGATCAGATGACGCCGGCGAAAGGTGCGAAGGGACTCATCGATCAGGCCCGTTCGGCTGAGGTACTTCGGTTGCCGGTGGGCCATCAGATGATGAGTGAAGCGCCTGACCGGGTGCTTGAGGGTTTGCGTGTTTTCGTTAAATAATCTGAATTGAATTGGCCAGGCTTGGGAAGCGCAAGGCCTTGGTTGCTTGTTCAAAAGCAAACCCAAGTCCAAGAATTCGGGCGTCGCTCCAGGCTGGGCCGACAAAGCTGAGCCCCACCGGCAGGCCGGCAGCAAAGCCGCAGGGGACGCAGAGATGCGGATAACCAGCGACTGCAGCAGGCGTTGAAAAGCTCCCGGTGTAGTGGTCGCCGTTGACAAAGTCAGTGAGCCAGGCGACGCCACCGGTGGGTGCGACAAGCGCATCGAGTTCGTGTCGACGCAAGGCTTCGTCGATGCCTTCGGTGCGCGCCAGTCGTTGGCAGGTCTCGAGCGCGGCGAGATAGGGTTTGCTGCGCAATCCGCCAAGTTCTTTTGCCCGAAGGAATAATTCCTGTCCGAAGTGAGACATCTCCTGGGCGGCGTTCGCCTCATTAAACGCAATGATATCGGCCAGGCTGTTGACGGGAGCGCCGCGTCCAAATTCGCGCAGATAGGTGTTCAGACCGGCCTTCATCTCGTAGAGCAGCACGCTGAATTCACTGTCCTGATACTGCTCGGCTGATGGGAGCTTGACCCAATCGATGAGTCGCGCGCCTTTGGCACTCAGAGCGCTGAGTGCCTGTTCGTGGATTGCATCGATGCGCTGATTGCCGGTGAAGGCTGAGCGGACGATGCCAAGTCGGGCGCCTCTGAGTGCGTCAAGATTCAGGGCGGCCATGTAGTCGGTCGCTCTTGCGCTGCGGGTCGCGGGGTCTCGCGAATCGGGGCCTGCCATTGCGCTCAACAGCAGGGCTGCGTCGGTCACGCTACGTGTCATTGGACCAGCCGTATCCTGTGTGCGTGAGATCGGAATGATGCCGTCGCGACTCACCAGACCAACAGTGGGCTTGAATCCAACGACTCCGTTGATGGAGGCGGGCGAAACAATCGATCCGTCGGTCTCGGTTCCGACCGTTAACGGCGCCAGAACGGCTGCAGTGGCCGCGGCGCTTCCCGAGCTTGAACCACTGGTGTTGCGGTCGAGCGCGTGCGGGTTGCGGGTCAACCCCCCGCGGGCACTCCAGCCGCTCGTCGACCGGTTTGAGCGGATATTGGCCCATTCACTCAGGTTGGTCTTGCCCAGCATGATTGCACCCGCGTTGCGTAGCCGGGTTACCAGATGAGCGTCGCGGGGTGCTTTGGCTCCGATCATGGCCAGGGATCCTGCAGTTGTCTGCATCGAATCCGCAGTCGCGATGTTGTCCTTAATCAGGACGGGTATTCCATGTAGCGGCCCACGGACTTGGCCGGCCCGGCGCTCACGGTCGCGTTCCTGGGCAATTTCGATTGCGTCGGGGTTCAGTTCGATCACCGCTCGCAGTTGTGGGCCGCTCCGGTCGATGACCTCAATCCGGGACAGGCAAGCCTGGGTGAGCGCCACGGCTGTCAGACTGCCTTGCTGCATTTGACTCTGCAACGCGCTGACATCAAACGCGGGCAGGTTGTGCCCTTGGGGATCGAGCCCGTCGGCATGTGCACCATTGACCAGACCCGCAGCAATGCCCCCAGAAACAATGGGTCTGAGACTGGACATGGCGGCCAAGCTTCCTAGAAAGGTTCTACGTGACATGAATGGCAAAATACCGGCTTATGAAAATTCAGCAGCTGCGCTACGTGCGCGAAGCCGTGCGGCAAGACTTTAACCTGACCGCGGTGGCACAGGCGCTACACACGTCCCAGCCGGGCGTGAGCCGCCAAATCCGGGAACTCGAGGAGGAGCTCGGAATCGAAGTCTTTGTGCGCGCCGGTAAGCGTTTGACGGGTTTGACGGGTCCCGGACAAACGATCATGCCCATGATTGAGCGTTTGCTGCTTGAGGCCGAAAACTTGCGACGCGCCGGTGATGAGTTCGCCGCGCAGGGGCAGGGCACTCTGACGATCGCAGCGACCCATTCGCAGGCTCGCTACGCCCTGCCAACCGCAGTTCGTGACTTCAGTGCCGTTCATCCCCAGGTCATCTTACGGATGCATCAAGGGTCGCCACCGCAGATTGCGCAAATGCTGATCAGTGGAGACGCAGATCTTGGCATTGCAACGGAAGCGCTCGCCAGCTATCCGGAGCTCGTGACCATGCCTTGCTATCGTTGGACTCATTCGGTCATCGTTCGGCCCGACCACCCCTTGAGTGTCATCGTCGACGACGGGGGGGTATTGACGCTTGACGAGCTCGTGCAATTCCCGATCATGACCTATGAGACGGGTTACACCGGGCGACGCCATATCGACGAGGCCTTTGACGCGCGGCAGCTCAAGGCCAACATTGTCTTAGAGGCGATGGATGCCGATGTGATCAAGACCTATGTTGAACTCGGGATGGGTGTCGGGATTGTCGCGGGCATTGCGTTTGATCCTGAACGCGATCTCAAGCTTCGGGCAATTGATGCTCGTCACCTCTTTGGGATCAATCTCACCCGCCTCGCGATCCGACGCGGCAATTTTCTACGCACCTATGTTTATGATTTTATTGAGACCTTCGCACCATCGCTCACGCGGCCTGTTGTTGACGAAGCCCTGGTGCTCAGTGTCTGAAGCGATTGCGGAGATTCGGCAATGACGACGCTGGGCACGCCGCTCTCACCGAATGCCACCCGGGTCATGCTGCTTGGTGCGGGGGAACTGGGTAAAGAGGTACTGATTGCGCTGCAAAGACTCGGGGTCGAAACCATCGCTGTGGATCGCTATGACCACGCGCCGGGTCACCAGGTCGCGCATCGGGCCCATACGATTCCGATGAATGATCCGGTGCAACTGCGGGCATTGATCGAATCAGAGTGCCCGTTATTGGTCGTACCCGAAATTGAAGCGATCGCGACCGCCGAACTCCAGGCTCTTGAGGCGGAAGGCAAGGTCAGGGTGGTGCCAACGGCACGCGCGGCCCGTTTGACGATGGACCGTGAGGGTATTCGGCGCCTCGCCGCGGAGACGCTCGGCCTGCCCACGAGCCCTTATCGGTTCTGCGATTCGCTCGAGCAACTCCGGTTTGCGATCGAAGGGGGTGGGGAGGGTGTCGACGCAGGCGCTATTGGTTATCCCTGTCTCGTTAAACCCGTCATGAGTAGTTCGGGCAAAGGGCAGAGTCGGATCAATCGGCCCGACGAGATTGAGGCCGCCTGGGATCATGCGATGCATGGCGGTCGGGTTTCGGGTGGTCGTGTGATCGTTGAGGGCTTTATCGATTTTGAGTACGAGATCACCCTCCTCACCGTCCGGGCTCGTGGGCCCGGGGGCCAGATCGAGACGTCCTTTTGTGAGCCGATCGGTCACGTGCAGGTCGGCGGTGATTACGTTGAAAGCTGGCAGCCGCAAGCGATGTCGCCCGTCGCGCTCGAACGCGCGCAGCAGATCTGTCGAACGGTCACCGATGACTTGGGTCGAGGATTAAATGGTGAGCCTGCCGGGCTTGGATTATTCGGTGTCGAACTCTTTGTGCGTGGCGATCAGGTCTGGTTTAGTGAGGTCAGTCCGCGTCCGCACGACACGGGTCTGGTCACGTTGGCGACCCAGTGGCAAAGTGAGTTTGAACTGCACGCGCGGGCGATTTTGGGCCTCCCGGTCGACACTCGATTGCGCAATGCCGGCGCAAGTGCGGTCATTTATGGGGGGCTTGATGCTCCAGCAATTGAGTTTACGGGGCTAGAGCAGGCGCTGGCGGTCCCAGGGTCGGATCTGCGCCTGTTTGGCAAGCCCGAGAGTTTCGTGAAGCGGCGCATGGGCGTAGCGCTGGCCCATGGTCCGGATACGGAGACCGCACGCAATCGAGCTAAAGAGTCGGCCTCATTGGTCAAGCCGCGGTTGGCCACCGAGTGCGATGCCCTCGCGACGGGGGTCGACACCCCCCATGTAGCGTGATCGATTAGGGTTGGATGGGGTAAGGTCCGAAGAGTTTTGTAAACGCAAAATCGTCGCCACGCCGCTCGACTGGGCCGCGGTCGATACGGTATGTCCTAATGCACGCAGGCCGCTGACCAGCGGATCGTTTTCAGGGTTGATGTCGGGGTGCTCGCCACCGACATGGGTCGTCGAGCTGTTGTTTGCGCCAAAACTGACCATTGAGGTGGCCTGTTGTGCATCAAGACCCCAGTCCAACACACTGACGAGGGTCTTCACCACATACTGAATAATGCTGGGGCCACCCGGTGATCCGGTGGCCATCAGAAACTCTCCTCGCGTCCCATCCGCCTTGCGCTGAAAAACGAGTGTCGGGGACATCGCGCTCGCTGGTCGCTTTAGGGGCTGCAAGCGGTTGGCGATTGGACCGATGGCATCCGCTGCCTGGAATGAAAAGTCCGTCAGCTGATTATTCAATAAAAACCCACGGGTGAAATGGTATGAACCCATGCCGCTTTCGATCGTACTGGTCATCACAACAACATTGCCGGCCCGATCGATCAGGCTGACATGGGTTGTGCCATTGCCCTCTGAAGTGTTGTCGCCTTGGGCCTGCGTGCTGGGAAAAACCCCTGGTTTGGCCACGCCCATTGACCGCTCTGCCGAGATGAGCGCTGCCCTCGATGCGAGATAGCCAGGGTCGAGCAAGGTGTCTAAACCGAGCCCGGGGAGCGGGACAAAATCAGTATCGGCGACATATCGATGCCGATCCGCATACGCAAGTCGCTGGGCTTCGCTGATGAGATGCACGCCACTCAAGCTCGGGCGTCCTCCATCGCTATGGACCACCGACGGCCGGTGTGCCTTGAGATCAAAATGCTCCAGAATTCCGAGGGTCTGGGCGACTGCAATTCCGCCGGTTGATGGGGGACCCATGCCGCAAACCATGGTCTGGCGATAAGGCCGGCAGACCGGTTCGCGCCGGACCGCGCGGTAATTGGCCAGATCACTCAGTTCGGTGAGCCCGGGTGTGATTTCGACCGGCGAATGGTCGCTACCTTTGCCGACTTTGATTTTGTCGACGATCGACTCGGCGATCGGTCCGGTGTAGAAGGCTTGCGCGCCGTCACGTGCGATCGTGGCCAGGGTTGCGGCATAGTCGGGATTGCGCAGAGCTGTTCCTGCTGACTTGGCACTCAGATCAGGATTCAGAAAATACGCACTGGCGTCGGGGTCGCGCAACAGGTCATTTCGGGCGGTGCGGATTGCTGCCGCCATCCGGGGACTGATGACAAAGCCTTCCGTTGCGATCCGGATTGCCGGCTCAAAGAGGCTCGACCAGGTCTGTCGGCCGTAATCCTGGTGGGCCATTTCGAGCATGCGCAACACACCCGGTGTCCCGATGGATCGTCCGCTGGCCCGCGCGCTGAGAAACGGATGCGCTAGTCTGGGATGCAAAGGGCTGGGGTCACTCGCACTGATCAAGCGCAGATCATTTTCAGTCGAGGCTGCAGGTGCGGTTTCGCGGCCATCGTAACTTTGCAATCGGCCGGTGGCGGCTTCATAGTGAAGAATAAATGCACCGCCACCGATCCCGGACGATTGGGGCTCAACCAGACCCAGGACCAGTTGAACGGCTACGGCCGCGTCCATCGCACTGCCCCCTTGGTGCAACACGCGACAGCCGGCCTGAGTCGCCAGTGGATTCGCCGTGACGGCGAGATAATCCTTCGCGATGACGGGCTGCTTACCCGGCCGAAAGCCGGAGGCCAACTCCGGCAACCTGGGGTCAGACCCCAGGTTTGCACGAACGACTAGGGCAGCCTCTTGAGGCGGCAGAGCGCAAGGTGCCGCATCAGGCAACACTCGGCAGTCCGGCCAGCGCCATGGCGAGTTCGGCCTCGTCATAGGCTTCGTCAACGAGTTCACCGGCAAAATACTTCTGGTAAGCCGTCATGTCGAAGTGCCCGTGTCCACAGAGGTTGAACAGGATGGTTTCGCTGCGGCCCTCTCGTTTGCACCGAAGCGCCTCCTCGATCGCGCCTTTCACCGCATGATTAGCCTCGGGCGCGGGAACGATCCCTTCGTGACGCGCGAAGAGCACGCCGGCGGCAAAACATTCACCCTGCGTATAGGCCGTTGCTTCGATCAGATTGAGTTCCTTGAGATGCGACACCAGCGGCGCCATACCGTGGTAACGCAGACCGCCCGCATGAAAGCTTGGGGGCGTGAAGGTCGAGCCCAACGTATGCATTTTGGTCAGCGGCGTCATATGCCCGGTATCGCCAAAGTCGTAGGCATAGCGGCCGCGGGTAAGAGACGGGCAGGCGGCGGGTTCAACGGCGACGATTCTTGGTTTTGGCCCACCGCGCAGGCCGTGTCCGATAAATGGGAATGCGATTCCGGAGAAATTCGAACCACCGCCCGTACATCCCACCACCACATCGGGCCAAAGGTCGGCCATTTCCATTTGCAGCATCGATTCCTGACCAATAATCGTTTGGTGCATGAGAACGTGATTCAACACCGAACCGAGGGCGTACTTGGTGTCGTCACGCTGTGCTGCCAATTCGACGGCCTCTGAAATGGCGATGCCGAGACTGCCAGGATGATCAGGGCGCTGTTCGAGGACGCTTCGTCCAAAGACTGTTTCGGTCGATGGCGATGCCAGGCAGCGTGCACCGTAGGTTTCCATCACGGCACGCCGGTAAGGCTTCTGGTCGTAAGAGACTCTGACCTGAAAGATTAGTACTTCAAGATCGAATAATGATCCTGCGAACGCCAATGAGGTCCCCCATTGACCGGCTCCGGTCTCCGTAGTCAGTCGCTTGACGCCCGCTTGTGCATTGTAGAAAGCCTGTGGCACCGCCGTATTGGGCTTATGGCTGCCCGCAGGACTGACTCCCTCGTATTTGTAGAAGATTTTCGCGGGAGTGCCGAGTGCCTTTTCGAGTTGATGGGCCCGGTACATTGGAGCAGGACGCCACAGGCGGTAGATGTCACGGACGGGCTCAGGGATTTGGATTTCGCGTTCGGTCGAGACTTCCTGAAGGATCAATTCCATCGGGAAGAGCGGGGCCAGATCGTCCGGACCCACAGGTTGATGCGTACCCGGATGGAGAACCGGTGGGGCCGGCTGCGGGAGGTCAGCCTGAATGTTGTACCAGAATTTGGGCATCTGGTTTTCATCGAGAAGGTACTTGGTTTGTTGACTCATGATGGGTCTCCTTTGCCTCAGCGGGGCACCTGTTGGTTGTGTTACGGAGTTTAATCCCGAGCGCGTAAGATCATTTGATTGCTTGTTTTTTTGTGGAGTCAATCTGGCTATGTTTGCAACGGTGAATCACGTCAAGCTGCATTACGAGATCGATGGTGACGGCCCTTGGCTGACGCTCTCGCACTCGGTGGGTACCAACAATTCGATGTGGGCGCCACAAGTCGACGCGCTATCGCGGCATTTCAAGGTATTGCGGGTCGAAACCCGCGGCCACGGTCAGTCTGATAGCCCTGCTGGGCCCTACCAGATGAGCGATCTAGCTCAGGATGTCGTGGCGCTTTGGGACGAACTCGGCATCGAAAAAAGCCACTGGCTTGGGTTGTCGATGGGTGGAATGATTGGCCAGACGCTGGCGATTAAAGCACCGGCGCGCCTGTCGCATTTGATCCTTGCGAATACGACAGGGCGTGGTCCGGCTAATGCGGCAGCTCTGTGGGCAGACCGAGCGGCCACGGCACAGTCGAAGGGGATGGCGGCCATGGTGGAAGGTTCGCTCTCGCGCTGGTTTACCGAACCTTACCGGGCGGCTCGTCCTGAGGTGATGGCGAGCGTTGCGGCGATGATCGAGGGGTCAACCGTCGAGGGGTATGCCGCCTGTTGCTTGGCAATCGGTGCAGTCAACACCCTCGAGGCGCTCCGGCAGGTTCGAATTCCGACCCTGATTATCGTTGGCGAGTCCGATCAAGCGACTCCGCCTGCTATGGCACAGCAACTCCATGAGCATCTGATGGATTCGCAACTGTGTGTGTTACCCAATGCAGCGCATCTCAGCAACATGGAACAACCCGAGTCGTTTACTGAGGCCGTCCTGAAGTTTTTGAAACCTGCGTCCTGAGGTTCATGGGGAGGCAGGCTTTGGCGGGTTCAAGCTGCGGGTTCAAGCGGCGGGTTCAAGCGGCGGGTTCAAGTCCAGCGATTTCGCGTAACGCTGCTTCGAACACTTCAACCGGGTGCCCGCCCTCGATCAGATGTTCGTCATTGATGATCACGGCCGGAACGGCGTGAATATCAGCAGCGCGATAAATCGCCTGACGTTCACGTACGGCGTCGCCGTAAAGGTCGCTCTCGAGGACGCGCTTGGCCTCGTTCACAGGCAATTCAGCCGCTGCAACCGCCGCCAATAGAACGTCCGGGGACTCGATGCATTCGGCCCGGCCTTGATAGGCTTCGAGGAGCGCTTTTTTGAGGCGATACTGGTCACTTCGGGCCTGGGCAGGGTCGGTATCGTGAATCGAGGCCCAATGCAGCAAGCGATGGGCGTCGAAGGTGTTGTAGACCCGACCACGGCCCTCGGGATGAAAGGTGAACCCGACCTCTGCCCCGCGGGCTGTGATGATCTCGCGGGTGCGGGCCTGCTGCTCTGGGGACGAACCATATTTCTGGCGTAAATGTTCGCCAAGATCCTGACCACCCGGCGGCATTTGTGGGTTCAGTTCAAAGGGCTGAAAATGGATCTCGACGTCCACTTGTCCGGCCAGACGCTCCAGTGCCTTTTCGAGCGCGCCGAGGCCGACGGCACACCAGGGACAAGCGATATCAGAGACAAAATCAATACGCATCATCGGGATCCGTGTTCATGAGTCAGAAGGACATGGTGACCGTGATGGTATCGCTATATATGCCGGGGACGGCGTCCTGATTGCCTGGAATGCGACCGTACGCGGAGATCGTAAAGTTACGCGAACTGTTGTGATTCAGAAATCGGCCATTGCTCTGGATGGCAAGCGCGGCGACCGTGCCAGTGCCAGCCGTCCCGTCACCCCAGACGATCGTTCGGGCGGCGCTGGTGTACAGGTTGTAATCCAGGCGATCCGCCCCCTTGGCCATTTGGCGAGCGTTGAACGCGTTGCTCG
>Ga0114973_10004021_pt1 | contig 10271 bp, 7 predicted proteins | sample M_140807_MF_Meta_FD_87025 | JGI IMG/M metagenome (GOLD analysis project Ga0114973, IMG submission 87025) | Freshwater microbial communities from Lake Montjoie, Canada to study carbon cycling - M_140807_MF_MetaG | ecosystem: Environmental > Aquatic > Freshwater > Lake | place: Lake Montjoie... | reverse complement strand
TATGAAATTGTCTCAATTAGAGGCGAAGGACTTTGTAGTATTATCAAAAGCTATTATGGCTGATAAACCTGAAGCAAAAGAGGTAATAAATAGAATGGTTAACGAAATCGTTGAAATCCTTAAGAAACACGAATACGAAACAAAAATGTCTGATGATGACAATGATGATGAGGACGATAGTGAAAATTATGGTGATTACGGATTTGATGACTTAGATGACTTAGACGATATTGATTTATCTTCGTTAGGATTCTAAAAATTACCGACAACATTATGTATGTCGAATTTAACAAGAGAACAAGTACTAATAGAGTACGTAAAATGTAATAGAGATGTTGAATACGCACTTAAAACGTATTTAGAAACATATGATAACACGGTTAAAAAATATGTTCCGTTGGAACTTTTTCCTGACCAATTATCATTACTCGAAGATTACGAAAATTACAATGAGAATATAGCATTAAAGTACAGACAGGCCGGAGTATCAACAGTTACTGCGGCTTGGATGTCACGTAAACTTATTTTTGCAAGAAAAGACGCTCCTGAGAAAATATTAATTATCGCCAACAAGTTGGATACATCATTGGAGATGGCAAACAAAATAAAAGCGTTTGTTGGTCAATGGCCGTCTTGGACAGGTGTTGAATTTGATAAAGCCAAAAATTCCCAAAAACATTATAAATTAACAAATGGATGTGAGGTTAAAGCCGTTGCGACATCTAAGGATGCCTTGCGTGGATTTACACCAACCATACTTGTATTTGATGAGGCGGCCTTTATCGAGGCCGATAGTGATTTCTGGTCTGCCTGTATGGCGTCCCTATCTACGGGGGGTAAAGTAATTGTGGTTTCAACACCCAATGGTTACGACCAAATTTATTATGAAATATATGACCAAGCATTACGTAATATGAACGACTTCAAAATTACGGAGATGTTTTGGTATAGAGACCCACGATATACTAGTGATTTATTTTTAGTTAAAACAAACGATATTATTCATTATCTTTTAAATAAAGAAGATTATAAATCAGATGAATTTATTGATTGGTCAAAAATACCTTATAAAGATAGAAACTATGTAGAATTAAGAGTTCTTATGGATGCCGGTTACAAACCTTGTTCTTCTTGGTTTGAAGCAATGGTAAAAAAATTAAAATATGATAGACGTAAAGTATCTCAGGAGTTAGAATGTAACTTCTTAGGTTCCGGAGATAACGTATTTGATTCTCTTATGATGCAAGATATCCGTGATAATCAAGTAAAAGAACCTATTAGTAAAATGATGGGTAATGCTCTTTGGATTTGGAAAGAACCCGTTGTTGGACATAAATACATTATGGGTGTCGACGTTTCTCGTGGAGATTCAGAAGATTTTAGTTCATTCCAAATTGTCGACTTCGATACAATGGAACAAGTTGCCGAATTTGTCGGTAAATTACCACCTGATACTATGGCGGAAATTTGTCATAAATGGGCAACAATATATTCTTGTTTCATTGTAATTGATATTACCGGTGGAATGGGGGTATCAACATCAAGAAAACTACAAGAAATGAATTATCGTGATTTATATGTTGATGGTGTTGATTTATCTAATAAATGGAAATATGACCCAGCTGCGGCTGATAAAATTCCCGGAATAAATTTTAATAATAAAAGGGTTCAAATTATTGCATCATTTGAAGAGGCGATGAGACATAAATTCAGAATTTATAGTTCTCGTTTATATAATGAAATGAACACCTTTGTATATATCAATGGTCGACCTGACCACCAAAAAGGACATCACGACGATTTAATTATGTCAATCGCGATGGCCACTTACGTTGCGGAATCTTCATTTAGTAAATTAACAAAGGTTACAGAACATACTAAAGCAATGTTAGATTCTTGGTCTGTTAATAATAATGAGGCTATTAAAGAAAGTATTAATTTTGACCCTGTGATACCTATGTATCAAAATAGGGTTAACCAATTTAATGGTCAACAAGTCAGTAAAGACGATTATGCAAAATATGGCTGGTTATTTGGAGTTAGGTAATATTTATCAAATAAAGAATAATGGGTTTAACGGAAAGAAAAAAGTCAGGTAGGATATTTGACGGGTCATTACTTAATGTTCCGGGACAAGGAATATTGACCAAAAAAATTCAATCTTCATTTACAAAAAATTTACCTTATCAATCTGAGATTGGTGGGGGGATGCCTCCGTTACCTACACCGTCTATTACACCATCGTCAACACCATTATTACCTTGTGACTTTACAGGTATGGATGTTAGTACTCCTACACCAACACCTATAGTTACTAATACACCAACACCAAGTATAACACCTACAATAACGTCTACGGTAACACCTACAAATAGTGTAACACCTACAGTTACAGTTACAATTACACCAACGGTTACGGAAACTGTTACTCCAACACCAACTGTTACCCCTGTATATTGTTATAGTTTCACCTCACCAAACCCAACTTATTATTTCACCGATAGTGATGTAAATATAGATAAAGTTTATTTATATGGTAGTTTTACGGGTTATACAAATGGTTATGTTACTGATTATGCCGGTGGAATCATTAGATTAAATTCTGATTTAACGAATGATAATACTTTTAGTACAGGTACCGGGTTTAACTCCGTACTTTATGACGGTGAGTCAATAATTGAACAAAGTGATGGTAAAATCATAGTAACAGGTAGTTTTACATCATATAACGGAACTTCAGCAAATAGAATTATAAGACTTAATCCTGATGGTTCAATTGACGCTTCGTTTGTATATGGAGTTGGGTTTAATAATTTTACTCAAGGAGGTGCAATTGATTCTAATGGTTCTATTGTGATTACAGGGTTTTTTAGTTCTTATAATGGAACTTCATCCTTTAGAATTGTAAGGTTATTATCTAATGGACAAGTAGACCCGTCATTTGTTTATGGTTCAGGATTTAATAATACAACAATTGACGTATTAATAAATCCTGATAATGGTATGTATATTGTAGGTTATTTCTCAACTTACAAAGGGGTTTCTGTTAGTAATGGTATTGTTAAGTTATTAAGTAATGGTTCTGTAGATTCTACATTTAGTGGTGGTACAGGATTTTCTCTTTATACGTTTAATAATATAGTTAGAATATCAGGTGAAACATCATTTTATGTTGCGGGAGGTTTTACATCATACAATGGAACTTTAATAAATAGAATTGTAAAATTAAATGAGTTTGGTGGAATAGATACTTCATTTACAGGAGGAACAGGTTTTAATAATATAGTTTATACAACAGACATTATTTGGGTTGATAAGATATTTTTAACAGGGGACTTCACGAATTATAATGGAAATTCTTGTTTGTCAGGATGTATAATATTAAATTCAGATGGTAGTGTTTTACAATCATTTAATGATAGTAATTATACAAACTTTTTTGTTAATAATTATACGGTATTTGCAAAATCAACCTCATCCGGATGTATTGTTCCTGTTTATAATTATATTGCTCCTACCCCAACTCCAACACCCACTAACACCCCAACTCAAACACCAACATACACACCAACCCCAACGGCAACTCCTGCGGAATGTAGTATTTCATTAAATAATGTTGTATTAATCTCAGGAACAACTTGGGCTTACTACTTTACTAATTTACCAGCAAATTGTGAACAATTATTCTTATCATATTCGTTAGATAATGATAATTGGACTTCAATTGAAGTTAATGATTGTTATACAAATCCTGCCTTATATGATATCGGTCCACTTGGTGATGTTTTAATTTATTTTAGAATAACTCAAGAATGTGGTGGATATCCAACAACATCAAATGTTTTCACTAGTTGTACTAATTGTGGTTATTATGAATTAAGTGGAACTTATTTCCCTGTATTTGGGTCGTACTCCACTTTTGAATATATCCCTTGTGATGGAAGTACTCCAGTCACAGTTAATGTTGATAATAGTTATCTTCCATTTATCCCACCACCTGTAGTAAATGTTTGTGCCAAATGTTCTTATGGTGTGGTAAAAATAATAGGTAAAGGTTCTTATACTTTAATAACAAATATTTGCCCAAGTCCTACACCAACACCAACACCTACTGAAACACCAACAATGACACCGACTAATACGTTGACACCGACTGTTACACCAACATTAGGGGCGACAAGTACTCCAACAGAAACTCCAACAAATACTCCAACAAATACGGTAACAAATACGGTAACAAATACTTTAACCCCAACATTAACACCAACAAATACTTTAACTCCAACTAATACGGCGACCGTAACACCAACAATAACATCAACACCATCTCCTTTACCTCCAACAATTGAATATTTCCAAGATTGTTGTACCCCATTTAATACCTATAAAGTTGGTGGTTTTGTAACTCCAATTACATTAGGTAATGTGTATTATATTGATACTGACGGATTTAATGGTTGTGTAACGGCAGTAAGTGGTCCATTATTTGACGCCCAATATAACATCATAAGTTTTACAGCAGAAACTAGTTGTCTTAATTGTATAAGTACTTATCCTTGTATACCTCCATCACCAACACCAACCCCTACTGAGACTCTTACTCCAACACCAACATTAACTCCGACATTAACACCAACTTTTACGCCAACAAATACTCTAACACCAACATTAACTCCAACAGAAACACCTACAAATACCCCGACTTTAACCCCAACATTAACACCAACTTTTACACCTACAAACACTCCAACAAACACTTTAACTCCAACTTTTACACCAACAAATACTTTAACTCCAACCTTTACACCAACAAATACACCAACAAACACAGTAACTCCAACATTAGGAGCAACAAATACGCCAACAAATACGCCAACAAATACTTTAACACCGACAAAGACACCAACAAATACGCCAACAAATACTTTAACACCAACCTTTACACCAACAAATACGCCGACAAAATCAATTCCGGCAACAGCAACTCCGACAAATACGCCAACAAAAACATTAACGCCAACTTTTACACCAACAAATACACCTACGGTTACACCTACGGTTACACCTACAAGAACCGTAACACCTACACCAACGACAACTATAACACCTACACCTACAATTACACCTGCGGTAGTTTGTGTATGTTACACATTAAATAGTAATACACCACCGCCACCAAACCCATCTATAGGTGGAACTACTTTCCAATACACTAATTGTACAGGTGGTACTCAGACAGTATTTGTTGAGGGAGGAACCCCACAAGATGTTTGTGCACAACAAATCCCTACAAGAACTTCTGGTGACCCGGGAACTATTGATGTCTCTGCGTACAATTGTTGTTTAGGTTCTATTGTTGGGTGGAGTTATAAAACAACTTTCACGGTGGGTTGTATATTAGGTGCATTCACAAACGTGTGTACTGACAATGCTGATATATGTTTGTCAACAGTAATTTATAGTTCAGATGGTACAGGTTGTTTAGGTGGTTCAATGGCCTCTGGATGGTACGCAGATTTTAACACTACTTCCCCACCAAATAAAAGACAATGGAATGGTACTAGTTGGGTTGGAGCTTGTGTAAGTTGTGGTAGTTGTCTTGTTGCCGATACAATAATAACATTATCAGATGGGTCAACTAAATTAATACAAGACATTCAAGTTGAGGATGTACTTAAATCTCTTGATGTTTCAGGAATGCCTTTACCATCGGATGAATGGTACTCTTGGAGTAGTGATACATTGAATTATGTTGATTCAACATCAACAGTTATTAACTTTAATAGATATATTGTTAATTCTGTCATAGACATTAATAATGGTAGATTAATTGCGACTGATTCACATAATCACGTTGTTAAACAAAATGGTGTGTGGTATATTAGAACAACATCTGAATTAAACGTTGGTGATGTATTATTAGATATGGATAACACCGAATTTGAAATTACATCGTTAGTTACAATTACAGAACCAACAACAGTTTACGATATTGACGTTAATAATAGTAACTTGTATTTTGCGAATAATGTTTTAACTCACAATAAGTAATAAAGGGACATATTAGAATAAAGTAAACTATTTATATACGTAAAAATATATTTAAATTTAGAATATGGAAAATAATCAAAATACAGATTTAACGGTTTGGCAGAGGCTCTCACAAGCATTCGGGCCAAACTCGTTGTTAAATCAAGACTACCCAACATACAAATTAGACAAAAAAGAGTTATTAAAAACAACCTCTAAAGATGAATACGAAAGAGAGAAATTACAAGCTCAACAAACTTTCTATTTAGCAAACCAATGGACAAAGATTGAAAGTAATCTTTACACCCAAGCCGTATATTATGAACCAACAAGATTGGCTTCATTCTATGATTATGAATCAATGGAATATACTCCTGAAATATCCGCAGCGTTAGATATATACGCGGAAGAATCTACAACCGTTGATGAAAATGGTTATATATTACAAATTTATTCGGAATCAAAAAGAATAAAATCTATACTAGCCGATTTATTTAATAACGTTTTAGACGTTGATACCAACTTACCAATGTGGACAAGAAATGCTTGTAAATATGGTGATAATTTTGTGTATTTAAAATTAGATTCAGATAAAGGAATTGTTGGATGTATGCAATTACCAAATATTGAAATAGAACGTTTGGAAAGAGGTATGGCCGCAAAATCGGCAAATGTTGAAGAACCAGCCGAAAACAAAGGATTAAGATTTAAATGGAAAGCTAAGAATATGGAGTTCAACTCTTGGGAGATGGCTCACTTTAGATTATTAGGTGACGATAGAAAACTTCCTTACGGTACTTCTATGTTAGAAAAAGCAAGACGTATTTGGAAACAATTATTATTATCTGAAGATGCAATGTTAATCTACAGAACTGCAAGAGCACCTGAAAGACGTGTATTTAAAGTATTCGTTGGAAATATGGATGACAAAGATGTTGAAGCTTATGTACAACGTGTTGCAAACAAATTTAAAAGAGAACAAGTTGTTGATGGTAAAACCGGAAACGTAGATATGAGATTCAACCAAATGGCGGTTGACCAAGATTACTTTATCCCTGTTCGTGACGCAGCTCAAGCATCTCCAATTGAAACATTACCGGGAGCAACAAACTTATCTGAAATTGCTGATATTGAATATATCCAAAAGAAATTATTAACCGCTCTTAGAGTACCAAAAGCCTTCTTAGGTTTTGAGGATGCCGTTGGAGGAGGAAAAGATTTATCTTTAATGGATATTCGTTTTGCAAGAACAATCAATAAGATTCAAAAATCTATGGTTGCAGAATTAAATAAAATAGCAATCATACATTTATTTTTATTAGGATTTGAGGATGAATTGTCAAATTTTTCATTATCATTAACTAATCCATCTTCACAAGCCGACTTACTGAAAGTTGACCTTTGGAAAGAAAAAATTGCATTGTACCAACAAGCCGTAGCAGCAATTGCAGGTATTGCACCGGTATCAGTATCGTGGGCTAAGAAACATATCTTAGGATTCTCTGACGAAGAAATCAAACTTGATTTACAACAACAAAGAATTGAGATGGCGGTAGGTGCTGAGTTAACAAACACAGCGACAATGATAACCCACACAGGTTTATTTGACACCATTGATAAATTATACGGAAATAAAGTATCAGGAGCAACCGCAGGTGGAGCAGCACCATCATCACCACCCCCACCAGGAGGTGGAGGAGGATTCGGCGGTGGTGGAGACATAGGCGGAGGAATGGAAGATTTAGGCGCACCTGAACCGGGTGGCGCACCTGAACCGGGTGGAGCACCTGAACCGGGTGGAGCACCTGAGGCGGCAGCACCACCAGAAGCTGAACTAACACCGGAATCATTTAAAAGAGATAATTTAAAAATATTAGTGGAACAAGGTTCCTTAACTGAAGACGATTCTTACATTGATTTATCTAAAGGAAAAAATTCTTTAGGAGATATTGAGGACCAATTAAGTAAACTTCTAAAAGACTAGATATTTATAATAAAAATTAGATATGAAAAATTTTGGTTTATTAAAAACAAAGATAGAAAATGTATTGTTAGAATCATACGCTAACGACACATTCAAAAACGAATTAAAAACATTTAAGAAACTTGTTATAGAAAATAAAAACATTAGCAAATTGTTTTATTTATACGATGAACTAAGTTCTCCAAAATCTTTAAGTGAATCTTATTGTAATGATTACATCAATGAATGTATTAAAATTTATGAGAATACCGTAAATAAATTAAAACAATCAGATGTTAATCAATTAAATGCTTGGGTAGGAAATAAAAAAGTAGAAAATAACTATACGGATATTGATACATTATTCTCTAGCGATGTTTTAACTATTGAATCAAAAATTAAAAGTAGAAAAGTTATTGCGGAATCTTTAAAAAAATTACCAATAACAAAAACTGAAGGAATTGATTTACCATTATCTACAATGGTTAGTGTAGCAAACAAAACTATCAAAAACTATATTGATGGTTTAAATGAATCTGATAAAAAAGAATTAATGAATTTGTTATCAGAAGATGATTCAAAATTAAATGAAAAATACAACACACTTAAAGAAGGTGTTGTTGAAAAACTAACAGAAATGAAAAATGCTAGCACTGATAATTCAATGCAAATAAGAATTGATGAAACCATATCAAAAGTAATTTCTGAAAAATACGACAAACTTACGTATTTCAAACTTAAGAATCTTAAAGAGAATCTTTAATCATTATCGGACTTGAACTTTTTTTGGACATACTTAGCCTTGGAAAGTTCAGCTCTTTTAATAATTGATTTTTTAACAAATTCCTTTCTTTTAAAAAGTTCACCACTTTGACGAGTCTTAATAACTTTACTTTTATAAAGTTTTAAAGCCTTCTCAATCGTAATGTTGTTATTTAGTTTAACTATTATCATATATTACATATATCACAAATATACAAAAAATTTTGACTATTGACCTAAAAACCCCTATTTTTATGGAAACAATAAACAGAATAATATGAAAATTAATGAAAAAGGGGAAAACCTCTCAACTATCCGGTTTTAAAACCGCGAAAGTTATCTACGGAACAGTCGATTCCATAAACCTCAAATCTCTATACTTAAACATCCAAACGTGGGTGGAACCAATAGAAGAAACAGAAAATTGGACAAGAGTTGTCCTAAATCTAAGTCGAGGTATAAAACATTCAATATATAAAACAATTAATAAAAAAATCTTTACAGATAAATTTATTGTTGATTTAGATTTACGTTCAAGTGGTCTTAATGTGGGAAAAAAATCATTTATGAATCTTGAAATAAATTTTTATCTAAAAGAAGAAGGTTTTGACATCAAAGGTCTTGAAATAAAAAAATCCTTACAAGAAATTACAGAACAAATTTTTAAAACAAACTTTTCAAAGAATGAATATTTTACTTTTTATTTAACCAAAAAGAGTAAAATGGAAGAAGAATTGTTACAAACCAAGAATGTTTAATATTTATAAATAAAACATTCAAAATGAATTTAAGAATATTACAACCAAGCGAATCAGGAAAAGGTATATTAGTTGAGTACGATGCGGGATATATTAACCCAAATGACAATCGTAATGAAAACTTAATTAGAGAATCTAGCGATATGTTAGACCACTCTAAACCATTTGAATTTTATGCCGTATTACAAAAATATGACACCCCAAATAGAAATGGTAGATTATACCCTGAACGTATATTAAAAAGAGAAGCTGAAAATTATAAGAAAATGATTAAAAAGGGTACCGCCCTATCCGAGTTAAATCACCCGGAATCATCTCTAATAGATTTAGATAGAGTGTCTCACGCAATCACCGAAGTATGGTGGGAAGGAAATGTCCTAATGGGTAAGATAAAATTACTTACCTCACCAGGTTACCACGAAAGAGGTATCGTATCAACTAAAGGTGACTTAGCAGCAAACTACCTTAGACAAGGTGTTACATTAGGTATATCCTCAAGAGGGGTTGGTTCCCTTAAAAAGATTGGAGAACAAAATGAAGTACAAGACGATTTTGAATTAATTTGTTTTGACTTAGTATCATCACCATCTACTCCGGGAGCATATCTATTCTTAAATAAAGAAGATAAAAATCTTTATGATGAGAACTTAGAAGAAGAGAAAAAAATGAGTGTTGAAAGACACGTTGGAGATTCCGGAAACAAATCGCTTGACTTAATGAAAAAATTAAACGATTATTTGGGATACTAAATAAATAAC
>Ga0114973_10004017_pt1 | contig 10280 bp, 12 predicted proteins | sample M_140807_MF_Meta_FD_87025 | JGI IMG/M metagenome (GOLD analysis project Ga0114973, IMG submission 87025) | Freshwater microbial communities from Lake Montjoie, Canada to study carbon cycling - M_140807_MF_MetaG | ecosystem: Environmental > Aquatic > Freshwater > Lake | place: Lake Montjoie... | reverse complement strand
TATAAAACCTAAATACATTTTTCGGAATGTTATAATAAAAGTTTATGAGAGAAAAACTTATAAACTTATAGTATAAAAAAAAGTTTATTAGAGAAAAACTTATAAACTTATAGTATAAAAAAACTAAATACATTTTTCGGAATGTTATAATAAAAGTTTATGAGAGAAAAACTTATAAACTTCTAGTATAAAAAAACTAAATACATTTTTCAGAATGTTATAATAAAAGTTTATGAGAGAAAAACTTATAAACTTATAGTATAAAAAAACTAAATACATTTTTCGGAATGTTATAATAAAAGTTTATTAGAGAAAAACTTATAAACTTATAGTATAAAAAAACTAAATACATTTTTCGGAATGTTATAATAAAAGTTTATGAGAGAAAAACTTATAAACTTCTAGTCTAATAAAAGTTTATGAGAGGAAAACTTATAAACTTATAGTATAAAAAAACTAAATACATTTTTCGGAATGTTATAATAAAAGTTTATTAGAGAAAAACTTATAAACTTATAGTATAAAAAACCTAAATACATTTTTCGGAATGTTATAATAAAAGTTTATTAGAGAAAAACTTATAAACTTATAGTATAAAAAGGATTTATTGAAAAGGAATTTTCAATAAATCTATAGTATAAAAAAAACTAAATACATTTTTCGGAATGTTATAACAAATTTTTATTATAAAAATTTCTGATAAACATCTAGTATAAAATATGAAACTCAATATAAAAAAAGATTTATAAAAATTTCCAATTAATAACTAGTTATAAAATATGAAACTCATTATAAAAACACAATGCATGCATGTTTATTTTTAAAAATTATTACGAATTTTTCTCAAATCAGAATCTTGTATTACTAAAATTTAAGAACAGTTTTTTATATAGAGGAATATTCTTTTTAGAAATTTTTTAACGCAAAAGTTTTTTACTAGGGATATTTTTTCGAAGATTTTTTATACAAATGATTTTTCCACAATTGCAATTTATAGGAGATATTTGTATTTTCACAAGTTTCAATTAAGGACCCCTTTTTTGTTTTCTTACAGCTTATATTTTTTAATATAAAAACTTTACATAGAAATCTTTCTTTCGGTTAAGGTTTTTTTGCTTGCTTTTTTTCGGTTTATAAAAATGTCCTTTTTTCGTTTTAGTTAAGTTTAATTATTTATTTTATTTTTATTTTGATACTCTTTTTTTTTTTGGAAAATTTTTTCTATATAAAAAAAGTTATAATGATGTTATAAATTTCTATAGAATTTTTTTTTTTCCAAAAATTTTGTTCTTCCTATTTGTTAATAAAAATTATAAATAAAAAAGTTTTTGAAATTAAAAAATATAGTTAAAAGTAAGAAAAAGAAGAATTTTCTAGAATTCAAGATTTTCTGGAATTATGAAATTGAAAAAATTGAGTTTGCAAGCAAAATGACCGGATTTCTAAAAAGGAGAAAAACAAAGAGAGATATATGAAATATGAGACAATTCATTACGGCAAACTGTTTTTTCGGCTTGCTTTTTTCCGGCTTTTTCTATCGCGAGAAATGAATAAAAGCACTATAGAAATATAATATAAACCATAATTTGTTATTTGATAACACTCTCAGTATTTTCATTTATTACTTTATGAATCCATCGTCAGAAATAGAATATTCAGGTAATATTTATATACTTTTAGGCGTATTTTTTGCAAACGGAGAATTCTTAGATAATTCATATTTATATTTCAATTTATACGATAAAAAGAAAAGTATCGATTCGGAATATTCTTCGGATTTATTGTATATTGATTATCTTATATCGAAGGAATTTAAAATTCAATACTTTAAAAAGGTTAAAAGTAAAAAGGAATACTCGAGCATTTACTATAATTCCGGTTATTTCAAGAATTTCTTATTAAATTTCTTTACAAAAAAAAAGTTACTGATAATTTTTATTTATTAAATGATAATCAAATGTTAAATATCTCATATGGATTAAAAACCGCTGTTAATAAAGAATATTTATACAATATTATATTATATAAAAAAGATAAATTAAAGCAGAAACTTGGGATTTTGGATTCTTAAATCTGGAATTCTTGGATTTTGGAAATTTCTTTTTTTAAGGCTTGAATCTGGAAAGCTTGGATTTTGGACTTCTGGATTCCGGAAAGCTTGGATTCCGGAAAGCTTGGATTCCGGATTTTTTAATATAAAAAATTGATTTTTGGTATGCTAATATCGTCTAAAACAGGAAATGTCGTTTATTAGCTCAAGGAAATCTATTCCCCGCGAAATCTGCACCCCTGTCCAAATAAAGCCGCTTCCAGCACCGATGTCGCATAACTTGCCTTACTTGAGTCTTGATTCTTCAGACCCTGTGTGCCCAAAAGCACCCAGACTGAAGGCTTCAAGACCTGTAGGGCGCGTAATGCAGCCATTGGTCCTCGAACCGTACTTTATCTCTCATCTTTAGACGAGTGAGAGAAAAAGAAGCTGTACCTTTTGCTTGTGGAAATATGTTATATTCCATGGGCAAAAAGCTTTTTTTTTTGGTTTTTTATGGATTTTGGGGATTTTTGGTTTGGGGGGAATTTAGGGTTGGGGTTTTTTAGGGTTGGGGGATTTTTTAATGGTGAGCGGAATTGTGGTGGTTGGGGAAAATTATGGTTGGGATTTTTAGGGTGAGGTTTGGGGGATGCTCTGGTGGAGAATAAATAGAATTTCAACCAGAAATTATTGAAATAAAAAATTAACATATTTATAATATTTGCAATATTAATAGCTATATATATAAAAAATACTGATTCAAAAATTCAGGATATAAAAAATACTAATAACGAAATATAAGAATTTTTATATTTTAATAGTTAAAAACTAATTCTCTTAAATTTGTTAAAATTTATCATATTTTCTTTTTTATGTTTTGAACAAAACGCAGCATATGATTCTGTAAAGTAATTATAATTAGCGCGTTTTCCGCATGCGCATAATTTATGAATTAAATTTACCATATTATCTTGCTTATGTTCTCTGCAGTATAAGGGCGAGTCTATTCCAAAAATAGGATATTTAGAACACATAAGACATCTTTTAGATATCATATTTGTCATTAAATAATATTTATGTTCAAAGCAGAATAAAGGTTCAGAATAACCAAAACTTTTTCTTTTTTTACAACTTATGTAATTACATCTATTTTTACAATAAATATCTATTTTCTTTTCTGATAAATTTTTATTATATAAATTATTTTTTCTACAATAAATATCATTGGAAATATAATCAATATCTTTATGTTCTGAACAATGCGTAGGGAATCCATCTATTCCAAATAATGGAATATTTGAACAATTTTCATATAAACAAGTATTCGGTAATACAAACACTAATTCATGCTTATGTTCTGAACAATATAATATTTTATTGTTATCTATGTATTCGGCATTATTTCCACAAGAACATATATTTTTTGACATTTGGATTCTTGAATTGGATTCTTGAATTGGATTCTTGAATTTAGATATCAATTTATATGTTAATACATATTCAATTTTTATCATAGATTTTGTAAAAATCTATTTTGTAAAAAATATATTTGTAAAAATTTTTATAAATATTTCTGGCAATTTTTTTATTGCTTATATATACTAATATTCAACGATTTCAATAAAGCTTTTAAAAAAAACTCTAAAATTTATAAAAAATGTCCGCTACTGCTCCTATAACTTGGTCTCTTAAAGAAAATAAAGATTTGAAATGTGCCGATGGTGGAGGTTTAGCCAAATTTTATGGTAATGCAGGACAAAGTATTGATAAATTATGTATTAAATGCGGAAATTCGAATACTGATATGGGTTGTTTAGTTGGTCTTGGAGGAGGAGCTCCTTTTGAGATTGCAGACCCATTATATAATGTTACTTATCATAATCAGAAATGGAATGATACTCCATTAAATGAGTTTATTCGTTTTATGGATAAAGGAAAAGCTGCTGATGTAAATTTTGGTGCAGGAAAATTAGGCGATATTCAGAAAGCTGAAAGTTGCCCAAATGGATTCAATGGATTTAATGTCGATATTTATACAAGTTCAGCTGGAGCAAATAAATTAAATAATTTTAAACCATTATGCGCAACATATAAAGATAATTTAGTTCAATCTGCAGCACCAGAAAAACCAGCACCTGCAGCACCAGCTATTAGAACATATGGCGATGATACTAATTCATTACAAATTTTAGAGTTAGATAATCTCGCTACTGAAAATTATGAAGAAGTAGAAGTTTTAACTATTACGAATAATGTAACAGTTCGTGTTAATAAAGATACAGAAGCAAGCGGAACTAATGTTTTATATACTGCTCCATTAATTAACAACAATTTGCAAATGATTATTTCATCAGACTATACTGAGGGTGCAGTTGTAGAAAAACAGGAATTTAATTCTAACAAATTCAAACCAGAAGATATGAGAGATTTAGTATCAAATAAAGCATCTATCATAAATTCTAAAGTTCTTTCTTCTAATGTTGTAAGATTACCAATAGAACAATCTCTATTGGGAGATATTGTAACTAAACTATATATTCCCGTAGTAGAAAATGATGTAGATACAGTAAAAGAAGTAGGAATTACATCTACTGGAAAAGTAGTTTCTATTAGTTATAGAAATTTATATATATTATTATTGGTTATTCTAGTAATAGTTCTAGTTATGGTAATGAGAATGAATAGAAATAATAATATGAACAATATGAATAATATGAACAGAATGTAAAAAATAATATAAATATGTATTTTTTTTAACTATAAAATACTATACATTTTTTTTTAAACTATACAATTATCATATGTAAGAAATCTATAAAAAGTTTATTTTTAATAAAAAGTTTATTTTTTAATAAACAATACATTTAAAAAATTTTAATTAAAAAAATATTTTATATACCATATTTTATATACCATATTTTATATAACACATAATATATTCAGAAATTTAAACAATGGGAAATAAAATTTCTAGTAATGGTAATGGATTAATTGGTGATGTAATAGAAGCGATTAATACAACTTTAGATACGCAAGCATCAACAGTGCATGCTGAACCCAATACATCAACAGATTCTACCGTTGCATTACCTATTTTGAAAGTTTATGGTAATGATAAAACATCAATACCAGTTCATAGGGTATTAGATAACACTAATTTTTCAACATCAGACCCTACTGTAGAAGTTAATGCTTTATGTATAAATTCTGAGTTTGTGCCATTAGTAGATAAATTTACAGGTAATTATGATGTTAATACTCCTTATAAAGTTCCTATATATAATACAGTTGCTTCAACATTATTGAAAACTAATTATACAGATGAAAAAAATGTTACTAGTGAAGTTCATTATAATGTTGAAATGTTTAGTCCAGAACAAATTAGAGATATGCAACGAACAGATACAGATACATTATATTCTGATTATTTAATTCCCAAAACAATAATATTACCAATTAGACAATCTTTAGGAGGAGATATTGTAACTACGGCATATATTCCTGTAGTAGAAAATTATATGAATGTTGTAAAAGAAGTTGGTGTTACATCTGATGGATATATAGTTTCCATAAGTTATAGAAATTTATATATTTTATTAATAATAGTTTTAGTTTTGGTTTTAGTATTAGTATATAAATATGTCTATAATACAAACACTACAAATAATAGTAATACTACAAATAAAAGGTAATACGAATAAAAAGTAAAAAATAAAGCATATTATTATAAATAAAATATTTTATAAATAAATTTTATTAATATATTTTTTTTAAATGACAGAATTGTTCTAGATGAGTTCCGCAATCACATATTTTATATTTCATAAGAATATGTCTTAATTCTTCAAATCCTCTTTTCAGTTTTACTTTATCAATTTTTGAAACTGATGTAGTAACACATCCATTTGTTTTTGAAGAAACAACATCGGTTGATTCTTCGATTACTTTAATATAAGTATTGACTGCTGCATCAACTACTATTTTACTTTCGTCATCTTTTCTTTGTCTTTCATATGCTTGTATATATAATACAATAAATGATAGTTGTATTTGTGCTAGTTCTGTTTTTTGATAATCAGCCAATGGCAGATTCTTAAATTTCGCATAATCTTTATTTTTATTGATGATGTTGATTTTGCGGAAAAACCATTCGTTTTCGGGAGTTATATCTCCAAAAATCTCGCAAAATGTAAAGCACCTGAACTTATCATACTTAAAATCCACGATTCTATTACGAACAATATTTTCAATAATAATAGCAACAACCAGCGAGGATTCACCAGAGAAGTCAAAGCTCATTTTTTCAAAATTCAGGTATGTTTATATATGATAATTATAATTTCAATTTTTATTTATAAATATTTTTAATAAAATAAACCTTTATTTTTAATAAAGTATTTTCAATATAATATTTTTAATAAAATAATAAATTATTTTTAATAAATTATTTTTAATATTACCCAATATGTAATTGTATAGCTATTTGAACTAAACTCTGCGCACAAAGCTGAATTATAAATTGTGACCTAAAATTATATGGAGATTCATCATATGATGAAGGCATAAATACATATATATAAAATAATAATATAATAGAAGTTACTATTAAAATACTTAAATGCATATTATGCAATAATATATTATATAATAACAACAATAATATTGGGTATGCTAAATATATTGGGTATGCTAAATATATTGGATAAATATATTGATTATGCTAAATATATTGGGTATGCTAAATATATTGGGTATGCTAAATATATTGGGTATGCTAAATATATTGGGTATGCTAAATATATTGGATAAATATATTGATTATGCTAAATATAATATTTAAATCTTTCTTTTTGGCTCATTACTTAAACCTAAATAATAATTCAGTTGAGTATCTACATTAAATATATAATGAGAAACTATACCAACAGGAATTGTTAATAATACTGCAGTTTGCCAACTTATACCAAAATATGATAATATCCATATCATAAGAACAAAAGATAATATGAGGTCAAATAATGCTATTTTGAATATTCTATAGCTTCTTGCTTTATCTATAAAACTATATGAAGTTTCTTCCATTTTAGATTTGCTATTATATATTTTATATTATATATAAATGATTAGGATATATTTTTTATTAGCTATTATATTAATAGTATTATTTCATCATTTCAATTCTATATTTGCTGAGTTTATAGAGTTCAAAAGAACAGTTTATGAATCCCGTTATTTTGATAATTTAAATGAAAATGATTTAATATTGAGAAATTCCACAATAAATGAATATAGAAATAAATATGTTAATGCATATAGAGAATTTACATTAAGTGAAAAAATAAAAATATGGAATGCTATTAATTCTATTCCTAAATCAAAGATACATAAAATAATAAAAACCAAAGGTTGGAATATTGTAAAATTAGAAGAAAATCCAGAAATAGAATATGGATTTCCACATACAATAGGAGATATTATTATATTACGTAATTTAGATAATTTACAAAGAATTATAATGCATGAATTAGTTCATATTTATCAACGCTATTATAAAGAAGATTCTGATTTATTATTAGAAATGCTAGGTTTTGTTAAAGTTTATCCAATAGATGAAAGAGATTTATATGAATATGGAATAAATGTTCCATTAATATCTAATCCAGATACATATAATGATTATCATTACAAAGGCTGGTTAATAAAATTAATATATGATAATGGACCAATAGATGTTCTTATAAATCTACAAACAAGAGAAGTTTTAAAATTTTCAGAAGTATTTGAATATATTATGCAAGGACAACCTCATGAAATTTGTGCCGAATTAATAACTAGGCATTTATTGGATAATAATGAAAAATCTTCTACTATTTCTTATTGGTTATCTTTATAGATATTTATATGAATTTTTATATGGATTTTTATAGATTCGGTATAGTTATCTAAAAAGATAAAGAATAAATAGTTTTTTTATAAAACAGTTTAAAAAACAATTTTAAAAAAAATAATAAATAGTTTTTTTATAAACCAGTTTAAAAAACAATTTTAAAAAAAATAATAAATATATTTTTTATAAAAAATAATAATAAAATGTATATACAAATATGGTAGGAAAACATAATTCTGAAGCTCATTCAACCCATGTTAGGATTAGTCCTAAAATCACTGGAGAAACCCGAAAAGTTCTCGAAGAAATTATTGCTCTTAGAGAATCTCATTTAGAAAAACACCCAGAACATAAAGAAGAAGTTGGTAAAATTTTAACAGGAATGTTCCCTATAGCAAAAGGAGTTGATCCCGGTAAAAATGAAGCATTAAAACAAAAGTTAAAAGAATTAAAAGATTTAACACACAGCAAGAAAGGAGGCTGTGGTTGCGGATGTGGAGCAGGAACCGGTGGAAAAATGGGAGGATGTGATTGTATGGGAGGAAGTAAAATGGGTGGAAAGCGTAGGTCCAAACGTTCCAAGAAATCAAAAACTGGCGGAAAACGTTCAGCTAAACGCTCACAAAAAAGAAAGTAAAGTTTTTATAGTTTATAGAAACTTTTTATAAAAATAAAACCCATTTTATATACTATAAAATTATAGATTTATGAGCTTTATAACAATATCTACAGAATAACTATTTATATCTAACATAAAGTTTAAATATTTAATTTTTTCTTCTGTTAGAGAAAGTGTCATATAATAAACATAATCATAAGGAAATTCAGAAAGTTCATCTAATAAATATTCTTTTGACATTTCAATAAATTCATTATCTAATGTTTCCTTAGTTATCCAAGTAAATATATTGAAATCATCTGCAATTTTCTTGCGTAATAAATGTATTATTTTTTTTTCTTGCTTTTTCTTTGAGATAACATTACTTCTTGCTTCTATAATAGAATCATTAATTTCAGTTTTGGATTTTTTCTTTATAGATTCTTCAAGTAATCTTAGATTTTCAATTAATGAATTATTTTTTTCTATAGCAGAATCTAATTCTACTTTTACATTTTCTAATTCGTTTTCCAATTGATTATTTTCTATAAATAATGATTGTGATTCAGTAATCAAATCTTTTATTTGCTTATTTTTTATTTCTGAATTCTCATTAATCCTTTCCATATAAGAATTGATAACGCCATTGATTTCTTTATTATACATAAACATTAATAATTTATCCTGTAAATCTGGGATAACATTGCTAGTATCAAATTTTGCTTCTTTTTTAAGAATAATATAATTTAGTAATTTTACAGAACCATATTTATTTATATAATAAGAACCATTATATCCAACATATTCTTTTTTTTTAATTAAAGATTTCTTAAATGCTTCTGCATCTATAGAAAAATATTCTAATAACGATTCATAAGGAATATAAACTAGTCCTTTATACTCTATTATTTCAAACTTAATGATTCCTATATTATTTAAATAAGCTATCAAATCTTCATAAAACCCATCATTATTATATCCTTGAACAATAAGCGACATTTGAAAATTGTGAAACTTTGAGTTGTGAAACTTTGAATTCTTACTTTGGTTTGTAGTTTTTATATATAATTAAAATTCAAATTTTGAATATATAAATATTCTTAATATATAAAGAATTTATATAAAACAAAAAAATAGAAAAAAAATATAATGTTTGATACTGAGTATCGATTTTATTATTAAACTGTTTATGCTTGTTTCTTATAGTTGGGGTTCTCATGTCTCATGTAGCATCCATCCCATTGCTCAAAGCTTGATAATGCAAACATAGAAGAAGCAATACCAATAATAGCTCCTAAAACACTCATATACATTATAGCAGTATTCTTTTTCTCTTCTGCTATTTTAGCAGCATCAGATAAGCTTCCTGATTGTTGTATTTCTGCTCCTGCTGATGTAAGTGCGTTTATTCCTATCATAAATGCAAGAATAAGTATAATTACTGATGTTACAATACCAACACCAATACTAATTAATCCCATTTTAAGGACTTTAGCCCAATTTTCACCACTGAAAATATTCAAACTTGGGCTTGGTGGTTCATAAATATACTGACTTTCATTTGAAGACATTTTTATGTTATATATCGTATAATATAGTTTTATATATTATAGAACATTTTTTTACTAAAAAAATATTATTTTGTTTCATACTAAATTTTTTTACCATATTTTTTTACTAAAAAAATATTATTTTGTTTCATACTAAATTTTTTTACCATATTTTTTTACTAAAAAAATATTATTTTGTTTCATACTAAATTT
>Ga0114973_10004016_pt1 | contig 10281 bp, 11 predicted proteins | sample M_140807_MF_Meta_FD_87025 | JGI IMG/M metagenome (GOLD analysis project Ga0114973, IMG submission 87025) | Freshwater microbial communities from Lake Montjoie, Canada to study carbon cycling - M_140807_MF_MetaG | ecosystem: Environmental > Aquatic > Freshwater > Lake | place: Lake Montjoie... | reverse complement strand
AGACTGAGAATTCCATTTGAAGAAAATAATAATTCCCGGAATTATATTAGTAAAATGTTAAAATATGATAAATTGTTACAAGCAGAAAATTCAATTAGCAACAAACAAGAATTTGTAAGTGCTTGTATACAAACATTCACAAATAAAGTTTCTTTTGGTATTTACAACGTAACAAATACGGGTTATATTACTACTGAAATTCTGATTGAAAAGTTAAAGATGACTATTGCAAAGGATAAAAATTTTACATTAATTGATGAAGAACAATTGTATAAAAATTATGCAAAAACACCACGTTCTAATTGTGTTATGAATAATAGTAAGTTGTTAGAAACCGGAATTAAAATGAAAACCGTTGATGAATCAATTGATTACTGCCTAAATAATTGGAAATAATATGAATAAAAAACAAGTTATAATAGATTTTATAAATCAAGTAAAAAAAGAACAGTTTATACCTGAATACTGTCACAATTTAAAAGGTGTAAGAAATAAAGTATTTTACTCTGGTCCATTGATGGATGATGATGAATTGGTTGAAGCTATTGATTCATTATTATTTGGTAAGTGGTTTAGTAGTGGTGAAAAGGTGTACAAGTTTGAACAAGAATTTAGTAAAAAGATAAACCAGAAATACTCTGTAATGGTGAATTCTGGTAGTTCTGCTAATCTTGTAATGATTGCGGCTCTTAAAAAACATTTTAAATGGGTTGATACTGATGAAATTTTATTGTCTGTAGTAGGGTTTCCTACTACATTGAATCCAATTGTTCAAAATAATTTAAAGCCTGTATTTGTAGATATTGAGTATGATACTCTTAATTTTGATTTGGATGAATTAATAAAAAAGATCACACTGAATACTAAAGCTATATTTGTATCACCTGTATTAGGTAACCCGCCAGATATGGATAGACTTATTGAGATTGCCAAAACACACAACCTAGAAATTATTATGGATGGTTGTGATAGTTTTGGAAGTAAGTGGAAAGGTAAGGATTTATGTGAATATGCTGTTGCTACTAGTTGTAGTTTTTATCCTGCACATCATATTACCACTGGTGAAGGCGGAATGGTTAGTTCAAATATAGAAGAAATCGTTAAATTGGCAAGATCATTTAGTTGGTGGGGAAGAGACTGTTTCTGTATAGGACCAGCAAATCTATTAAAAAATGGTAGCTGTAATTGTAGATTTAGCAATTGGATTAAAGAACTGCCATATCAAATTGATCACAAATATTTCTTTACTCAAATTGGATATAATTTAAAGCCTCTTGATTTACAAGGAGGTATTGGATTAGCTCAATTAAAGAAATCAGATAAATTTCATGAAATCAGAAAGACTAATAAGAAGACAATTCAATCCATCCTTGAATCAATTAAGTCATTGAAATTTCCTTCACAAGATGAAAGAGCTGATGTTTCTTGGTTTGGAGTTCCTGTTATTTGTGACTCCTATTTGTCAAAGAATAAGTTGGTAAATTATTTAGAGTCTAATGGTATTCAAACAAGAAACTATTTTGCTGGAAATATTTTATTACACCCTGCATATTCACATTTGGAACATTGGAGTAATTATCCTAATGCAAATGGTGTATTAGAGAAAGTATTTTTTATTGGTTGTTCTCCAACTATTACAAATGATAACATTGAATACATCAGTGAAGTAATTTCTAAATATGAAAATTGATTTATTTGGAGGTACTGGATTTATAGGTAGTAATTTTAATAAATTATATGAGGAGTGTACTCATGTACATAACAGAGAAGATAATGTTCCTATACATGAAAATGTATTGTATATGATTAGTACTACACATAATTATCATGTATTTGATGATATTCATAAAGATGTAGACACCAATCTGACAAAGTTATTAAATGTATTACAAAATTGTAAAGATAAGAATATTGTTTTTAATTTTATTAGTAGTTGGTTTGTATATGGTGATGTACAATTACCAGCAAAAGAAGATAATATCTGTAAACCAAAGGGATTCTATAGTATTACAAAACGATGTGCGGAAGACTTGATTGTAAGTTATTGTGAAACGTTTAAGATTAAATATAGAATATTAAGATTATGTAATGTATATGGTCCATCTGACGGAGGAGTATCAAAACAAAAGAATGCTTTACAATATTTAATCAATGAAATTAAAGCTAATAATGAGATCAAATTATACTATGACGGTGATTTTATTAGAGACTATATGTATGTTGATGATGTATGTAAGGCAATTTATTCTGTTTTATATAGATCTGAATATAATCAAATTATAAATATTGGTAGTGGTATTCCTCAAAAGTTTAGAGAAATCATTGATTTTGTTGTAAAAGAAACAAATTCAACCAGTAAAATTACTGCTATTGATGCAGTAGATTTTCATAAGATTGTACAAGTAAAAGATATGTACATGGATGTGAGTAAATTAAACAATTTAGGATTTAAACAACATATAGACATTTTTGAAGGAGTTAAACAATTAATATGAATATACTAGTAACAGGAGGATGTGGTTTTATAGGAAGTCATTTCATTGAAGAGATTTTGAAATTGACGGATTTAAATATGGTTTATAATTTAGATTGCGGTACATATGCTGCTAATAAACATTTACCATTTCAAGAAGATTCTAAATATCATAGATTGAATATGGACATTTCAGCGCCATATTTTCCAGATCAAAAAAAGTATTTTGAATCATTAAATTTAGACTGTGTAATTCATTTTGCGGCTGAGTCTCATGTGGACAATTCAATTAAAGGACCAAAGAAGTTTATTGATACTAATATTAATGGTACTTTTAACTTATTAGAGATTTTTAAAGGTATTAATATAAAGAAATTTATTCATGTATCAACAGATGAAGTATTTGGTAGTTTAAGTTATAAAGAAGCAGAGTTTAGTATAGATAGCCCGTATAGGCCAAACAGTCCTTATGCTGCAAGTAAAGCTGCTAGTGATTTATTGGTAAGAAGTTATGTTAAGACTTATAAGTTTCCAGCAATAATTACCAATTGCAGCAACAATTTTGGACCAAGACAATTCCCAGAAAAACTTATACCAGTTTGTATTAATAAATTAAAAAATAAAGAAAAAATACCATTGTATGGAAACGGAGAGAACATTAGAGATTGGATCTATGTTAAAGACCATGTTAATGGGTTAATTAATGTTCTATTAGATGGTATTGTAGGAAAACAGTACTTGATTGGGGGTAACAATGAAATATCTAATATACAATTAATACACTCAATTGTTGCTGCTTATGAGAACATTACAAATCAAAAAGTTGAATGGGAATGGTTTGAATACGTTACAGACCGTAAAGGTCATGATTTTAGATATGCAATTGATACCAAAGACTTTATGATGAAATTTCCAAATTTTAAATTAAGTGATTTTAATGAAGGTTTAAGAAAAACTGTTCAAAGTTATCTTTAATTAAATTAATTTTTTTTATATTTTTCTAAAGAATCAATTACAAATTTACTATTGGATGTATAATTTTTATTAAAAATATAAGATTCTAATCTTTCTATATTCCATGGCATTTTATAATATGTCTCTAATAGTGTTACAAGATGTTGATAAAATTCTTTGGATCTAATTCTAGCATTTTCTTTTGTTATACAAAAATGACCTCCTGGTACAAAATCATATTTTGATGGGTACGGACAATCAAATAAAGATTCCCATGTTTCATTTAAAAACAAATTATTATCATGTGGATGGCCGGTATCTGAACATGTCCACACACCTCCTGAGTATATTGAACTATACAACTCACTTAAAGCAAATCCCCAATATCCATCAAAATGTAACATTGAAGATTTTGTAATAAAATCAATGTCTGAATTTATTATTTCAATATAATTTTCAATATGATCAAACGGATAATCTTGAGAAAAGAAAGTTATATCAGCTAAATTTTCATAATTGTTTAATATATGATAAAAAAATGTATGTACATCACGACCAACATTATTTTCAATATATATTTCATTATCTAAATTTAGATTTTTTCCTTTTCTATATTTTTTAATAGAAACATCTTTGTTTATTTTAGTTACCCATGATGTATCTCTAACAAATGCGGAAATGACTAATTCTTTTTGCATATAACATATATATTAAAAAAAGTATAGTAGTGATACTTATAAAGTCTTAAGATTAGTAAGGGGGTTGTGTCTTGGATATGACCCCCATTTGTATAAAAAGTACTCAAAACCAGCCTTTTCATTCATTTTTGTATTTTCAATTTGTTCAGGTGATTTAGTTCCAATACTTACAAAATGATAGAAATTTAGATTATAATTTCTCTTCAAATTTAAACTACATAAGTTACATTTTAAAAAGAATTCCCAATCTACTACATGACCGCTTGGATATGTTTCATCCCATCCACCTATTTTTAGATAATTTAGTTTAGACATTAAGAATGGGAGAGTTGATCCTGTGTTATCTATTTGTTTTTTTCTAAATTTAACTTCTTCTGTCTGAAAATGCAAAAGATTGAATTCATTTAATGACTTTCCAAAATCATATTTAATGAATTGTTTAAACATACTGTCATAGGGTTCAATTTGATTGGGAGTAACAACATCATTACTTGAATTATAATTTTCTAGTAAAATACTATCCCAATCTTTTGGAAACACGTTGTCATCATTTACAACCAATATATCTTTGTTAGTAGATGAATATACACCAAAATTTGTAGCTTTAGTCTGTCCATAATTTTCTTCAAAGATAATTGATTTAATTTTATCTTTATATTTATCTAAAACGGATTGATTTATTTCTTTTGTACCGTCAACGACTACAACAATTTCATTTTTATATTTTTGACCTGATAAAATTGATTCAATGCATAAATCAAGATATTCTGGTTCTTTATAGGTTGGTATAATTACTGATATCATAGTTCCTTTTCCCAATTAATTAATGGTGACATCCAAGGTAAATCACCATGAGTAGAATAACTTGGTATTGGACTAATTAATGCATGTCCGTTGTCTCTTAATTCCAAAAACATCTTATAATCTTCAGGATAAGTACCAGAAGTCCACTTTCTTAGTATTGATTCATTAGTTCTTAATGTTTTGACTCTTGATGCAAAAGTCATAGTGGTGGAATTAGTTAGTTTCCAATGACATGAGTCTGACAGAAATACCTGAGTATATTCTCCACCATTTTCAACTTGTGGGTTTCCACCTTCTGTACCATTTATATATTTATCTGGATGATCATACAAACACACAAAATTAGCACCTATTTCAAATCCTTCTTCTAGAATTTTCTTTGAATTAGGTCTGTGTACATAATCATTTTCAACAAAATATACAATTTCATTGTCATTCAACTTTAATGCCATGTCTAATACAACATTAAATGTTTGTGCTCCACTTCCTTTATTACATTGTATGATGTTATCAATTGGTATATAAGACTTTATCATATTATACGTTGATTCACATACATTGTCTGCTAGTACAATAATGTCTTCTGTATTGTTATTTAGAAAATTTTTGATAAAATTTCTAAGACAATTTTCATTGTTGATGTAAGGAGCTTTTACTTTTTTATATCCAACATCACTTATTCTATAATAAACTTTCATTGAATTTATATATTTTTTTCCAGGGTATTCATATCCAGAGTGATCAACATTAGAATTATGTAAACTATATGGTAAAAATTTAATAGATCCAGTATATAACCAACCTTGTTCATAATAATATCTAAGTTGATCTTTTAAAGGACTTGGAATTGATTTTATATAATCAGATGTAGACCACCAAAAATTTCCAGAAAAATGAGGGCTGTTTACATCATTTTTATCTAAACGTTCAGTACCATGATAATTACAGTTAACTCCAACGCAATTATATTTATTTTTTCTGAGAATATCCAAACAATTTTTAAATTTTGTTATATTAAAATAATTTAATAAATCTCTCCAATCTTGTTGAGGTTTATTGCTTTCATGGTATGTCACACCTTTATTTGTAATATATAAAATATAACTGTCATTAAGTTTGCAAAAATCACTTAATATTTTAATACTACCATATTCAGATGAACTTTCATAAGTAACGTATACTTTAATTTTATTATATTTCTCACTTAATTTTATGATTTCTTCATTTTTTTCATTGATGCAACAATGAATGTATTCACATTTTTCATATAATCCAGAAGATATAATCAAAGCAAATTGTTCATTAAATATTTTTATCCAATTATTATTAAATAAAAAGTTGTGCCAGAATACATTTATTCTATAAATTTGTCTCACAAATCATTCTTTCTACTATTTTTTTTGTTGTAAGATTGTCATATAAATATTGATAAAAATATGACAAGTGTTCTATATACAGATCTTCATCAATTTCCAAATCATTGAATGACTTAAAATCAATATTTGTTATTGTAGATCTATCATTGTATGTAATATTATCAGTTAATTTATTAATATCAATATTTTTTATTGATTTCCAACAATCTATTAATTTCTGTTTTGGGAAGTTAAAAAGACAAGTAGACGGACAATTTTTTATGTCCAAGAATAAAGGAACGCATCCATTTGCCATTATTTCATAATGTCTTAAACAATCCCATCCTGCTTTTTTCCATGTAAATCCAAAATATGATTGTTTATAATCATCATAATATGATTTTTCATCATAGAAGACATAAGTATCACCAACACCAGGAATTATTTTTGATATGTACTTATTTTTTTCAAGCGTTGGCAATGTTATTTTTTCTTCTGGATAACCAAATGTTATGGGTTTTACATATGGATATTTCTTAGAATCAGATTCAGTTAATTCTCTTTTGAAGTATATTCCTCTTCCAAGTAACTTAGGTTGTACATTATAGATTGAATATCTATCTAAACATATTCCTGGTATTTGTGTTATTTCTCCTGGTGGTAATATATCAGTAACATCATCACCATCAATAAATATGATTTTATTTTTTGTATAATATTGAAGTACCAAATCCAATTTATCAACACATCTATAAATTGCTCCGTAAACTATAAAATCAAAATACCTATTCTTAATCTTATTATCTATATCAGTTCTATCAATTTCAATATCATCCAAAGTACTACTCAATGTAAATCCTCTACCGTGAAATTTATGTATCAGTGAGTTTTTATCAACATTTTTAGACATGTGCCATAAATGATGTAAATCAGTAACATCAGATCCAAATAGTGATCTTAATCCATGAAAGATAGTATCTGCCATGAAATCTTCTCTTTTATTGGATGCTATATACAATATTTTCATTCATTTACAAACAAAACGTCTTGTTGAGTTAGTTCACCGTCTATTATGTGATCATATAATACATCAACAGGTCTAATATTATTTCTTGATAGAAATTTAACAATGTCTTGCTTTAGAGGAGCGTTTTCATTTAATGACATCAATGATACTTCAATTAATAGATACTTACATTTTTTAATAGTATCCAATCCACCTTTTATTATATCTAATTCAGATCCTTGAGTGTCCATTTTAATGAAATCAAATGTTTCATTTGTGATATCATCTAATCTATTCATCTGTAATGATATAGTCTCACAATTATTTTCATCAAAGAAACTGGAAATTTCTTTGTACATTGAACAGCCTGTAGATCCTTTATCTTTTTTGTTGATATAAAAATCTACAGATTGTTTTTTTTCATTTCCCAATAAAGTGATTATGTGTTTATAATTCTTTTCTTTTAATGTATCTGACCAAAATGGATTTGCTTCAACCAAAGTCAGATTAGAAGTTGGCCAAATTGTTCTACACAAGTTAGCAAAATAACCATCATTGGCTCCAATATCAAGTATATTAGATGGATTAAAATTATAATGGGTTTTAATTTTATTTAATGCGTTTATATCCATGATTAATTATTTTATAAACGTTTTATATTCTGTTTTACTTGGCCATTCTGTTACGTCACCGTATAGTTTTTTGAACATATCAGTTGGTGCATGAATATAATTAACATCATTAAATGGAATTGAATAATTATAATTATCCCATTTTTCTTCAACATATTTACCGTTATAATTTCTTATATGTTGTGGAATTGCAGAGTTCCCAGGAGATGTAGTTGAATTTCCATTAAAGTGATGAGATACACCTAAAGAAATTACTTCTACATTTTTAAGTTTACACCTGTGTTTATAATCATTATCTTCACATCCAGCTAACAAAAAGTTTTCATCAAATGGACCAACTGAATTCCATGTATCTTTATGAATTCCATACAATGAAAATTCAAATGAATTATTGTACGTTCCACATAAAACATTTGGTGTAGTTCTATTAGTAATTTCATTTAATATTTCTTCACTGAACCTTGCATCTTCCTCACCAATGATGATTTTGTCATAACCAAGAACATTAAACGCAATATTACAACACAAGTTCCATCCTCCTGATGCTCCTAAGTTCTTTGATGTTTTATATATTAAATCATTTTTGATTTTGTCAGGAATTTCTTGATTGCCGTTATCGACAAAATGTAATTTAGTGTTTGGATTATCTTCATAGTTAAACCATTCACAAAAGTAATTAACTGCGTTATATCCTAATACAAATAGATTATTTTTCATATATTTTTATTATTTCTGTAACAACTTCTTTATCTGTTAAGTATGGATTAAATTCTACATGTTGTTTATTTTTAAAATAGTGTATTGGTCCTAATCTTGGTTCTTTTAACTTTCTGATTACACCATTATATCCATACAACTGATGTACAAAATCACCTGTTATTATTGTTCTACAACCTACACCAGCGGCAAGATTACACAATCCTCCTTCTGCGCCTAAAAATCCATCACTGTATTTCATTAATGAACATTCAAACAATAAAGATTTTTGATCATTTGATGAAATATTAGTAGTGGATAGTTGAGATGTACCTGATGGAAATCCTACTTCAATTGGATATACATAGTCTATTATATTGTCAATTATATATTTTATATTTCTATGTTTTCCGCCATATCCAAATCCTGGTACATCAATACCTTTTTTATATTGTTCTTCTGTAAATAGAAAACTTCTTTCTTCCCAATTTGACATGACACATACAACTGGTTTATTGTTTTCTTTTCTAATATCATCAATTAATTGTTTTGCTATAGTATCATATTCAGAATTTGTATTTAAATGAAATTCTGTATCTGTATTTTTAATGTCTGACATTAATTGCATTTGAGTTGGAGGGGGTATATCAAAATGCATTTGACCCAATTTAATTATTTTACTGTATTTGGAAATATCAAATGTGATTTGAGGATTTGGACCCTGAGGATTTGATACAAATACGTTTGATATATTTTTATCATTTTCTAAAATATCCTTCATTTGTGGCAATCCAATCAAATAATCCACAGTGTCACATTGTTTTTCCTCAAGTAACTTTCTTGCAACAGAGGTTGAAAATGCAATATCACCAAAAAAACCATGTACAACAACTAGATATTTAATCATACTTCAATTCTATAGTTTGTGCTTTTGATCCATTTTACATGTGGCATACCACTTTCAAAAACTTCAACGTCAGCTTTTAAGTTTTTATGTCCAATATATCTGTCTTTATATGACTGTTCAATAAAATATCTTCTTCCTTCAAAGAAGTCTTTTTTACCATTGTCATTTTTCTTTGACATATCACCATTATCAGAGTGGTAAAGACATAAAAAGGTTCCTACTTTGTTTCTTTTAACTGAAATATTTGCCCATTTAAATCGTTCTCTTAGATCTTCATCTTCATTCCCCCACCCTTTATATAAAGGATTTAGACCATTGATCTTTTCAAAGTGTGAACGTTTCATTGCAATAACTCCACCAAAAAATGCAGGATCAATTTCTACATGCCAATTTTTATATCCTCCTGGTATATCATTTGGATCTCTTGACGTTTGATTATCTTCACTTAAGAATATTCCTTTTATAGCAGGTTGAATTGGATGATCCTCAACATCATAACTAACATCATCAGTTGGATAGTAATCTACTTGATGTAGAATGATAATGTCTCCTTGTGAATGTAAAAATCCTACGTTTTCTACACAAGCGATTCTAAAATTATCATTATCATTTTGTTCAGATATAATAATTTCATAACTTTCATCTTTGAATTTTTCTTGTAATCTTGGAAGTAATATTTGTAAATGTTCCTCCCGATTTCTATAAGGTATTATTATAGAATATTTTATTGAGTTATTCATATTATGCTAAGTTTTT
>Ga0114973_10004013_pt1 | contig 10286 bp, 12 predicted proteins | sample M_140807_MF_Meta_FD_87025 | JGI IMG/M metagenome (GOLD analysis project Ga0114973, IMG submission 87025) | Freshwater microbial communities from Lake Montjoie, Canada to study carbon cycling - M_140807_MF_MetaG | ecosystem: Environmental > Aquatic > Freshwater > Lake | place: Lake Montjoie... | reverse complement strand
AGGTAAAAAGTAAAAAGTAAAATAAAAGTAATCTTGTTAGTAATTATTCAATTTCGCGAGGTACAATAATGTAGCCAGATATATGGTCGTGCTCTAAATTATATTTCATATAGCCCTTCTTTATGTAGCAGATACCTAGCTCTACATTATTTGCGCAGTGTTCATCAATGTCTTTCTGTGAATCTATTTCAATCATTTTACAATCTGGGTTTTTGTCTAAATACATATTTTTTTCTTGGAAAGATATGTATTCATATGCTTTTTCCAATGACGACATTAATTTGACAATGGTAAAGTTTTTAGGAGAATGGTTATATAAAACAAGAAACACTGTCATTTTATTATTTTTGTGTTGTTTTGATTTGTTTTGTTTTTGATTTGATTTGATTTGGTTTATAACTCCATCCAATAAGTATTTAAACAAATCAATTTTTTTTATAATCTAATATATAATGACTACTCCATTTTGGTTCAATAATCCATCTATATTATTTAATAAGGACTACATATTACAATTATGGCCAACCACGCAAATGTCATTTGACGCAAAATTGAATGCGATTAGCCGAATTGTCATATTGTTATCGGTTTTAGGATTTTTACTAACAAGAAATTGGAATTTAATTATAATTGGAATAATAACTTTGGCAATTATCTATTCTATTTATAAATTTAGAAAACAAAATATTGTTAGTTCTTTGAAAAAAAAAGAAGGTTTTAGTGTGAATCCTACAGCTTCTATGAATCCTATGCCGAAATCAAATGCCGACACTCTTGACGCCATTTTAAAAGCTGGTTTCCACCCCACCACCAAAAAAAACCCATTTGGCAACGTATTATTGACAGATATTATGGACGACCCAAACCGTCTCGCTGCTGCCCCCAGTTTTAATCCCGATGTATATGACGATATAAACAGTGTAACCAAAAAACAGACGCAAATGTTGTACCCCGGTATAAAAAACACTAACAAACAGCTATATGGCGACTTGTTTGATAATTACCAATTTGATAGGCTGCTAATGCAGCGTTTTTACAGCACAGCAAACACGCGTGTTTGTAACGATCAAGGCGCATATTCTAAATGGCTTTATGGCTCAATGTACTCCGGTAAGGAAGACACACCCGAAGGCGCTTGGATGCGAGACAAGGATAATCTTAGGTATATTCTTATCTAAATTCTTTTTGGAGTTTTTATTTTTTGCTTATAAAAATTTTAAAATTAAATTCTAATTTAAAATGTTTAGAAAAAAATTATTGTTATACATATATATATATAATGGCACACGTGACTGACTATACTTTTAATAATATGGGAAGAATGGGCAATGATGACTGTGTCATTTCCCAAACCGATATCCAAAACACGTCCGCTTGCAACTACTTGCTACAAAACTATTTTACCAAGGACTGCACCATGAAGAATGCCAAGGCGCTGGCGACTGCCCAACCTTGTGTCAACTATTCGGGCACAATGGGCTCCGATATTTGCGGCTCCAACATTGATGCCAGCTCCGAGCTTCTCATCGGCGCCCTACAAACCCATCCAAAGACCAAAGTTGATCTATTTGGCCGCCCCTTTGCCACCGTCCCCTTTTTAGGAAGAGGATCTGTGGACCCTATTTTAGAATCGCAGATTCAGCAAGGCGAGGCAGTAACTAATAAACGCAGTGTTACGCGCCTAATGGAAAAAAGCCATTTAAAATATCAGACTATACCACTTATCCCCGAAATGAAGAACAATATTCAGAATCCTAGCCTTATGATTGAGTCAGTCGCATCAGATGGCTGGATCAGAGGCGGCGTGCCATCGCGCGAACTAACACGCGACCGCGATTTCTACACTACGCATACTGCCGGGCAAGCGATGCCTTAAATTATTTCAGTTTGCCTCTACAAAATGGACAACTGTGGGCCGACGTTTTGAGGTGTGTATAGCATGTTATACATGTGTCGTGTCCTTTAGCTAATGTACATACATTTACCATAATTATACTATTGACATCATTTAAGCAGACTCCGCATTCAGTCATTACAATTGTTTCATCTGTCACTTCTTTACAATAATCAGCATCGGTATTAGGCATCGGTATTTCCGAATTAAATCTAACAACTAACAATTGTACTTCTTTTCTAGTTTTATTGGGGATTAAACAACCTTGACCAGAACAGCACGTCCTTTCGTAGGATATATTATTCCTTTTCAAAAACCGTATAAATTCATAACAGCGCTGTATATTTGAAAAATGTGCGAATTCCATTGTGGCTTCTATTGGTTCGCCAATGTTTGCATATTCTGTTTGCGGTTCTAAAGGTCTAGCTAATTCTATTTCCATAATAAGTAAATAACTAATATTGTCATAAAGTCTTTAATATTGTTTTTACATATTTTACTATTGTTTGGTATACAAATAGTAAAACATATATAAAAACAATATTATAAAATAATAAATGTATAATACACAATTTAAAGTCAAGTATCACGATATAGAGCAAGAATTGTTGACAAAGATTGTTAGTATGGAGACCGAGGCGGGAGCAGATCACGACGCCAGCACTATCATTTATTCCGCTGACGATGTTGTGGAGGTCTGTAGTAAATTGTATAGAGATGAGATAACCTCGGTGTTCAATGCCGACAACATAATGGACGACAAAATAGATATGGGGATGAAGACGGTAATGGCAAAAATGATGGAAAATGCCGATTTCAGCAGTTGCGTGCAAGACATCAAAACCTATTTACAAGAACACATAATGGATTCCCAATTTTCAGCAGACGAATTAGACGATGATGCCGCAAATTGTATGATATATTTAACACTGTTTAGTAAGCCCGTATTCCATTTAGCGCATAAATGTATTTGCCAACACTTATTGGGTGGTCAGATTGATAAATATTTAATAGATGAACTTAAAGAACTATTGAAAAATAACGCATAATATTTTATGATATAATAATATTATAATATATAAATGGCATCTACCCGAAATAATAACACATTTGGAAACTATGGCCTACAACAGAGATCTAATGTAGAGTCGGAACGGTGGCTATTGTATAAACATGGCGCAAATGGCACCGCATTTGATACTAGGTTGCCCGGCACCGGTCTCAACCCCGGACAAATGCCGTGGAATACCTTGTCATATAATGCTGTAGATATAGAGACTTTTTTATTTGGCATTAACTCAACCAATTTAGTAAAACCGGTGCCCCCACTAACACCCGAGCTTAAATGTTTAAAGAACGCGAATTTATACAAAAAAGAGCCGGTTATCATGCCTATACCGCAAGCCATTCCGAAACATCAGCGGCCAATGTATATGACTTGAAATGTATAGTATTTGTGTAATAATATATTTATATTTATCATATAATATATTATGAGTATTATAAACGCAGATAAAATTGTTGTAAATGATTTAACAGTAGAAACAATAAATGGTGTATCAATAGATTGTTTTAAAATAGAAAATAACTGCAAGCAATATTGTAACGAATGTCAACCACTATTTGATTCAGAATTAACGCAAAATTTAGACACCGCAGTACAAACGAATTTTGTTACACTTGTGCCACAAGAAGAAAGTCCCATTTCTGTTGGAATGGATGGGATTTGGCTCACGGCCGACGGTGAATTGAAGTTTAACGATTACACGATTGCCCTAAAAAACGATACTAACACTACCTATTTGAGTATAAATGAGGGAACAAATAGTAGTTATGATAGTTCTAATGATGAAAATGATAAAAATATCGCGATTCCCGAACTATATAAACAATCACATTTTTGTAGTAATTTAAATAATAATGATACAGTAGTAAGTAGTATTGGATTAGAAGACTGCTCTTTACACGCTCCAAATTTTATTAATAATGATACTACAGAATTTATTTTTAGTAATAATGACAATATAGTTACATTAGACACTGGCAGTGGGTTATTTAATATTGTTGGGTTAAATATAGAAACAAACAATTTATCACATTTAAAATTTGGGATGGATTCGTCATCCAATGACGAATTATATTTAAATATGTGTGATATAAATGCAAATAACATTGAATTAAAAATAGACCCAAATACAAACGACGCATCACTAAGCATTAACGACAATATAGGTGATGAAGTACATATTAGCTGCCATTCTGGTAACGGTTCAATATTAAAAATAGCGGATCGTAGCCAAAACCAATTAATTTATTTAGCAGACGGAACTAACAATTCCCAATTTAGTATAACGAATGCGAATATGGACGTATTTCAAGTAAATTTATATAACGACGGCAATGCAGAAACCACAGAAACACCAAGTGTTGTTATTGCACGAGGATCCATTTCAGAAGACGTACATCGCGGCAACCTTACTAAAATCACAAGCGAAACATTCGAATTGTTTGGCAATACAAATGGCGAAACTAACAACGAACCAAGTATTTTATTAAATAACGGCACAGATGTTTTCGATGAACCTATTATTTTAGTAAAAAATGTAGACACAAATGATAGCACTATATTATCACCTAATTCAATAAGTGTAAATTCGGATTCATATGGATTTATATCATTAAGTAATGATAATGAAGAAATGAGTATTACTGTAACAGACAATACTAACAATTTAGTTATATACCCTCAATACATACAGCTGCCCACATTGGATAAATTCCCCAAAAATGTATCGGTCGGGGCTATTTGTTGCAAATCTATGCGCGATAATGTGGAACAGACCCATTTATGGTGGTTTAATGGCAAGAATTGGATTATGTTTGCTTAAGGGGGTTGACTCTTCCTTTTATACTTAGGTTTTTAGCTTAAATAATATATCATTAGGCCTACTTAAAGACAATTGTGTGGCGCCCATAATATTTAAATATTTTATAATATAAATATAGGATGGCCTTTACTCGTTTTCACGACGACCCCGATAGAATAACCAAACAGCTTCAACAGCAAACCGATCAAGAGCGATGGTATTTAGATGTGCCGGGCAATGGCGGGGGCGAAAAGCCAGCCTTTATGCTAGACCCGCATATTATACCGCAAAAATGGGGCGCCAATTTATGGACGCAAAGTGTGGATATTAACAGCTCAATGTTAGGCATAGATAGACGACTAAATAGGGATTGTATAGCCGCAAGCAAATATAAGAAGCAAACCATACAAACAACGGCGATTCAGTATCCTATATGCGACCAATTTTTAACCACTGAGCAGTCGCGTGCTATTATGCCGGCATGGACCGCCAAGGATTTACAGCAAAACCACGGCTATATTTTGCCCAACAATCCGCAAGCGCATACGGAGCTCCCTTTTCTCAATAATGTTAGTACGCGAATTTACGAGAAGGACAATTTTAAGCGAACTTATGACTGTGTAGTGCCGAATAATGATCAACGCTATACAGTTCCAGTAGCCAACCAAAAAGCAACCTATATGGGTGGACCCATTACGTGCAGCGCAAGCAACAATTGTAGTTTTGTACCCAAATAACAAAATAATTACACTATATTTTTAAAACTATACACTTATAAAAATATAATATTATTCTTTTTTAAAAGTATATAATATGGAATTAGCTATACCATTAGTTGCTTTAGGCGGAATGTATGTTATCGCAAATCAAAATAAAACTACAAATATGAATACAAATCCGAATACGAATACCAAGAAAAAAAAGGACGGTTTTGATAACATGGGGATACGGACCAATCTGCAAGCCGACAATTTAGAGGGTCGTTTCAATAACTACTTGCCTAACACGCATACTCCACCGCAAAATTATCCCATTATGAATAACAAAGAACTAGTAGACACTATTCAAGAATTCCCTACTCCAAATGTTGCCACCGATAACTATTTCAACCAAAATGTTTACGAACAAAATGAACGAGCCGGTGTCAAATTAGGCGACAATATTCAGCAAATTTACTCTTTAACCGGTGACTATTTGTCGTCTCGTGAATTCTTACATAACAATATGGTGCCATTTACTAACAGTAAGCCTTTTGGCCAAACATACAACGTAAATAATGCCGAGGTCATTTTAGACAATTATGTTGGCAATGGTTCGCAAGTGATCAAAAAAATAGAACAAGCGCCGCTATTTAAGCCACAAGATAACGTGCAATGGCCTTATGGCATGCCCGATATGAGCGACTTTTACCAGTCCCGTGTGAATCCCGTGAATCGCAACAACAATGTAAAACCGTTTGAGTCCATTAATGTGGGTCCGGGCTTGGACAAGGGTTATACTGCTGCCGGTAGCCACGGATTTAACGCCGGCATGGAGGCGCGCGACAAATGGCTGCCTAAAACTGTAGATGAGCGGCGAACATTGAACAATCCCAAACAAGAATATAATTTAGATAATTTAGAGGGACCGGCGCAATCCGTCGTGAAAAATGTAGGCATTGAAGGAAAAGTGGAGAAATATCGCCCCGATACCTTTTTCATTAATACACAAGACCGATGGCTTACCACAACGGGTGCCGAAAAAGCCGGCCGCCTAGTCGCAGAAGAAATACAAAAACCGTCGCACCGAAATGACACCACCACTTTTCAACACGGCACGCCAAATGCTACCCTAAAAACCGCAAGTTATGTGCCTACTAAACACGAGGATCCAAAGCGAACCCATTTGCCTACACCACATGTAGGGCATTCCAACGCTGCCGGCGCCGGACCACACCATGATAAAGACAATTTCCTAAAAAGTCACACCAATTATACCAATAATCGTGCTCTCAATCCACAGACCCGCTCTTTTGGCAGCGGATTTACTCGAGCAATTGGCGCTGCCATTGCGCCTATTATGGATATATTGAAGCCGTCGCGCAAAGAGGAGTACAGTTGCAATATGCGCATTTATGGCAACTCATCTGGTGCTGTTCCCGAGAATTACGTATTGGACCCGAATGACACGCCCAACCCAACTATTAAAGAGACGACCATTTATAGACCGAATGGATATGTTGGCAATCAGACCGATAATGCGGCGTATTTGGTATCCGAACAACAAGCAATTGCTAACCAGCGCGACACCACCAATTGTAGCCAATATATGGGTGCTGGATCCAAATACGGTAATCGGCAATATGATTCGGTTTATAGGCAAACTAACAGCGAGGCCAAAGAGAAATCTATTGCGGGGCGAATCAACGCCGGCAATGCTAAGCAGTTTAATCCTCAAGTGAATGTTACCATGTCTAAATTGGATGCGGATAGAGAAAACAACCGCTTATGGGCTCCACAAGCCACATTGTATTCGGGGCCGTCAGTACAGACCTATGGCAAGGCCAATATGCCGCAATATTACGACAATTGTATCGGATGCGATAGAATAGAACCGAGTTTGTTAGATGCATTTAAAAGCAATCCTTATACACATAGCTTGACGAGCGCCGTATAAGGGGAACCAAGGTTCCCCCTCAGACCCCTCCTTTTAATGGGTGGCACATTTGTTACACGGGTGGCACATTTGTTACACGGGTGGCACATTTTAAATAAATACATTTCCCATCAAAAGGAGGGGGTATGGGGGAACGTAGTTCCCCCTCCTTATGCGTTAATATTTTAATATAAAAACACCTTGATAATATTAAAATATCACAATGTCAATAGAAATTCACACCCCCATAAAAGAAAAATTAAAATACTTCTATGAAAAGAAGAAGATACCAAATATCATATTTTACGGGCCGAGTGGTGCGGGTAAAAGCACTATAGTAAATGATTTTATACATACTATTTACAATGACGACAAGGAACAAATAAAAAATCTGGTAATGAGTGTAAATTGCGCACACGGTCGCGGCATTAAATTTATCCGCGAGGAACTCAAGTTCTTTGCCAAGACACATATCAATTCAAATGGAGGCGATGTATTTAAAAGTATTGTCCTATTAAATGGCGACAAACTAACAATGGACGCACAATCTGCTTTACGCCGTTGTATAGAGCTTTTCAGCCATAACACGCGCTTTTTCATAATAGTAGAAGACAAATACAAGTTATTGAAGCCCATTTTGTCGCGTTTTTGTGAAATATATATATCGGAGCCGACCCATAATGGAAAACATATCAATCTATATAGACATAATATAGATAATGTATGTAACATCTCCGATTTTAAAAATAAAAGAAGCCAACAGCTTAAAAAAGAATTGCAAAAATACGCAAAAATGAATAAGACAGAAACTAACACAATAGAGTTGATAGTAAAATTATATGAAAAAGCATATAGCGCATTAGACGTCGTTAAATTGTTAGAAGACGGACATTTTGATTTAACCGAAGAAAAGCGGTATGAAATATTGATTGCCTTTAGTAAAGTAAAAAAAGAGTTTAGAAATGAAAAATTATTGCTGCTCTTTATTTTGAACTTTGTGTTTTTAGATAAACTAACAAATTTAGAGGATATATCCTATATCTAGTAACATATAATGGACGAAAATTAAAAACTAAAAAACTTATAAAAAGAAAACTTATAAAAAGTAAATTAGTTCAAATACAAAAATAATAACATTAAAATAATACATTATGGACGATTTTAATGTTAGTTCGTTACACGAATCAAAGAATGAATGGGGAGCACGTTTGTTAACTATTTTAACTCCCCTTATCATTGAGGGATTCAAATCTATTTTTGACGAATCGTATAAATTATGTAAAGACAACCAAGAAACAGATAAATATTTGATGACATTTCAGAACTTTATTACACGCATTCCCAAATGGAACGCTACAATTATTGAAACCGAAAGAAAACGAATTATAGAACGAAGCGGCTGCTCCTATTTAGAAGAATTGGTCACTTGCATTCATATTATTCAATTGAAGCTACTAACAGCTATGCGCGTCGGCCAAAAACAGAAAAAAATAGACATTAACATCCCAAAACTAGACGATTTTATTCATAAAGTCTATATTAATGTAGCAAGAAAGGTCTATAAAAATGTCTATCTATTTGAGATAAATACGCTGCCTTTACAAACGCAAAAACACAACCGCGAACTAGAAACCATTATTCAAGAATGTATTTTAAATGCTGTTAGAGATAGCATTCCCGTTGAAAACATATTGCGCGCCTACATGGATGAAACTACAGAGGAGGACGTAGTGGAAGAAGTAAAGGAGCAAATTATCGCTGAACCCGTCAAGGAATTGCCGCAAGAAATTAAAGAAGGTAAAAAACAAGAACTGATCCACGAATTAGCTGGTGCTGGTGCTGGTGCTGGTGCTGGTGCTGGTGCTAGTGATGATAAAAAGAACAATGTTAGTTTGTTATTCAACGATGTAGATACCGTAATGGGCGATAATGGAATAAAAGAAGAGGTGAGTGCGCCTAAAACAATTGAACGCTTAGAAGAGATAAGCAACTTGAGGAATATGCAGCGCAAAATGGAAGAGGAGGAGGAAGACAATGACTCAATTAAAATATCTAATGAGGATATATCGTTGGATAATTTAGACATACATGTGATCAATCCGCCCAATGTCAAGTTGGAGCCCGACTTATTGTTAGATGATATAGAAATACTGGCATAAGTAAGTGACTATTCTTATTTAATTCGTTATATTTTTATAAATGTAAAAATATTTTATATTATGGATAATATATTTTTAATAGCAGCTTTAGTATCAATCATTTTTTTTATTGCCAAGTTTTTAGAAATGCGATATGTCGACAATGAGCCCAAACCGCTTAAATTACTTATACGCGATACGCTTGTGGTATATATAAGTGTTGTATTAGGATATTATATTGTCGGACAACTTGAACCAGTTATTCACGAGACAAGTGTGCCTACTGCGCCAATTGCATTTACCGATAACCCGCCATTTTAAAAGGCGGTCGTTTTGTTAAAGTTGGTAACAGTCGTTTCACTTAACAGTCGTTTCACTTAACGGTCGTTTCACTTAACAGTCGTTTCACTTAACGGTCGTTTCACTTAACGGTCGTTTCACTTAACGCCCCGACCACACTTTAACAAACGGATATAATGCTTTTTTTCTTTTAAAGTCAAATAAATATTCATCATATGTATAACTAAACGAACGATCTTTGGTTATTATATCCCCAAATAGTGAATTCACGGTTTTTAATAGTGGATACTCTTCGCAGAATAACGCGCCTAAAACTCGCTCTAAAGCGCAGCGATCAGTCCGATTATGAATAGTGTGTACTAAATTAATAATATTATACTTATTTTGTAAATGTTCCAAAAAATCCAATTTAATAAATGCTTGTGCGCCGAAACATAAATTAATTTTGTTGTT
>Ga0114973_10004011_pt1 | contig 10291 bp, 11 predicted proteins | sample M_140807_MF_Meta_FD_87025 | JGI IMG/M metagenome (GOLD analysis project Ga0114973, IMG submission 87025) | Freshwater microbial communities from Lake Montjoie, Canada to study carbon cycling - M_140807_MF_MetaG | ecosystem: Environmental > Aquatic > Freshwater > Lake | place: Lake Montjoie... | reverse complement strand
TCCAACAAAACCTGAAAGAGCAAGTTGCAAATCGTTAAGACTAAATCGCAATCCAACGATTTCAAAATCATTAATGATGCCAGAAAGATGAAGTAAAAGTGCGTATGATCCACCTGCAGACATGTTCTCTGCATCCAACATACACTTTAGCAATAAATTTCTTTCAGCGCTTTCAGGAATAGTTTCATAGACTGCGCGAATACATTCACTTTCCAGCAGTGCTGTCGATGTATTTCCAAGATTAATAAAAAGCTCTTGTCCGTGAAGCTTTGACAAGATACCACGGGCATTACTTCTCCAGTTCTTTATTGAAGACTTACCAGGCTTTATGATTGCTTTATATTTCATAATAACAATCTTAATCACAACATGTGGCTATGTTCCGAATCAAGTGCGCATAGTAAATTATTTTAATGTGCTAAATAAAAAAAACATGCCGCATCAACTTAATGATGCGGCATGCCAGAAACTTCTCTTAACTGCTTAAGTTACGAGTCGCGCCAAAGATTGTTTGAAGCAAACGTGATAATTTCTTCGGCAGAATCAGGTGTGTATCCGTATCCGTTGACTAGAGTTTCAACCATCTCAGAGTATTTCTTTTGTTGCTCAGAATCACGGCTCTTGGACTTGGTGACAATGCGTGCCATGTCCTTGACTGAAGCAATCAGATAGCTTTCAATGCCTTCCTTGAGCGGCTCATATGACTTATAGTCAACCTTCTGCTTACGCTTCAACTTAGAGAACATGAATGCAGTGACATCAGAGCGGAAACCATCACGAGCTGAGCCGGTGATACCAATTTGTTCTTCAATAGATTGCATGTATCTTTCATCAGGTGCTCGTTCTTCTGATGTAACGTTGTCTTTCATCTTCTGCTTTGTGGTGTAAGCCTCGGCATTGTCCATGTAATTGTCAAACAGCGATTGTGCCTGCTCCTCATAAGCAGTTACGAATGCCTTGGCAATCTCACCTTCAAGCATTTTCAAGTACTCCTCACGAATTGTCTTCTGGAGAATCTCAAGATACTGCTTCTTCTTCTCCTCATCAACAATTTGTTCTTTGACTTGCTTGATAAGAGACTCAACAACTCGCATTGGAGTGATGAAACCCTTGTCGGAGTCAGTCAACGTGGAGTCAATTGCCTTTGTGATGAAGCGGGTAGAGATACCATCCATGCCCTCATGCTTTGCCTCATCACGAAGGTCCTTGATGTCAACCTTACGAGTCTTGCCCTTCTCAACAACTTCTTGACCATCATAGATCTTCATCTTGGTCAGGAGGTCACACTTCTGTGATGGCTTGAGGCGGCTCATGACTGAGAACATTGCCGCCACCTTGATGGTGTGGGGTGCAAGGTGGGCCTTGAAGTCAGAGCGACGAAGCATCTTCTCGTAGATCTTCATCTCCTGGGTAAGCTCCAGGACATAGGGAACCTCAATCTTGACAACGCGATCGAGAATGGCCTCATTGGTGTGCTCAGACTTGAATCGGTTCCACTCTGACTCATTGCAGTGTGACAAGATAACACCGTCGAAATAGAGCATGGAGTTCTTTCCAGGTGTCGGAACCTGCTTCTCTTGGGTTGCAGTCAAGATCGTGTGTAAGAACTCAATCTCATTCTTAAAGATCTCAACGAACTCCACTACACCGCGGTTACCGACATTGAAGGCGCCATTGAGGTTCAGGACTCTGGGATCATCTTCGGAGTACTTATCGAGCTTCGAGATGTCTTCTGAGCCGATCAGGGCAGAGACGTCCTGTGAGTTGGCGTCCATGGGAGGAACCACGGCAATACCGCGACGACCACGTTGGGAGAAACCGCTGCAGACAACAGGGAACTTCTCGTATTCACCATTGAACTCCTCCATCAGGCGATGGCGGCAGACTGGGCACAGGTCACCCTCAATATTGATACCAAGTATCTCTTCTAGCTTTGGACGAAGTGACCTTGGAACAAGGTGCATTGGCTCTTCACGAACTGGACATCCATCAAGATGATAGACAGGATCGGCCGCACTCTCAAGTGAGCGCTTGACAGCATCGGCAAGCGCGCTCTTTCCTGAACCAACAGGGCCCATGAGAAGAAGGACCTGACGGCTCTCCTCACCCTTGAGCGCCGCAGACTTTAGAAAGCGCATCAGCTTTGCAATGACACGCTCGTGACCGTAAAAATCTTCCTTGAAGTATCCGTACGTCTTAATCTTGTCGCCATCAAAAAGCTTGCGACAGCGAGGATCGGAGTCTTCCATGCGATCGACACCACGTGACTCGATTGAGTCTACAAGCCTTTTTGCGGCCAACTTGATAATTGTTGGATCGTTCTGAACTTGAGTAAGATACTCTAGAAAAGTTCCACTCCACTTTTCCTTGACTGACTCTTCACGCTGGCTCTTAATAATCTTTAGGAAGTTCATTTTATTTCTCCAATTCTATTGCTATGAAATCTCAAAAGGCTCATCTTCAATAATAGTAAATAGCTGCACAGGACCTTTCCAAAGGTCTTTTATCTTCTTGACACAATTATCTGCGTAATCAAGGTCCAAGTCTCGACCGTCGTGCTCATGCTTCAGCACAAGTGTGTCTTTTTTAACTTCATCAATATAAATGACAGGAATTGAACCTCCACCAATACCTCTGATTAGAGTCTGCCGTATCTCTGTCCAGCCATCATCGTCATTGACATCGCGAACTACCCAATTAGGGTCTTTCCCTTTTTCAGGGGCATAAGTGAACAATCCAAGGTCAATTGCAAGCTCTTTGTCAAGATATTGCCAGATAAAATTCTCATCTGAGCATGTCTCACGAGCAATGAAACATTCTTCTAGTCCTTTTGTCTTCTCAATTTTCTTAAAGATTTCAAATCCGAGGTGATATGGATTGATCTTTCCTTGCCAAGGACGAAGAACTAGATTATGCGTTCTGAGAAATGGGATATGCAATGAGTCTGGAAGTTCAAGATCATGCACAATCCTATAGTGCCAAAAGCTTGCCCATCCCTCATTCATAACTTTTGTTTTGATCTGCGGGAAAAAGTATTTCGTCTCATCATGAATAATTGAGATGATGTCTTGTTCCCAAGGTTCAAGTCGATCTGATCTGCTTCCTAAGAATTGCAACACATCATATTCAATTTGCAAAGGTTTCTTATCAGGATTTAAGTCTTTATGCTTTTCAGGATCTTTCTGCTTAAGATCAAGCATTTCTTTCCTGACTTCAGCATCATCTCTCTTAAATCTTGGCTTACGATCAACTTGATATTGTAATACATGACATGCATCAATGATCTTTTCTACAGCTTCAATACCAATGGATGGATCTTCAACATAAGACTGCAACCGCTTTTTTGCATTCCTGAAACGATGAATGATATTATCAGCATCGGTGTCTTTAAAAGTCCTGTTATTCTTAAAAAAGTCCGAGTGCCCAACACAATGAGCCATGATCAAGATCTGGAGATAAAATGGATTCTCCTGCATCAGATAAGCAATCGATGGATTAGAGTTGATGATTAACTCATAAGGAAGCCCTTCTGCACCAGCATTATACATGAAGTGAGTTCTTTCAAACGACTTTCCATATGACCAGTGCCCGTAGTGGCTCGGCATACCGTGGTAAGACATGTGGCCAATCATTTCACGATAATCACATGTCTCATAAGCGATTGGATACCAGTCTAAGCCGTATCCACGGGCAATCTCGCAGATTCTTTCATCCCACACTTCAAGATCTTCAATAGACCAATCTTTCATGTGATGCCTCCAAATAACTTCTTGAACACAGGCCAAATATCTTGAGCGGTTCGTAATATAACTGATTTAAATTTTGGACCGTTCATCTTAACAATCATATTCCAGAGAGAATTATGTTCACTGGTTTCCCACTTCATCCGATCTTCATCTGGGCAAACTTCACAATAACATGTTAATTGTGAGATGCTGGATAGCTTATTAAACTCTTCAACCGCTCTGTCATTGTCATCTGACCAGTTATCGCCGTCTGTGCAATGAAATGCGTAAATGTTCCAAGATGATGGGTGAAAGCGCTTATTGATGATTTCAAGGGCAAGTTTTGGAGCCGATGAAACGTATGTTCCGCCAGATTCTCCGCGCTTAAAGAATGAATCCTCATCAGTCTCAAACGCTTCAGTCGTGTGACCAATAAAGACGATCTCAATCTTCTCGTACTTGTGACGAATGAACTGATAAAGAAGAAAAAAGAATGAGCGGGCGATGAACTTGATGTTGGTTGTCATCGATCCAGAGACATCCATCATAAAAAATATGACGGCATTGGTCGCCTCTTTTGGCCTGTCTTTGATGTGGTGAAAGACAAGGTCATCATCATGAAATGGAAAAATTTCATTTCCATCTTCATCTATCTCAATTGCCTCTGATCTCTTAGATGCCGCCTTGCGCTTGATCCTATTGATCATTGACTCACGCTTATCCAGGCGAGGCAAGATACCGCTTGTCCTGTGCCCATGGCGCCGCGGCTTGTGTTCTTTCACCTCTTTAAGCTTTTTCTTGTCAAGATCAGGAAGCCCGAGTGAATCGAAGAGATACGCAGCGAGCTCCTCAAGTGTCAGCTCAACTTCATAGTATTCTTCACCCTTGTCTTTTCCTGCTTTGTTGCCAGCTTGTTGCTGTTGCTGGCCACCCTTTTTAATGACTTGTCCTTTTTGAAGGTCAGCACCAGGAGCCGAGCCAGCTTGCTTATTGTTCTCGTTAGAGCCATAGATGAACTGCCACTCTTTAATACCTCTGACAGGTATCTTAATTTTCTTCTTGCCATCCTGGCCGATGATGGACTCTTCAGCAACAATATTGTGAACGCCTTCACGAATGGCTTTTTCAATTTTTTGTTTATGACGAGACCTATCAGATGCTGATCTGTCTGCGGACGCTTCATGTTGCTTGAATATTGACATGGCCTATTTAACTATACGCTTCAACTGACGATTGCGCCCAATCAAACGCATTTCTTAGATATGGATAAGACATTTGTCTAATTTGATCCCATGTCAACCAAACATATCCATCATGCTCAAACTTGTTGGTCTCGGGATTCTTCTTGATCACAGGCTCTTGATTAGTTTTTGCAAGAAATATTACAACATCTTTATGCGGCCTGACTGACACAAATGAATCACTTCCCCATCGCATATCATGCGGTGTGACTGTAATACCAGCTTCTTCTTGGCATTCTCGAAGAGCCGCATCAATGTCATCTTCACCATCTTCAAGGTGCCCTTTGGGAATATCAATTTTACCCCAAACACGAAGACCAAGGACTTCCCATCCTCGTTGCGATTCTCTTACAATAATGAATCCCGCTGAGCGTTCTTTCTTTTTTGCAGGCTTCATTTCATTCTCATGTGTAAAATGTTATCGTGCGTAATCGTCTGATAGTCTAATGACATCATCGATTTCAGGAGTAGAAACTTCAAGAAGTTCAACATCTATGTCTTTAGCACAAAAACGATGTATGGTTCCTGGTGTAATATCATACACTTGGCCAACATTAAGAACAAGACAATTCTCACCTTCGCCACCAAGCTCAAGGTGTAGGGTTCCACTTAAAACGCGAATAGTCTCGCACTTTATTTCGTGATATTGACGACTAAGGCGGTGACCGCTTTTAATGTGAAGTATTTTACCAAGATATTTTTCAGTCTCGGCCCAAATCTCTTCATGTCCCCAGGGTTTTTGAACTATTCTCATGTCAAAATAGTAATCAAATGCGCCTAACGATAAATCTTATCTTTTCCGATTGAATCAGCAAAATAGCTAATAAGCGAACCACCGGCAGCGTTTGCCGTCCATTCAATTGGATTTAAGTGATGCGATTTCATTTTGACTGGGACTTGATCCATCTCATGTTGACGAAGATGAAACATTTCATGGCCTATCGATCTTAATATGTCGGCTATTGATCTGTTTTGACAGTAGATTCTAATATTATTCTTGCTGTAGCTGCAGATCGCCGTTGTCTTGATTTTAGATTTTTTTCTGTCCACGCTTAGATAACATTTATAGTCACCTGTGAGCTCTAGCATAGAATAGCACATGGAACAAAATTGTCTAATGATTTTCTTGTCTTCGCTAGACAGCTCAAAATCTTTATCAATCATTAGTTTGATATCATTATCACCATTGTTATTTTTCTTGTCTTCGAGGTTTTTCATCAAAGACTTTAATAAATTGATTCTTTTCATACATGATAACTATCTATCAAAACTCTTTACTGCACTAACAAGGGTTGATGAAGACTGAATTTTTCCGCCGCCAACATTGAACATGACACGCGCCCCAATCTTTTCACAAAGATCGAACTCTGGAACATTCGCTGCAGCATCACGATCACCACCTTTTGTAAAGACGAGAGGTTTCAAAATGTCTAATGCACCTGTGACAGTTTGTCCACCGTCATCCCATGGAATTACATAATCAACACCAGCAATGCCAGCAATGATCTCCATTCGTTCATTTTCTGGCATAAAAGCATAACCTTTCTTTCGTAAAAGGAATCCGTCACTGTTGACAATGACAGCAAGGCGAATTCTAATTCCAGACTTTTTGGCAATCTCAGCTGATTCAATGATGCAGCGAAGATGCCCAACATGCATTGGATCAAATCCGCCTGATGTCACAACAAGTCGTTCATTCATTGTGACTGTATGATTATAAAGATCTGTGGCTGAGTTAAAAACTGTTGCTGTCATGTTGCTCATTTTGATTGCTAATCATAACTTACTAATGTATTTGTTATACACCACAAAACTTTCTGAGCTTGCCAAGCCTGTATAGCCAGCCCTTAAGAAACTTTTTCTGCGTGCCAACGCCGATTGTATTAAAAAATGTTTCTCTTAATTTGATAACATTCTTTGCTGTATCAATTGGATCACAAGCGGCCATTGCAGCAAGAGTCTTAGGTCCAATTTGACCATCACTTGTTAATTGCAAAGCTGTTTGAAGCCACTTTGTAGAACGACTTGGGCCAGAATTAACAGCAGCATCGAACACAGCAACGTCAAGTGGTGCAGCCAGATTATCGCAGCAGCAGACGTCCCAGTATCTATTTTTGTAGATTGCTGCGACGTCTGCATCTGGAATATTCAACACATCTGCCTCAGGCTTACCATGCGAGACTAGCCAAGCATTATAAGTTTTCTGTGTAATTCCTTTGTTTGTTCTTCCACCGCGGTCAGCAGGATCATCAACAAATCCGCCTTCAAATTGAAGGATTAGCTTTAAACATGATGCAAAACGGTCACTCATTGATGCTCCTAAAGGTTAAGAATAACTATCAATGAGATCGTTAATTAAGTGTTTTGAACTGCTTCTTTAAACGTGTCAGGAAACATTTCTTGATTCTGCCCATAAAATCTATTCCAATCTGAGTCAAGAATATAAGACACAGCAAAGTCGTCAGAAGATCTAATTGAACGACCGAGCGCTTGAATCACAGTCTTTGCCGTCTGGAGAGGATACCACCAGCTCCACTTTCGCATACGCTTCTGAACAAGTTTGTCTCCTAAGTAAGGATACGGAACTTTACAGATGATTTGAAAGCGGCTTGCGTCTCCTTTTAGATCGATGCCTTCGGTCATTGAAGGCGTCACAAGAACTGACGGCAAATTACTTGTCAAATGCTGATTGAGCACATCTTCACGGTCATCTGACTTGTGAGTGATAAGACGCTTGTTCTTGATGTTCTTCATAATGTAATTTGAAATTTTATAACTGTGGCAGTTATGAACAACAACCCCAGAGACTAAAAAGTTGTGATTGTCTTCAACTGTAAGGTCTCTAACATGTTTAATAGTAGATTTTTCGATGTTAATGATTCGCATAAACTTTCCATTTTTTTGATGTCTTTAAAATCAAGCAAGACAAGATTGATATCTTTATCTTGCGCTTTAAGTTCTATTGGTTTGCTTAAGTCTTGTTTTCTAGAATATTTTACCTCAATCCACATTTTATTTTCTTCAATAAAAAAATCTGGAAAATAAAGTCTTTTAGTTTCTTTTAAAAAGAATCCTTTTGGTTCATAACTCCATTTAAGATTTAAGTAATCTAATAATTTTGCTACTTTTAGCTCTCCTCTGCTTTTTAAATGAATTTTTAAATCATTTTTTACGTAATCATGATGCTCTCCCCATCTATTTCTTTTTCCTCTTGCTAAAAGTTCTTTTGCAAAATCTGTATCAATGAGTAATCTGTTTTTTATTGTTGAAGATTGTTTATTTCGAGCGGCCTCTGAATGACATCTTCTGATCGCTTCTTCTCTTGAAGCTGGATTTTCCCACATTCTTTTAAATTGTTCTCTAGCTCGATTGCTACTTTCAATAGATTTTCCAAGTGATGTGATGCTAGGCAAATGAACCGCTTTGTAATCTTCGTCTTGCCATGCGCATTTCATAGAGCATGATCTGCATAAAAAAGAATACTTTTTGTTTTTAAGAATATTGAAGCTTGTGATTGCAATTAAACCACAATCACATAAAAATTCAAATCTTCTTTTACACGAAAGCTTTCTGTTTTTGTATGTTGCAGAGAAAGTTTCTTTATTTAAAACAAAATCAAGATCATTTAAACGTATTGGATTAGGGACTTCATAACCAAGATAGAATGACATATTGATAAGTATCTCATTCATTGTCAATCTAATCAACTTTTTGAAACAATCTCATCATTATTAGTAAGCTCACCAGCTGATACCCACGCTCTATTTTTTGTTAAGATCTTATGATCAGAAGTGCAAGTAATTGATTTTCCATTTTCAAGATTTATTTTGATGCATTCTACAAATCCTTTATCAAGGTTTGCAATAACTTTTTTGTTTTCAAATTTATTTTGTTCTTCTGACCATGTAACAACATAGTCACCGACTTTTACGTCTTTTAGTTGTTTATTGCTATCATCAGCCATTGTAACAAATTCTTCTTCGTCAATGCAGTGGATCAAGCCTTTCTCGTTAGGATGCGCCGCCATAATCTGCTTGATGGCTTCTGCCAGTTTTGGCAAAGTGTTATCAATCTCACCAGCGCTCATTTTTCCAATTGAGCTTACCAAAACTGGACGGTTTTCAACAGGAAACGGCGACGGCAAACTGATAAAAGATGCTTGCTCCATTGGAACACCAAGACTTTCACAAAATGCACGATGATTTAGAATCGTGGCTGAAAGCATCAAGACTTTACGTCCCATCTTAAAAAGCGTCTGTTCAGAATAAGGAGAGATATCAATAGGTTTAAACTCAATTCGTCGAGACTTTTGATCTTCTGCCTCAGTCACACTCAGCACCCAATTGTCTTCATCAAACAGTTCAATGAACTTGTTAACTTTGCTTAAATGCTTATCAAGCATTTCAATCTGTCGCGACAGCGCATCAAACTCTTTAACCTTTTCACGCAGCCCAGCGTTTTGCTCAAACATCGTTTCAATGTGTTTCAAGTGAGATGTCAATTTTGTCGTGTAGACATTCTTGACCCAATCAAAAGCTGCTCGTTCACTATTTAATGACTTCGGCATTTGAAGATTCAAAACAGTCTGAGCAAATCGTTCTGAAACTGATACTTCAATGAACTTGCTCATTTCGGCATCGGTGTTATGCGCTTCATCGATTACAAGGACATCACGAGGAGTCAGTTTTCCAGAGTATGTCGTTTCAGCAAAGAAGTAAGAGAAGTTTGTGATTGACTCTGGGGATTCAATAAAACATGTCTTTGCTTCTTTGTAAGTGCAGCTAAAAGAGCATGTACGAAAAAACTTTGATGTCTTATCCTGTTCCACTTTTAGCATTCGCTGTGATTCACCACATGATTGTTTCTTGTGATGCTTACACTGGTAATTTGAACTAGACTTGAGTGAAGTCATACGCCCATTATTTCCGCCAAAGTCAGATAGATACTGATCTTGAAGAATTTTTTGCGTCGTAAGAAAGTAAGCGCCGGGTTTGTGCGAATCAATTCGATCCATCTGCGATGAAAGCGCCCTAGAGATCGTGACACCAATCGCTGATTTACCAACACCAGTTCCTGCTTCAATGATAACAAACTTTTTGCCACTCTCAAATTCACGAAGAGCAAATTCTATTGCTTCCCGTTGTTGGTCACGAATTTCTTTAAATGGGAAAAATTTTTCGTAATTAGTCAATTGAATTTCCTTGTCAGGCGATACAAATATTTGTTTATCTTTAGGGAAGCACTAGTTGCCTCTGTTAAATCATACAATCAGCACACCAAATGAATAGATATAAAGAGGAAAAAAGTAATGAAAATGCTGCTACT
>Ga0114973_10004005_pt1 | contig 10302 bp, 10 predicted proteins | sample M_140807_MF_Meta_FD_87025 | JGI IMG/M metagenome (GOLD analysis project Ga0114973, IMG submission 87025) | Freshwater microbial communities from Lake Montjoie, Canada to study carbon cycling - M_140807_MF_MetaG | ecosystem: Environmental > Aquatic > Freshwater > Lake | place: Lake Montjoie... | reverse complement strand
CCGAGTCGATCCGCTCCCGCCCCTGCCAGTCCGTGAACCGCCCCCCCGCCTCGACGATCACCGTCTCGACGGCTGCCGCATCCCAGGCACTCATGATCGGGTCGACCATCAGTTCGGCCCGGCCGGTCGCCACGAGCAGGTAGCCGTAGCCGTCGCCCCAGGTTCGTGACAGCCTGCAGGCCTGCTCGAGCCGGCCGCGGGCCTCGTTGCCCTGCGAGCCATCCCTCCGCCTGCCAAAAGAGGTGAAGTCGCTCGTGCAGATCAGGCTCTCGGCAAGGGACTCCCGCGACGAGACCCGCGACCGCGTCGGTTCACCGCGTCCGCGGACGTGCCAGCATCCACCGCCGGCTGCCGCGTAGGCGAGTTCGCCGAGGGCGGGGATCGCGATCACGCCGAGCACGCCCCGACCCGCCAATCGGCAGCCCACGAGCGTTGCGTAGAGCGGCACGCCGCGGATGAAGGATTTCGTGCCGTCGATCGGATCGACGATCCATTCATAGCCCGACGATCCGGCCGCTGAGCCCGACTCCTCCCCGAGGAAGGCGTCGTTCGGAAAGCGGCCGAGGAGGTGCTCCCGCAGGAGTCGTTCGGCCGCGTGATCGGCCTCGGTGACGGGCGAGTGGTCCGCCTTTTCCACCACCGCCAGGGCGGGGTCCTCGAACCGCCCGAGCGTCTCCCGGCCCGCGAGGGCAACGCCGGTGAGCGCGGCCTCCAGACGGCCTGCGATCTCGGCCGACACCGCCGAGATCATCGACGCTGGGAGTGGCTGTATCCGGGGGATTTCGAGACCTTCCATCAAACGTTCTCCCCTCTCGCAGAACGGGCTCCGGCGGCGTTCTCGCCATCCGTCGCCGGCCGCAGCGAAAGCAGGAAGAGCAGCCCGGCCCCGATCACGAGCCAGGTGTCGGCCAGATTGAAGATCGGCCAGTCGATCAGGCCTTCGAGCCTGAAGTGGATCCAATCGCGGACCGCGTAGACGGGCTGGCCGACGCGGCCCAGCGGGGCGTGCCAGACGAGATGCGGCAGGCCGAGCCGATCATAGAGATTACCAACGATCCCGCCGGCGATCAGGCCGAGGGCCAGGATCATCCCGATGTCGTCCCGGTTGGATGGCCTCGAAACGACGTAGGCGATCCCCGCGATCGCCAGGCCGGAGATGAGGGAAAAGAGCATCCCCAGCCCCTGTCCCATGCCGAACAGCGCCCCCTCGTTGAGGTTCGTTTCAAGCGAGAGCATGCCGGGCACGAGCACGATCCCCCGCCGTATTCCGGGCATTCCCAGCCGATCGAAGATCGCCGTCTTCGTGACGAGGTCGACCATGGCCGCCGTCGCGGCGATCCAGGCAAACAGTGGCCAGCCGCGGAGGGGATTCCACATCGCCGCGCGAAATCCTTCTCGCTGGGGACCGGGATTGAACGGATCGTTTCTCAAGTGAAAAAGGTCGTCGACGCCTTTTTCCAAGGACGGCTAGCGTGGTTGGCGGGGACGGTGGCTGGAGGGCTGCTCCATTTTCTCGGCGCAGCGGATGCAGAGGGCGGCGAAGGGGATCGCCTCCAGCCGCTTCTTCGAGATCACCCCCTCGCAGTCCTCGCAGATTCCGAAGGTCTTGGTGCGGATCCGCTCCAGGGCCTGCTCGACCATCTCGAGCGTGCCCTCCTCGCTCGCCATCAGCGTGAGCGTGAATTCCTGCTCGTAGGCGTCGGTGCCGATGTCGGCCATGTGGATCGGCATGCTCGACAGGTCGCCGCTCGCCTCTCCCCGCGTCTTCCGCAGAGCTGCGTCGGCCATCGTCGAGACATCACCCCGAAGCCGCGCCCGCAACGCCACGAGCGCCGCCTTGAAGGGCTTCATTTCCGCCGCTTTCATGCTGTCCACCCAATTCCTTGGGAACCGACCGCCCACCCGCCTGGGGAGGTCCGGCCACAATTCCGCCGAGCCCCTGAGAATACCTCGACGCCAAAGGCTGTCAAACTGGCAGTTCTGGCGGAGTCTTGGTAAAACCTGCTTGCTGAGCCGAAAAGGATGACCTACCTTTGCAAAATCGCTGGGAAATCTCGCCGGAGCCGGCCGGGCTGATCTGCCGACTCTAACGAGGAAACACCGATTCCTGGAGTGCCAGCCTTGGCCGTCGCCGCCCGCACCGATCTCGCCTTCCAGCAGTGCATCTCGCCGGCCTGCAGTGCCACCTATGCCGTCGACGAGGTGCTGACGAGCTGCCCGGCCTGCGGCAACCTGCTCGACGTCGAGTACGACTGGGACCGTCTCCGGCCGCCGACCTCGTTCGAGGTCTTCGAGCGGAAGTGGATGCGTCGCAGCGATCCGCTCGCCTACAGCGGTGTCTGGCGGTTCCACGAGCTGTTGCCCTACGCTCCCCGCGAGAGTGTCGTGACGATCGGCGAGGGGCAGACGCTGCTGTCGGTCTCCGACGGTGTGGGAGCCTACGTCGGCATGCAGCCCGGCCGGCTCCACCTCCAGTACGAGGGCCTCAATCCTTCGGGATCGTTCAAGGACAACGGCATGTCGGCCGCGTTCACCCACGCCCGCATGATCGGGGCCCGCCGTGCCGCCTGTGCCTCGACCGGCAACACGAGCGCCTCGCTGGCGGTCTACTGCGCGGTGACCAAGTTCATGCGCGGCATCATCTTCATCGGCTCGGGCAAGATCTCCTACGGCAAGCTCTCGCAGGCCCTCGACTACGGGGCGCTCACGATCCAGATCGCCGGCGACTTCGACGACGCCATGGCCCGCGTCAAGGAGGTCTCGGGCAAGCTCGGCATCTACCTCGTCAACAGCGTGAATCCGTTTCGGCTGGAGGGGCAGAAGTCGATCATGTACCGGGTGCTCGAGTCGCTCGGCTGGGAGGTTCCCGACTGGATCGTGGTGCCCGGAGGCAACCTCGGCAACTCGAGCGCCTTCGGCAAGGCGTTCGCGGAGCTCCGCAGGCTCGGCCTGATCGACCGGGTGCCAAGGCTGGCGATCATCAATGCCGCCGGCGCCAACACGCTCTACGAGCTCTATCACAACCGCGGACTGCGCTGGGAGGGCGGCCGGGCCGATCTCTCCCCAGCCTGCCACTACTACGACGAGCTCGACCGCGACCGGAAGCGGGCCGACACCATCGCCAGCGCGATCGAGATCAACCGTCCGGTGAACCTCAACAAGTGCCTGCGGGCACTCGAGGTCTGCGACGGCGTCGTGCGGCAGGTGAGCGAGCAGGAGATTCTCGACGCCAAGGCCCAGGTCGGTGCGGGCGGCCTCGGCTGCGAGCCGGCGAGCGCCGCCAGCGTCGCCGGAGCCAGGCAGCTCGTGGCCGAGGGGGTGATCGGCCGGGACGAGCGGGTGGTCTGCATCCTCACCGGGCACCAGCTCAAGGATCCGACGGCGACCGTCGCCTACCACACCACCGACCAGAAGCTGTTCAACGAGGTGCTCGGCAGCCGGGGCGTGAGCCGGGCCAGCTTCGCAAACCGCTCGGTGAGCGTGGGCAACCGTCTCGACGAGATCGTGCAGGCGATCGAACTCTATGGCTGATCCGATTCGGCTCGTGGTTCATGGTGCCGCCGGCCGGATGGGGCAGCGGGTGATCGCCTGCGCCGCTGGCGATGCGACCCCGTGGACGCTCGTGGCCGCGATCGAGCGGAGCGGGCACCCGAAGGCAGGCGTCGACGCCGGCACGCTCGCCGGCCTCTCGCCCGCAGCGATCCTGGTGAGCGACGCCTGGAACTGCCCGGCCGACGTCGTGATCGACTTTTCGCTGCCGGAGGCGGTGCCCGGCATCCTCGCCATTTGCGTGCGGAAGAAGGTGCCGCTCGTGGTGGCGACCACGGGCCTCGACGCTCCGGCCCGCGACGCCCTCGCGGCGGCCTCGAAGCATGTCGCCGTGCTCCAGTCGCCGAGCATGAGCCTGGCGGTGAACGTCGCGATGGACCTCGTGGGCCGGGCCGGTGCCCTGCTGAATCGTGTCGGCAGCCGGGCCGACGTGGAGATTCTCGAGGTGCATCACCGCCACAAGGAAGATTCGCCCAGCGGCACCGCCCTCAAGTTTGGCGAGATCGTGCAGGGCGTGATGGGGCAGACGAAGGCGGCCCATGGCCGCGAAGGCCGCCCCGGGGCCCGGCCGGCCGACGAGATCGGGTATCACGCCGTGCGGGCCGGCGACAATCCGGGAGAGCACACGATCCTGTTCGGCCTCGAGGGCGAGTCGCTTTCGGTGAACGTGCGGGCGACGAACCGCGATTGCTACGCAAAGGGCGCGCTCGCGGCGGCGGCGTTTCTCGTGGGCCGGCCGGCCGGTCTCTACTCGATGCGAGACGTGCTCGGCCTGGCATAGCCCAGCACCCACCAGCCGACCGCCAACTGCGAGAAGAGCAGGATCAGGCCGCTGCGCGAGTCACCCGTGGCCGCGTAGGCCGCTCCAAAGAGCAGGCTCGCCACGAATCCGGCGAGCTTCGTGCCCACCTGCAGGAGTCCGAACGTCGCCCCGAACCGCCCCGCGGGAGCGAGAACTGCGATCGTGGCCCGAACGACGCTCTGCACGCCGCCGAGCACGAGCGCGAGCAGCACGGCGAGCGCCGTCAGCTGTGCCGGCGTCTCGATGAACCCAGCCAGTGCGATCACGGCCAGCCAGCCGACCAGGCAGGTGGTCAGAGCCCCCGCCCTGCTCCAGACGGTGGAGAGCCAGCCCATGAAGATGGCCCCGGGCAGGGCCACGAACTGCACGAGGAGGACGAGCCGCACGAGCGCCGAGGAATCGAGATGAAACTGCTCGAGCGCGAGGCTTGAAAACTGCCCGATCGCCGTCTGCACGGCCCCGAGCACGAGCACAGCACCGAGGAGCACGCGGCCGAGGGCCCCCGCCCCATCGCCTGCGAGCGACTTCGCAAATGCACGGAGTTCGCCCGTCGATGTGGCCGCGTGGTCGGCCGAGCGGCCGTCGCCCATCGGCGTGAACGCGGCCGGCAGCGAGAACAAGAGCCACCAGCCGCCCATCACGACGAACGAGGCCCGCAGCGAGTCGGGGGCGGAGAGGCCGAGTGCCTCGCGGCCGCCGACAACCGCGGTGGCCAGGATCAGGGCGATCGCCCCGCCGAGGTAGCCCGCGCCGAAGCCGGCGGCGGAGAGCCGGTCTGCCGCCTGCCCCTGGGCGATTCGAGGGAGGAGACTGCCGGTGAAGATCTGGGCCATGTCGAAACCGACCGCGGCGAGCAGGATCGCGGCGGCCACGGCGATCCGGGCGGTGGGTGGCGCGGCTGCGAGCAGGAGGCAGGCTCCGCTTCCCACGCCGGTGCTGATCATGAGCCAGCGTTTGTGGTCGTGCGTGCGGTCGGCGTGCGCCGAGAGGAGGGGCGCGAGCAGGGCCGACGCGAGCATGGCGGCGGCCATGAGCCAGGCCCAGACCACGCCCGCTGCCACGCCCCAGGCCGCATCTGCGAACACGACCCGCTCGACGTAGGCGACGACGAGCGTGATCAGGATCGTCGAAAAAGCACTCGCCGCCCAGTCGAGCAGAATCCAGGCAAGAGCAGCCCGGCGGCCGGCGGCGTCGGCGGAGGTATGCATGGGCGGATTGTAGCCCAGTCCGACTACTGGCCGACGCTCACGGCCTCGCCGCCATTGCGGGAGGCGAGGCCGGTGAGAACGGCGTCGCTGGTCGATTCCGGAAGGAAATGGACCGAGCCGTCGCACATCGCCACGTGGGCCCCACGCGGGTGCTCCGAGTAGAGCGATTGGTCGGAACTGTCACTCCAGGCTCCCGTCAGGTCGTCGGTGGACGGATTGATCAGGGCACGCGACATGTGCTCCGGCCCGATCGAATTGCAATTGAGCCCCGACGCCCAGACCCCCTGGCCGCTCGGCGAGTCACCTGCACTGGATGGCGGATTCACGCCCCGGCCCGTCAACTCGAAGAGCAGGATCGTCTTCGAGATGCCGTCGGTGATCTGCTGCAGCGGAATGCCGGACTTGAGCGACCTGGTCTGGTTGAAGATCAGCACGCCGTTGGAGCCCGAGTAGGTCGTGCCGGCGGAGGTGCGGTACCGCGTGTATCCGGCATTCACCCCGTTGTTGCCCGAGTAGTCGATGCAGGCCATGCCCTCGTAGCGGGTGACGTCGAACACGCCGTCGCCATCCCAATCCCGGGTCAGGTTTCCCGAGCGCGACGAATGGGTGCGGGCGGTGCTCGGGCAGATGTAGAACGGCAGCACGACGGCGGTGGCCGCGCGGTTGCAGATGCTGTTCAGCGGGGCGTTGAAGTAGAGCCGCGAATCGGCCGCGGGCAGGTCCTTGTCGACGGTCGCCGTCCAGTTGGTCTGAATGGCCGATTGCTCGAGATAGTCGAGGAAGAAGGCGGCCCACGAGATCCGCGGGTGGCCCGGCTGACGCAGGATCTGCCCCGGCGGATAGCGTTTCCACGTGTCCGCGAAGTGGGCCATCGCGAGGCCGATCTGCCGAAGGTTGTTCTGGCAGGAACTGCGGCGAGCCGACTCGCGCACACGTTGTACGGCCGGGAGCAAAAGCCCGATGAGGATGCCGATGATCGCGACTACGACGAGCAGTTCGACGATCGTGAAGCCGCTGCTTGCCCGACGCATCGCGTCACACTCTCCCGCTGCCTTCGGCCGATCTGCCGCGTTCCCACCAAGAAGCCTGCGACCCCCAGAAGTCCGAGCGCAACGGCCGCCGGCTCTGGGACGACCACGACGTCGACCTGGAGGTCGTCGAGTCGCCAGTTGCCCGCGCTCGCGGTCGAGCCGCCCGAGCCGTAGAGTCGCAGCGTGAGTGGCGAGTCGCTCGAAAACGACACGGGTGCTGAAAATATGCTCGTGAAGTAAGCCCAGGTGCCGCCGGTCAGCGGCGAGAACGACGCGATGTCGGTCGAGAAGTTGTCGGTGCTCGAACGCAGCGACAGTGTCGTGGGGCCGGAGGCCGTCGATCGCGATCCAAACCCGACGGCGTTCAGCGTGCCCGAAGAGCCTACTGCCGGCGTGAGCGACAGCGACACGGACGTACTCGAGCCGGTGTCGAGGAGCCCTGGCCTGGCTGAAAACGTGAGGTTCGTGCTTCCGGACGCGGACGTCGTCTGGCCGTTGAGCGTGAACGAGTAGCCGGACGACGCCGACTGTGTCGAACTGCCGGTCGTGGTTGTGTTGGCCTGCGAGATCGCGCCGACGGTCAGCTTGGTGACGGTGTTCGAGGTCGGTTGCGCGAGGTCGTTCATATTCCAGTAGATGGTGCCCCCGCCGGCGACCATCGAGGTCAGCAACGCACAGCCAACAGAAACGCCGCCGATGCAGAGGTGCAACCGCGATTTCATGACCGACCTCCAGGTTTGCTCAGGATGGGCTCGCGACCTCCCCTACCATACAAACCCCCTCGCAAAAGGGAACTACCCACCCTGTAAGATTTTGATGAGCCGCGATTCGGCCCGGATGGCGCCCCCGCCCGACAGGACCTTCAAGCTGCTTTTCACGTAAGATGCGACTGCCGCTCCACGTTCGATGCGATTCCGTCGGCCAGATCTACGATTCTTTGCGGAGCAGCAGCACGGGGAGGCGGGAGATGGGCATGAGCAACGCGAAGCCGTGGGTCCAGACCCGGCGGGATTTTGTGACGCATGCGGCAGGGACTGCCGGCGCCGGGGCGATGTGGATCGCCGGTGGACCTGTCGCTGCGGCCCGCGATCTCGGGAAGGCCCGCACCGTCTCGATCTTCCACACCACCGATCTCCACGGACGGATCCTGCCCACGAGCAGCTACGAGGGGTTGGATGATGTCGGGGGCTTCGCCCGGTGTGCGACCTGCATCCGGCAGTGGCGGCGGGAGTCGCCGCACTCGATCACCGTCGACGTCGGCGACGTCGTGCAGGGCACGGCCGTCAGCCTGAACAGCGGCGGCAACCTGATGATCGATCTCTTCAACCGGGTCGGCTACGACGCCTGGACGCTCGGCAACCACGACTTCGACTGGGGGCCGGAGAAGCTCGAGTCGAATCTCGCCTTGTCCGCGGCGCCGATCCTCACCGGCAACCTGGAACGCGCCGGAAGCACGCCCGGCAACTTCAATGGTGCCTGGAAGAACGTGAAGCCCTGGACGATCCGCGAGGTGGGCGGCTTCAAGATCGGCTTGGTCGGCCTGATCACCCCGGGCCTCCCCTTCTGGCTGGCTCCCGAGACGCTCGGCGGCGCGACCGCGACCGACCCCGCGGCGGCATTGGCGATGAGCGTCGCCGAGGTGAAGACGGCGGGCGCCGACGCGATCGTGGTGATCGGCCACATGGGCTGGCGGTTTCAGGATGACTACGCCAACCCGGTGCGGGCGCTGCTCCGCGAGGCGAAGGACGTCGATGTCTACCTCGCCGGCCACTCGCACCAAAACCAGCCCTCGTGGTCGCTCCACGAGGTGCTCTGCTCGCAGTCGAGCTACTACGGCATCCACTGCGGCCGGATCGACCTCACGTTCGACACCGACAGCCGCAAGCTGATCGACCGGCGCGCCTTCACGCTCCTGATGGACGACCGGTTCGATCTCGATCCCGCCGTGATGGAACGGGCGCGGCCCGACCTCGCGAAGTCGGACGAGCAGTTGGCCCGGCAAGTCGGCACCGTGGCCGAGCGAATTCCCGGCCACGGCCGCAACAGCCGGCTTGCGCAGCTCATGTGCGAAACGTTCGCCGAGGCGCTCGCCCGCAACAAGATGCCGGTCGACGGCGTGTTTCACGGCACGTTCGACAGCGGCGACATTCGCCCCGGCACGCTCACCGTGGCCGATTGCTGGAAGATCATTCCCTACGAAAACATGCTCGCGACCGCCGAGGTGACCGGCCAGGAACTCGTGACGATCGTGCGCGAGGATGCCGGCGACAAGAAATCGGACCGCACGCTCTGGCCGTTCGAGGTCGTGCGCGATAGCGGCGGCACCGTGACGTCATTCACCTCCAAGGGTGAGCCCGTCGACCCGGACCGCCGGTTCACGATCGGCTTCAACAGTTACGACGCCCAATCGGGAGGCCGGCGCCTGATGAAGCTCCGCGAGATCGTGTCGCAGCCGTCTGCGAAGCGGATCACGACGGCGCTCGACACGCGCGGCGCCCTGATCGAGGGCCTCCTCAACCGCGGCACGATCGCGTGACCGCGTGCACCACGGTCGCTTATCAGACCGTCGATTCACAGGGATCGATACGGCCTTCGCGCAGGTCTTGGGCCCTCCAGCCGGGCATCAGGCCACTCGTTCCGCGGGGCACGGCGGGCCAGCCGTAGCGGGCGCGAAACGTGTGATATGCAGGCGAGTGCGGAAGTGGGAACGTGTCGAAGACGTCCTGCCAGGAAGCAAACCGCTCCCAGTCGGCCCGCTCGGGAAACACTCCGAAATCGAAAGCACTGCAGATGCGATGCACGTAGTCCGCCCGATCCGCCAACGTCGAAAGTTCGTCGGGGGCCGGACAGACATCGGGGTAGACGGAGTGGTCGAGCATCGCCAGTCAAGTCTACCAACGGCAGTTAGTCACCGTGCGGTCGACAGAAGGCCTCGCGATACCACGCCCTTAACCGGGCGGCCTGCTGACGGTCGGTTGGATCTGGAATGGTGTCCAGCGGACGCTGCAACTCGAGCCGTTCGAGCGAAAAAAGCACCTTGTCGGCTCCGACGGACGGTTTTTGGTCGGGATTCTTCCGCGCATAGAGCCTCCAGCAATCCTCGACCGTCATCAGCCCGCGGGTGCAGAGTTCATGCACATCTCGCAAGTCGCGAGGCGCTCCCCGTTCGACGAGGGCCGTCATCTTTGACGCCACGTTGTCCTGCAGCGTTTCGATCATCACGGGTTTCCAGGCTGCGGGCAGGGCTTCGTCGAGGTAGTGGCCGCGTGTGGCAATCTGCAGGGAGAAGACTTTTCTTCCATCGCGGAGAAGTTCGAAACTTTCCGTGTCGCCCCAACGCCGCTGCTGAAACGCCAGGGCGTGGCGGCTTGCCATGGCCTGCATCGACTCGGTAATGAGCCCTGTCGCCGCTGCCGTGGGTGCCGTCCTCCACCAGGCGTCGAGATCCACCGTGTCGCGGTAATCGAGATAGTGGGCGAGGGCCACTCCGCCACCGATGACGATGTCGGCGGCTTCCGAATGACCCGCCAGAAGGTCCAGGAGTTCCCGCGAGAATGCATTGAGCGAGCGCGGTGGTGTGGGATGCATGGTTGCCACTAGACCCGGGGCCTGCTGCGCCCGAAGAAGTCTACCGGCCCGCGATCGTTCGTGCAGCCTCAGCCGGCGACCTTGAATGCCCGCTCGGGCGACGACTGCCTCAGGATGTTATGGG
>Ga0114973_10004003_pt1 | contig 10303 bp, 6 predicted proteins | sample M_140807_MF_Meta_FD_87025 | JGI IMG/M metagenome (GOLD analysis project Ga0114973, IMG submission 87025) | Freshwater microbial communities from Lake Montjoie, Canada to study carbon cycling - M_140807_MF_MetaG | ecosystem: Environmental > Aquatic > Freshwater > Lake | place: Lake Montjoie... | reverse complement strand
TTGGGCCATAACAATCCATAGTCTACCCAGGCGTTGGGCTCGACCTTTAGCACATGCTCATCTGCTTCTGCAAAGTCCACTGTGTTGTGTTTTACTGTGGGATCGTGCCACCAGCCATCTTGGGCAAACGGGCCAGCAGGATCTTCTTCATCATGCTGATACCAAACTGAATCTCCCAACATTGAACTGATGTCCAAACTACGCACCATCATGCGACCTTCCATGATTGCATTGAGTTTGTAGTATAACATCATGCCAATGATCTGGTCTACTGGCTCTTCGGGTAATGTGGTAACATTGATGCCCATCATGTGCATGAGTTCGGCACGTTCTCTCTGTGTACTGTTCATGAACACCGAATGCTCTAGTTCACCAAACACAAATGCTTTTACTCGATCCATGGCAATGTTTGTGTCTGCAGGATCAGCGGTTCCGGTCACTAGATTCAAACTCACAGAGTACTGATTCATTTGAAGTTGATCTTCAAAATATATGCCGCCTAAAAACTCTAGGTCGTATTGTAGTCTAACGTTCATTTAATGTCGATCTTGTCGTCAAAGTTTGTGGATTGGCCTTTGCGGGCATCTTGAAGTTTTTGTTGATACTTGCTTTGAAATGACTCCAAGGCCATGCGCAGTTGATTGCACATGTGTCCGTTGCCAGAACGGATAGCCATGTTCAACTTTCGATTGAGCTCGTTGATTTTCTCACTGAGTTGGTCCTCAGTGAGATGATCAATATTACCTATTAGTGGGTGCTCCATACTGTAATTATAGTACAGTTAGTCAGCAAAGTCAAACTGTTTGGTTAACTCCAATTGCCCACAGTGGCCACTGTGTTGGTGCCGATTGGGGTGAGTTTGAAGAAACTGTTGGCCAAAACAGTTGGGGCGCCGCCAGGCGCAGCCGAATACTGTATTTGTGGAGTAAATGTGCCAGCTGAGTTGGTTCTCACAATGCCACGAATAGTCACTGTGATGTTTTCTGTAGCACTTGTGTTGGCCGCTGTGACCACAGCGGCAGTGGCACCTGTGGCATATATTCTACTGACAGCACCCAAAGCATTGCCAGTTGTGCTGGTGGTATCGGCTGTGTAAGCAATACTGGTCAGCGTACCGCCTAGAGCAAATAAAGTGCTAAGTGTATGACTGGTTGTGCCTGCGGCACGTGTGATATAATACACACCTTCCATAAAGTATGTTGTACTCGCGGCTAATGTTACTGCACCATTGGTACTGCCATTGAATACTTTTTGCGCAGTTGCTGAGTCAGCACCAGTATAGCCTGCTGTTAATGCAATAAATTGTTCTGCGGCAATTACACCACGTTGATTAGATTGTGGCGAACCATAAAATACCACGCCATCATATTCAAATGAACCTGCGGCAGGTGTGGTCATATTAGTACCAGCAGTAAACACTACCGGAGCAACACTACTTGTGCCAATGGTGGGTCTCACAAATGCGTTGACATTGCCACCAGTTACATTGCCCACAGCACTCACGGTACCACCTGAGTTGATATTGCCGCCGCCCACATTGCCTGTGGCAGTGACCAGTCCCACTGTGCTAACGTTACCACTGGTGACATTGCCAGTTGAAGATACAGATCCAACAGTGCGAATATTGCCTCCAGTTATGTTGCCTGTGGCAATCACATTGCCAGATGCTGTAAGATCATCAATTGTAAGATCGGCTGCGGTAAAATTTGTTAATGCGCGATTCAAGTCAAATATGGTGATGGTTGTGCCTGCATTGTAACTACCAAATCCAAATTCATAATATCCTGTGGCACCGAATGTAATTGTACCAGCACTATAACCTTGCAAGCCCGATGTACCTAGTGTGACGGCTGCCGGCAAAGTCACTGTGTGTGCGGTGTTGGTGATGTTAAATTGAAGTTTTAAGTAACCGTAACTACCCGATGGAGGAAAGTTACTAAAACTCAATGAAATTGATCCTGTGGTACTGATTGTTTGATAGTGTCCAGATGCATAGTTAATGGCAATACTACCACTGGTATCTGCTACTCCAACTCTGGTGGCAGAAAAATCCTGTATTTTGGCGGCATATAACAAAGCGTCATTCATGTCGTTGTCAAGCGAACTGCCAGTTAATGCTGCCTTTAATACTACCTTGCTTTGCAGGTCATTGATTTCATCTTCGGCATACTGAAAATTAACTTTGGTATTGGTGAAATTGTCACGAAAACCTTGTGAGTTATTGTCTTGACCGGCGACCGGATACGAACCGTCGATGTTGTTGGGGTTAATGCTACTTGTCATTTAGTTGTCCTTGTTATACCAAAATATTGCTCTTGGGAAATACCAGATATTTATCGTTGATTTGTCCAGGGTTGTACATATCCACTGGTTCAATAAACTGCATACTATCTTGGTCAAATGTTGTTTCGTTGGTTACCACGGTGACCAGTGGCAACCAACTCACTCGTGTTAATTCAACTGCAGGTGCAGCTGGTCTATACAATTGGGCGTTTCTGTACTGCACGCCGCGGCTGACTTGCAGATAGTCATTGGACTGAGTTTGGTCTACCAAGGTCAATGATATCACACTTGACACCGGATCTCGATAGATCCTATAGATGGCCATTCTTTCATTGAATATGTCTGCTTCCATGGACCCGCTGTCAGTTGACACAGCCACAGTGTCGCTGTACATCAGGCAAGATCCTGACCCACCGGCTAACACTTCCCTTACTCCGCTGGGGGTTAACGATACCGTTATTTGATATCCGGCAGCAATTTCGGTAATTGACAGAATGTAATAGGTAACACCTGCAACCAGGCCACCAAATGTGGTTTGATAAAATTGTACCGGATCGTTGATGGCAAACCCAGTGACGTCGGCTATTGTGATTAAATCTGTGCTGACTTCTATCTCAGTCACTGTGGTTGCTTTGCCCACAGTGAATGTATTGTTGTTGGGTGCAGTTAATACCACATGCAATCCTGCACTTAATCCGCCTATGGGTGTGAACAGTTCTAGCGGCAATCCGGGATACACTTTGGGGGCACCGGAAACATTGTTATATGTTATGCGATTGTTCACAGCATTGGTGCTGGTACATATCAAAGCGTCGCCACCACTCACTGTGTAACTTTGATCAAATTCTGTTCCTGCTTGGTCAAACCCTTCTTCGCCGTATGTTACTATATAATCTTGCCAGGCTTGGTCTGTGGTGCTGTAGCTACTGCCTGGTGGACCATCGTAATTTTCTTGTTTGACAAATATCACAGTGTCGCCGGTGTTGACTGGTTGCCCGGTGTTTATGTATCCGTCAAGTCCGCCTAGTTCGTTGATGTAAGATACTGTTCTTGCATTTACATCCGAGTAGGCCAAATTTGTGGCAAAGGTTACATTGCCAATGAATTCATATCCTGATGTGTCAAATCTGTCAAAGGTAGTCAAACTTGGCTGTGGTGCCCAATCTTGTGTGGTAGTATTCCAGTTTAAGGACAAACTACGATCCAATATGTAACGGTCAACTTTGAAGTCCACTCGGTTCAATTGAACACCAAACTGCTGATCTAGATAGTAAGCAACCTGAGCACCGCGACCAGGTTTGACATAGGCAATAACCCAGGCAGGGGTAAATCCAAGCACACGACCATTGGCTTGTTTGCTGGTCATCCAAAGTGGCAGGCCTGTTGATATTTGTCCCACAGTGTCAATAACTTGATTTCGCATGTTGATCAAACTATTGGGGTACACTGCATTCAGCACACTGCTGCCGTCAGCAGGATCAACAATAGGGTACGCAGTGGCTTCAATCTTGGCCACACTCTGTCCGCTGGCATTTACCAGGTTGTCAACAATCTGACTGTAAACTACTTCATACACAATATTGTCGTTGGCATCTCTTGCAATTGCTGTTTTGATTTCTCCCAGTGTGAGATTCTTCCAGTAGTGATTTAAATACAAACTTTCGGTGTATATGTCCAAGGCATCCGGAGCAAGTCCAAACGCATGTTGATATACCACTTGAGTGCTGAGTCCAAAGTTTGGATCAGTGGGTCGGTAGATATAATCGGGTATGAAAATATTTTGGTTACTCAATAGGCTAGCAACCAATGTACGATCGTTTTCCGGCGGCATGGCCTGCACATATAAACTTTGATATGGTGCGTTGTATTCTCTGTTGACTTTGATGGTAAATGTTTTGAACACCGATACCACATCACGTGTGCCAGTCTGTTGCATTATGGCCTGCAGATTGGCTCCTGCTCCACCATAACCTTCTGTAATGGTAATAGTGGCTTCGCCAGTATATCCTGCACCTGCATTGCTCACTTCAACCGCAGTGATTCCTGTGCCATATTTCACAGTGCCTGTGGCAATGGTTGATGCAACGTCTGGCCCGGCATTGTTATAGATAAACTGTGTGGCACTGGAGGCCAGTACTGTGGCTGTTGAATTGTCAAACGAGTTGATTGAACAATTGACATTGGCCACATCACCTGGCGCTAGGTTGTTGTTGGCAGTTACATAGGCAACATTGCCTACTCGTCTTACTGATGTGATTGCATCTGTATATCCAATGGTGACATTACCTACCATGGCTGTTTCGGCACTGGCACCGACTGGGGTACTGAACACAATAGTTGGTGGACTGGCGCTGCTATAGCCAGATCCTGTGGCCACAATCCCAACACTTGCCACATCGTATAATATCTGTTGAGTGTCGGGGGCATAAGCGTTCACATTGAATGTGTAAGAACTGTCCCAGTTTGTGGTCTTGTTGTCAAAAGTTGTGGCACCAAGGTCAACAGCAAATGTGTTGAATGTAACACGCCCGGCAATCTCTCCTGTGGGCAACAGTTCCAGCCCTTGTGGTAAACTATTGTATTCCCCCGAGGCCAAGCGATATTGCAATGTTCTTCCACCACGGTTCACCGCTTCTACATACAGCAAACTGGTTTCACCATTGATCAAGGTGCCAAGGTGTTCTGGGCTCAACCAAGTGATCTCGCTGTCAATGGCACCCACAATGGTCAAGGTAAACGGATAAGGCTGGCTGGTAATAACCACATCAGCGGTCATCGTGCCAGCAGAAGTGGTCAATGTCACCGGAGTTGTTGAGGTAGTGCTGGCAGTTACGGAAAATTCAGTATCACTGTAAACATACAACACATAGTACAATGTTTCACCCGCAGTGCTCAAACCTCCAAGGCCAGTACCGCTCATCTTGAGTGGCACATACAGTGGTGGGTCTCCGGGCGCATACCAGTCACTAGGGATGGCCAAACTGGCAGTGCTTGTACACGTGATGCGATTTGTACCAGCTGTGGTGGCTGTACACAATACTGGAGTAGCAACACCCGCAGTTTGATACACTGTGATGTTGAAACTGTATTCAATTTGTGTGGTACCTTGGTCGGGGATATAACCATACAAGAATCCTGTTTCAGGATCTAGTCCCGAATTGGTAGTACCAGTGTCTGTTTTGCTGTTTTGTAATGGCGGCAGTCCCGACCCTTGGTTAACACTGATTGCATAGGCAATGCTTGTGGTATCATAATCATCGCCCACAAACTGATGCACATAATAGTTGTCACTGCGAACACTGCCCAAGTTGCTGGGCAATGCATTGGTCAAGAACGGTGCTCGTGTGGTAGTTTCGTCAGCAGTGACAACAGTATTATCCGCAGTAATCTGTGTGGTGTCAGCTGTCATCTCGTTGCGAGCATACACAAACATTGTGAATGTTCTCAAGTCCCTGGACTTGCCATCTGTAATCTCTAGAGTAAATTGGTAATTTCTACTCACATAAGCTGACACAAAGTCGTAGGGTTCTGTGCCCGAAGGTGATAGATCGTAGCCAGAGTTGTCACTAATAGGAACAATTGGCTCAATATATCCGTATAGTAATCCGTTATGGCTTAGAGATAATCCTGGCGGTAATTCGCCTGCTACCAGGCTCACAGACACAAGGTCAGCTGGATCTGTATCAGTATATTCAAACTGATAATTGACGCCGCCACCATCATAGTATGTGCCAATTTCTCCAGCTGGAGTAATCCAGGCAGGAGGATCGTTACCAGTCACTGTCAATTCAAATGTTCTATCTCTAATTCGGTCGCGTATGTATTGACCAGCTTCGTATTTTTCAGTGTAGGCACGTAGAGTAAATTTACTCACAACATCGCGGCTGACTTCTTCCGGCACACCCTGAAAACTGGCAATGGCTTGTGGTACACCCACAATGGTTCCGTTGTCGCTGACCTGAATGCCTGGGGGAAGTGCCCCAGAAATTAGATAGTAATAGATGTGTTGTGTAAACCTTGCAGTCATTGACCCTGTTGCTGTGGCCAATGGTGTAGGTGTGGTAGAAAATTCATTTGGTGCAATGGTAAATTCGTTGGTCAAAGGAAATACTTCTAGCACAAAATATCTAGTGTATTCGTCAACGCCGCCAAATGTGGTGCCTACAAAGGTAACATTCAGGTGTGGATAAATTCCGTTGAGACTACTGCATGTAAATCTATCTGTTACCCCATTTGATGCGGTAACAGTTGGTGTGTTAGGTAATGTCTCTGACGATCCCAGCAAAGTCTGTTGATAAAACACACCTTCGGGTATGATGCCCAAGCTACCAGCAGGTGTGATCCAGGTTGGTTGTGCCATTAAATTATCCTATGAGCCAGGCTGTGCCGTTGCTGAATACTGGCATGTTGTTTGCGGCACCGCCCACAGCCGTAGCACCAAATGTTATACTTGTAGCATCAGTTACAAATGCTCTAGTGCCGGCACCCGCTGTGGCTGCTGCCGGCAATGATCCAACCACAGTTGGAGTAGTTTTGACTGTGGTAGAAATTACATTGCCACTCACACTTAAACTTGTGCCTGTGATTGCTCCACCAACTAATGTACCAACAATATTGCCACCAGTTACATTACCAGTTGCACTTACCAATCCGGCTGTGGTAATATTGCCAGTCGCACTTACCAATCCAGCTGTGGTGATATTGCCACTCACACTTAAACTTGTGCCCGTGATTGCTCCGCCAACTAATGTGCCAACAATGTTGCCAGAAGTACTAATATTACCAGTTGACACTAATGAAGTCAATGTTCCAACTGATGTAATATTTGATTGCGCGGCTGTGGTTACTGTTCCTGCAGTGGTAGCGGTTGTTGCTGACCCAGCTGTTGTGGCGTAAGTGGCATTGGCCACTGTACCTGACACATTTGCACCCACAAGTGATGTTAATCCAGCACCGTTACCAATATGCACATTACCTGTGATGTTACCAGTTGTACTTACTAGTCCAGCAGTGGTGATGTTGCCGCCAATCACATTACCTGCGGCACTGACATTGCCTGCTGTCAAAATATTTCCGCCGGTTACGTTGCCGGTTACGTTGGCTAGTCCAGCTGTTAACAAGTTGCCGCCAGTGATATTGCCAACACCCGTGATGGTAGATCCCACAGTAGCTGCCCCATTGATTGCCAGTGTGTTGATATTGGCAATACCAGTGGTAGTAAGGTTACCACCTGTAATATTGGCCAAACTGTTTATGCCTCCGGTTGCACTGATCAGTCCCCCGGTCAATACATTACCGCCTTGTACATTGGCAGTGGTAGTGACATTGCCAGTTAGTGCTACCAAATTACCAGTGTAAGTGGGCAGGTACGCAGCCACATTTGAGTTACCATATGCGCCACTTATGTTTCCAGCATTGATGTTACTCAACAAACTACCATTACCAATAAAGAAATTGGCTGTGATGTTGCCTGCGGCTGATACTTGTCCAGCGGTGCGTACATTGCCGGCATCAATATTGCCTGTGGCCAACAAGCTACTGCCTGTTGTGATAGCACCAGTAACTGATATCAATCCAGGTGTGCGCAAATTACCGCCGTCAATGTTGCCAATTGCACTTATGTTGTTTCCAGTGACATTGCCCGAAGCACTCATTGGTCCTGATACTTGAACTGATGCAATACTGAGAACACCCACAGATATGATATTTCCGCCGGTGATGTTGCCGGTGGCTGTTACCAGCCCGGCGGTTCTAATGTTACCACCGGTTACATTACCACTTGCACTGACTACGGATCCTGTGACAGATCCAGTGACATTCACGTTGCCTCCAGCAACATTACCGTTGCCTGTTGCACTAATATTACCGCCTGTGATATCACCACCAGAAGTGATGGCGCCAGTGGCACTGACCAGGCCGCCTGTGCGTAAATTACCGCCGTCAATGTTGCCGGCAATGGATACTATCCCGGCAGAAGTTATATTTCCAATTGCAGCATTTCCTGTACCACCTAGCCCGGTGGCCGCCACGGTCAATGATACCAAAGTACCAACACTGGTTAGACTTGAGTTTACTATGTTTGCATTTAATGTGGTACCAGTCAATGCACTAGCATTGGTGTTTGCAGTTACTCCAGTTAGTTGGCTACCATTACCAATGAAATAGCCACTGGTAATATTGGCACTAGACGTGATTGCACCAACTGCACTGATCAAACCATTTGTACTAAAATTACCACCGGTAACATTACCAGTTGCACTGAGTTGGCCACCTGTGTTTAAGTTTTGCCCAAGTACGTTGCCTGCTGAAGATATTTGCCCAGATGTACGCAAATTGCCGCTATCAACATTGCCGCTGACGCTGAGTGAAACCAAGGTTCCAACACTGGTCAAACTGGAGTTGATTACTGTGGATTTTAGGGTTGTCCCTGTGAGGGTGTTTGCATCAGTGGTAGAAGTAACGCCGGTCAACTGGCTACCATTTCCAATGAATAGTCCAGTGGCAGTTACATTGCCCACCGCGCTAACAACATTGGCCACTGTGGTTCCAGTGAAGTTGACCCCGGTACTGGTGACCACTACAACATTGGCTACACCGGCACTGCTCATGTTGATAACGCCGCTATTTAGGATGGCAATGTTACTAGTTCCGTTGGCAATACCAGTAATACCGCCAATATTGAATAATTCTGTGAAGTTGTCGTTGGTTTTGATAAACGCAGTTCGTAACGGATCACCGTCACCATCGTTAGCTACGTTACCTACGTTGATTACTTGCTGTACCATATTCTGAGTCCTTGTGCTGTATTTACCAAATACACAGCCCACGGGCTACAGTCGTTGCAGGGCTAAATACCCAGAGTCGGAGTGATCAATGTCATATATTATCAACAACAGTCGTGGAAATATTGTAGCAGTAATACCTGATGGTACTACCAATACCTCTAGCACCAGTTTAAGCCTGGTGGGTCAAGGTGTGACCAATTACGGTACCGCAGAAAATGAAAACTGGGTGTATTTGCTGGAGAATTTTGCGGCACCTACTGCACCTCTACTGCCTATTTTAGGGCAACTTTGGTACAACAGCACCACAGATACGCTAAATTCTTATTCCACTGGCAACGTATGGATTGGTTTGGCCAGTACAGCCTATGTAGATGCACAAAAAGTAAGTCCAGAGTTTATCGGGATTCCCACAGCCCCCACCGCCGGAAATGGCACTTCAACAACTCAAATTGCCACCACAGCATTTGTGCAAAATCAATTGAGCGGTAACATTTCAACCGCGGGCAATATTACAACTTCAGGAACTGTGAGCGCCGCGGGCAACATCACAGGTGCAAACATTGTTGCGCAAGGATCTATATCAGCTGTTAGTGGTCCATTCAGATTGCCAAATCTGAACACTACACAAAGAAATTTATTGGCCCCGTTAAATGGGGATTTGATTTATAACACTACTGAGAATTATGTACAGTGTTATCAAGCTGGCGCTTGGGTAAACATGACCCAAGCAAGATACAATTAGATTGAGAAACTAGATCCGCAACCGCATGTGGTTTGAGCTTGTGGATTGCTGATTATAAAACTTGATCCCATGTCTGAATCACTCCACTTGATTTCAGCATTTTGCAGATATTGCATGCTCATGGCATCTACCAGCACTGTGACATCTTCGTAGACAAAATCAAAGTCGTCTTCGTTCTTGGTTTCTTCCAAAGAGAATCCGTATTGCATGCCCGAGCATCCACCGCCCTGCACAAACACACGAAGTTTTGCTTGGGGATTGTTTTCTTCTGCTAGGATGTCACGTAATTTGGTTACTGCACTTGTGTCTAATTTCATTATAGTCTTTCGTTACAAACGTCCCAGTCAATGATCTTCCAGATATTGTCTAGGTAGCGTTCTTTGTCTGCTTGGTAATCTAATGCCCATGAGTGTTCCCACCAATCTACTAACACACAGATGTCTGTGCGAACAGCATGATTGGCAATGGTTTTGATTGCACCACTTGTGCTCAA
>Ga0114973_10003998_pt1 | contig 10307 bp, 8 predicted proteins | sample M_140807_MF_Meta_FD_87025 | JGI IMG/M metagenome (GOLD analysis project Ga0114973, IMG submission 87025) | Freshwater microbial communities from Lake Montjoie, Canada to study carbon cycling - M_140807_MF_MetaG | ecosystem: Environmental > Aquatic > Freshwater > Lake | place: Lake Montjoie... | reverse complement strand
ATTTCTTGAAATTTTCACAACCGGAAACAGCAATAATTACGTTAGTTGGTCCAACTCAGGATATGATGAAAACATTCGCCAAGCTTCAAGGGAAAGGAACTCAAAAAGAAGAAATGCATTGTTTCAAGCAGCAGAGAGGATCCTTTTAGATCAGTTGCCTATTATTCCTATTTATATCTATACCCGCGTTTACCTTAAAAAGCCGAATTTACAAGGTTGGTTTCCCAACATAGAAGATTATAGAACTTATAAAGGGGTTTATTTAAACTAGTTCGTTCCCAATGAATTTTAAATTGATGCGAAAAGCCTGCTGTGAGAGGATAAAACAATGAAAACAATAAGATTTAAATACTTTCTTACTATCAGTATTTTTCTCGGGTTCGGATGGATCAATGAGAGCTTTGGAGCCACTCAAAAAGAAAAGTATGTTTATGAAAGTCCATTAAATGTAGGTTTGGACCTTCAAGGCTACAAAGTGAAGTACACGAATTATTTATGGAGTAGTACTGAAAAGTCGGAAAAGGAAGGGTACGGCTTCAATTTGGGGTTAGAGTGGATTCCCGTTGTGTCGGTTGTTGGAAAAGTAGCCACCTCTTTTGGGATTGGTTTTTCAAGTGTAGTCGACGTTCCAGTAGGTGGAGTTAGTACTGCAACTCTTTACGTTGTTCCGATGTACGGAGGAGTCACCTATCGAGCTGATTTGTTCAAAAATCAGGTATTAGTTCCGTTTGTATCGGCTGGGCTTGATTTCGGATTCAGCACTCAGACTTCAAAAAACGGTGCGACTCAAGGAGGATTAAGAACCTATGAAGGTTATTACTATTCCGGTGGGGTTGAGCTATGTCTTAATACTTTCGATCCTGCTTCGGGGCGGGATTTGGACAGTCGCATTGGAATTAACGGGGTCTATTTAGTGGCTCTCTACACACATAGTGAGCCTCTCTCTCATTCCGAAACTGTCAACCTCGCACATAAAGAATTTCGACTGGGTTTAAGGTTTGAAATTTAGTCGTTAGTGATCTGTCTTAGATTCAGTCAGTGGTAAGTATTGAGGCATGCGATTGATTAGAGGGGTCATTTCATAGAAAACAAAACTGGCCCTCTTAAGTCCCAGAATATTCATCTCCGCTGGATTTGAAACCCATACCAAATTTGCGGGGTTAATATCAGTATAAAATGGGCGACCTTCAATCCAATCTCCGTTGGAATCTTGAATCGGTGTTTTGACTTGAGCTGAGACGGCTTTAATCATTGAGTAGATCTCTCTTAAGGATGTTTCCATTTCTTGCGGCAGTTTGCCCTGATGTTCCTCATAAAGTCTTTTGAGCGATTCACCTTTGATTTCGGGTTTAATTAGAATTGTTCCTTCTTTGGTCTCCAAAGTTTTGAGTATGGGAGCCGTTGGAATTTTTCCCGTTTTCCAGGCAGGATCTTTTGGAAAATGGGAGTCACGCTCTACATTTTTCCATTCGGACTTTAGAAGATCGTAAGTTTGGATTTCCCTTTTCATTTCAAGTTCGGCTTGTGGGTGAGGCCCCGAGCCGCTTGATAATCGTACCGTGTGAGGGATCTTAGCTACAAATCCGACAGTTGTGGGTGAAACCCCTTCAATAACTGAGGAGCGATTGATCCGGTAAAGGCCTCCTCGGTCGCCTAAACCAATTCTTTCTCCTAGGACAATAGAAGAAGAGTCATTGCTTTTGGGTTTGAGTGTTTTTCCAGTGTGATATTCAACGGCAAAGGGTAAAGCGAGTTGAGTTAGGGTCCGTACGCAAGAGCCTAATATTCCAGCCTCGGAAACGGGGCTCCATACCAAGAGAGCAGAGAGCAGCAAAATTAAGCGATTATGTTTAATCGGTCCAATATGTTTTGAGCTTAAAAGCATAAAGTTTTATCAAAAATTTAGTTTCTCAAAGGACAACCTAAGACCGCTCTTAGATCTTCATCGGCTCCAATGAAATTAATGCGAAACTTGCCCTCGGGGTGTTCGGGACTGCCTTGAGAATTACATAAAAATCCCATAGCAGATTTTAAGGTTTTTAAGAGCGAGCGATTATCTATGGGCTCGTACCCTAATTTTCTAATGTGCGGATCAGCTAAAAACGCAAATCCTTTGGCGGCAATTTTATCAGCGGTTATTTCCGCTTGTTTGTCTTTGATAAAAGATTCTAGCGCATCCACATTAGATTCTTGATTGCTATCTCTTAAGACGCGAATTACTTCGGCTTTGTCCAAGGGGTAGGTGGATTTGTAGTCGATCATATGGCCTAGTTCGTGGAATACACTGAAGAGATTCCAGTAATTGGGAGGCACTTCAATTCTTGGAGGACGTGAAAAAGCCGTCGGCCCGCTTATATTAGTTACTAAAATCTGAGTTTCAGATAGTTGGCTTTGTAAGGCTGTTTTTTTTAACTGATTATATTCAAAGTGATTATCTACTAGGTAACTGAGTAGTTTTTTACCTGAAGCAAAAGCCCCTTGAGGATCTCGGGGTAAAATTTGGCTAGGCCAAGGGGTGCCAGGAACATTTTCCATAGAAACTTCACACACCAGTTTATGGGGAGATTCACAAAATATTTTGGCGTAAGGGTCTAATTGATCCTGAGTTTCTTTTCTTGAAAATAGTTTGGGTCTATTTTGATTGAGTTCTGATAAAGTTTTACCAAAAATACCTTTGGGCTCTTTAGGTTTTAAAGACTCTTTTGGAATTTCTACAACAGGGGGTTCTATAATCGGTCTTGGGGTACGAGGCTCCTCAAGTGGGCGAGTAGATTTCTCTGATGAATCGGTGTGAGATGGAGCTGAGGGGACCGATGGGGTTTGTCTTGGTGTATTGAAGGTTCTTAAGGTTTGTCGTTGAGGTGTAAGCCGTCTTTTTTGTGGAACTAGTATACGGAGCGGTGATAGCAGTCGAACCCGACCGAACGAGGGTGATGTAGGTACAAGCAATACTGTTAAGCTCCAGAAAATAAATACCCTATGATTTAATAGCCAATTTCTGCGCATGGACTCCCCTTAAGATTTTTAGACATCAATTAGAATTGCAACCCAGGAACCACAGGGCCTGAGTCTGAAAAGTTAATGGTTTCGGCTTTTTACATGGTTTGAGGAGTGTGGGTGTTCACTGTGAGTGGCCAGCCATTAGACACCCTTTTTTTCATGTGGTTGATATCTTTTGGCAATTTAACGAAAAGGTAAAAAGGGATTAAGTGTACAGCTGGTGGACAGGGGATTTTCGCTGTTTGATAGGGGAAAGTGGTAAAATAGGCAAATGATCGGAACGTTTTTTTTCATCCTCGCAGTTATACATACATTTTCAGTAAAAAGATTTCAGGCCCTAGCCCAGAAATTTCCTGAGGGTTCGGTTCTAGAAAATTTATTTCACTTGTTGGGTGAGGTCGAAGTCGTTTTTGGACTGTGGGCTGGCCTTTGGTTTATTTACTATGCGTCGGTGACAAATATGAGGCAGGCGATTCATTACTTAGAGTCGCTAAACTTCAGGGAGCCGTTATTTGTTTTCGTAATTATGACGGTAGCTGCTACGAAGCCGATTATTCAATTGGCTAAAATGATCATTTTTCAAATCTCAAAAGTGTTTCCAGTTCATTCAAAGGTTTCAATGTATTTAGTTACTCTGATTTTAGGGCCGCTTTTAGGGAGCTTTATCACCGAACCGGCTGCTATGACAGTGACCGCTTTAATTCTTCTTGAAGAATTTTATCGAAAAGAGGTTTCAGAAAAATTCAGATATGTGACTCTGGGAATCTTATTTGTGAATGTATCAATTGGAGGTGTTTTAACCCATTATGCAGCCCCTCCTGTGTTGATGGTGGCTGGAAAGTGGGGCTGGAATTCTGCTTTTATGATGAGCCACTTTGGTTGGAAAGCTATTTTAGCTGTGGCTTGTAACGCGATGTTGGGAACTCTTTTTTTCTATCGAGAATTAAAGCAACTTAATCAAAAGTCTGAACCAGAGAAAAGGGTTCCATTCTGGTTGATGGTCATTCATTTAGTTTTTGTTGCGAACATAGTGATTTCGGCGCATCACCCCATAATGTTTCTATCATTGTTTTTATTTTTCCTAGGGGGTGCAGACATTTCAAAAGAATACCAGGATCCTATCCAGTTAAAATCGAGTCTTCTCGTGGGTTTTTTCCTTGCGGGTCTTGTGGTATTTGGAGAAATGCAAACTTGGTGGTTGCAGCCTTTGCTGAACCGTCTAACGGAATTCCCTTTATTTATTGGCAGCACATTTCTCACCGGAATTATGGACAACGCAGCTTTAACTTATCTTGGCTCCCAGGTTTCTGGCTTAAGTGAACCGATGAGATACGCTTTGGTTTCAGGAGCCGTGACAGGAGGTGGGCTGACTATTATTGCGAATGCCCCTAATCCGGCAGGATTTTCAATTCTGAAGGATTCTTTTGGAAAGGAGGGGATCAGTCCTCTAATGTTGTTGTTGTCGGCACTAATTCCCACTTTAATTGCAGGACTTTCATTTTGGCTTTTGCCCTAATGTTTCGAGGTAATTAATAGCGCCTTTGCCCGCACAGAACCCTTGAGAAACACACGCCTGAATTAAAAAACCACCGGTGACCGTATCCCAATCTAACATTTCGCCGGCAGCAAAAAATCCGGGTAACTTTTTTAACATAAAATGTGAATCAACCTCTTCAAGCTGAAGGCCGCCCGAAGAAGATATTGCCCACTCCATCCCTTGTTTGCTTTCAAGCGTTATGGGAAAAGCTTTGATTTTTGCTATCATAGCTTTCAAATCCTTAAGTTCTATCTTAGGGGTTTCGTGAAAGAGCAAAGCTAGAGCTGCAGGACTAAGCTTTAAAAGTTTTTGACACTTTCTTATGGGAGCCAAGTTTTCTTTGGTCTGGGTCAGTTTATCTAAAATATCTTTCGCCGAGAGGTCTGGTTTTAAGTCGATAAAAGCTGCGCCTTCGATCCCGATTGCATAGACAGGCGTTCCTTCTAACCCATAGCTTGTAATGACAATATCTCCACGAGCGGTTCCTTTTGAAGTTTTTAAAATGACATTTTTGAGGGGAAGCCCTTCGGCCTCTTTTAGAAATGCTGAACTAAAGTTTACATTGTAACCGACGTTGGATGGGGCAAATGGGGTGAATCCCAATTTTTTATTTGTGAACATCTGAGGCCATTGAATAGGATCTGTTGCAGGTTCCCAACTGGCTCCTCCCAGGCAAAAAATAACTAAATCGAAAACTAGTTTAGAATCGTCTCTAAAAAGCAATTGGCATTTGCCATTAGATAATTTTTTAAAGTCAACGACCTCTTGGTTAAAATGCCAATTAACTTGTCTTTCAGTTAATCGTTTTTTCCAAATTGAAACCAATGGATTTGCTTTCATTCCTTCAACAAAGTATCGAGCGCTTGTGCCTTTGAAAGTTTTGATTCCGAGTTCATTAATGAACTTTAACCAGTCATCAGGAGAAAATTGATTGAGGACCGAATTCCAAAATGGTTTCGGTCCTGAATACTTCTGCGAAAATTGCGCTCTAGGCATGTCATAAGTCACATTGAGTCCGGAGCTGCCCGCAATGATCAGTTTTCTAGCTGCTGATTTTCTTTTTTCAAAAATAGATACTGCGATACCAGCTGAGCTTAGTACCTCAGCTGTCATTAAAGCGGCAGGCCCTGAACCCAAAATGGCTAATTGAAAGTGTTTTTGTTGAGCGTGTCCCAATTAATCTAATCCTCGTACTCTAAGCTGTAATTATAACTCAAAGAGATGCGAGATTTTGCGGACTGATTGGGTGAAACTTCGTGACGAACCCAGCTCTCAAAAATAACAAAATCACCGGCCTTAGCTGGAACTTTAAAATAGAGCTCTTCTGAAGCTTCTGTTCCATTTTCTCGAACGGGAGCATTCATATAAAAACCCATTCTGGGGTCTTCAATTTTCAGAGCTACACTTTTCGGGGGAGTTTGCACGTAATAGGCGCCACTCAATTGGGAATGGGGATGAATGTGTAATGTGTGGTAAGTGTGTTCCGGCATTATGTTTACCCAGAGGTGGGTCATGCAGAGGTCCATTTCTTTCAGATTCCAACCTTGCGCTTTTGCAAATGCTTCAGCGTGGGGTTGAAGCAGCTCTTCAAATGCCGCAAAAGAGGGATAACGACAGTGGAGATCGGCAACCGAACCATAAGAGGTATAGCCTCCTGGATAGTTCTCTTTTGACCACTTTTGACCCATTTTGTCCTCACGCGAGAGGGTCAAAATGTCTCTCATGAGGCGAGAGTTTAGCGTTGATGAATTTGGTAGCGATCCAGTTCCAATCAAGGTAGGAAATAGGCTGTTAATTTTTAGTTTCATAGGGAACCTTTATAAGATGAAAAAGGTAGAAATTGCAAAGCCAAGTAGCTGGGTTCGTTACAAACCTTCCATGTGCCGTGGTTGTTGGGCTGGATGCTGTACTATGCCGGTTCAGGTGACATCTGAAGAGCTTTTTCATATGGGGTTTATCGAAGCTCATCAAGTGAATGGCCCTTTAAAAAGAATTTCTCAAAAGTTAATTAAGTCCGGGATTATCAAGTCTTTTAATGCGAGAACACGCCTTTTCAGATTGAAACAGCTTGAGAATGGAGATTGCGTGTTTTTAGATTCGAAAAGGCTCTGTAAAGTTTACGAAAATCGCCCTTCGATATGTCGAGGTTTTCCTTTCAATGGAGTTCGGCCAGGTTTTTGCCCGAGCCAAAGAAAATCGGCTGTTCAGTCAGCGATGCAAAAAGCCTCAACTGTAAAAAAGTTTAAGGAGATTTAAGATGGGGTTTGTTGGAACAGGCTTTGCATTTTGTAAGAATTCGGAAACGAAATCATTTGGAGGGGTTGTGGTTTACCGAGTTTTCTTATCGATGATAATTTTAATGTTGGCCTCGAAGCATCTGTTTGGAGCTCCTACAGTGCCAATACCCCCAGTTTTAGTTGATGTGCCTATCACAAAATCATTTGTTCCCACTGGATTTGATAGCAATGACAGAGTTCAGTTAGCTATTGGAGGAGAATTGAGAAATAGCTGTTTTAAGATCGCCTCCAGTGTGGCTACTGTGAACCCCGAGAACAGAACGATAGTCGTTAAGCAGCAAGCTTATGTTTATTTGGGGTTTTGCCTGATGATGATAGTTCCCTACTCAGAAGTGGTGACTTTGGGGATTGTTAATAAACCAGGAGAATATCAGATTTTAGATGGAAGTTCTGGCAAAGAGATTGGGCATATTAATATCGATATCGCTAGAACTACAGAGCAGGATGAGTTTTTATATGCCCCTGTTAGCGATGCTTATTTGATTGCGGATGATAAACATAACTCGGAAAGTGATCCGGAGAGAAACCGACTTGTGTTAACAGGGGCTTTCTCTAATACCTGTATGGATTTTAAAGAGATAAAAGTAACCTATAATGAAAATGCGATTGTCATCCAGCCTATCTCGATTTTGAAGTCGCAAGCTGAGTGCACAGATAAAAAAATTAATTTTTTAAAAATGGTTATTTTAGACCCTAAATTAAAGGGAGATCATTTAATCCATGTGCGCTCTTTAAATGGGGCAGCTATCAATAAAGTGGTCGATTTCGGCTTTTAATTATTACTACTGCATATCCAAGATGGGGAGAAGCAGTGGGTTGATCCTGCGATTATCCCCTTTTCCATCGTTTCCGAAGTCTCTGAAATATCTTGGATCAAAGATAGTGAATCTTAAGTTACGATCACTCCCCGGTAAGTTTCCATAGGCCCGGATGGATTGGTTAAAGAGAGGATGATTTTCATCGAAGAAGTTATAAATGGGTTTATTAGATTCTTCATGGCACTTGTTGCAGGATTGTCTATCGACTCGCATGACCCCTGTGGTGCCATGTTGAGGAACTAAGCCGGTAGCTTGATTGGTGGTTGGGGCGAACGCCACTACATTTCCATTTCTATCCCATTCAGCTCCGAGAGAGGATTTGAAAGGGTTTTTCAGAAGTTCTTTCACCATGCTTTCCGACATGTTGGGTAGTACATCAGTTCCACCTCGGCTCGTGAAGCTTCCTTTTTGGTACCCATTAAGCTTCAAGTCTAAAGGCTTTAATCTTTGAGGATTATTTAAGTGTTGAAGTAATCCTTGAGCTTCACTTTTTAAAGAAGGATTGTTTGCTGAGATGTCAGAGAGTCTTTCTCTCAAAGTTCCCGCGGTGGGGAAGGGTCTCATGATATCTGGAGCCCAAGCCCCTTGAACACTGTCTTTTTTGCGTGTCCTGATCTCTACAACCTGAGCTTTGCCTGAAGCATCTTTATTAAATACGACTTCTCCTGAAACGGTTCCCACAGGAAAGACCCAGTCGTAAGTTGGGGTGTCCTCTGGAGGAACAATTCTTTTGACCACTTTAATTTTTTGTAAGTTTCCATTGGCATCTTTCGGCAGGTGAATAAAGTGAAAGGTGCCAGTGTTGCCGACAGTCTCTAGCCCTACGCCATGTGAAAATGTTCGTAAGTGGCCCTCCTTATCCAGATAAAGATTTTCGGCCCCCGCTCCGAAAGCAGCTCCTCTAAATCCTTTTTCAGTGCTTCGAACTCCACTGACCGGTGTACTCGGATCTTGATATCCGGGCACCATCGATTGTCTATCAAAAAAGATAGTATTGGGATCTCGTAAAATGGCTTCGAGCTCTTCGTTCTCTACTTTGTGTAACATACCCCGATAAGCAGCTAGTTTTTGGGGAGGTAAAATCTGAATTGAGTTGCGGGCCACAGAGGCAGTGGCTCTTGGCTGTTGTGAAGAATCTGCATGAGGTTCGGTTTTGTGGGTATTTTGCCCCTTAAGTTTTGCATGCTCAGCAGCTAACCATGATTTGAACTTTGCGGCTTCGGGATCGTTTAAGAAAGCTTTTCTTTGCTCAACTGCCGACGAGGGGGGCATGTTTTCGTCTTCTACTAATACATTGTGGAGTTGTTCGATCATCGCCCTGGCCTGTGCCTTTTCAGTTGCATTCGAACTGGCAAGACGCCGTTCCAACTCTCCAGGTTGAGTCATCCATTCGGGAAACCTTCTCGCATTGCCACCCGTGTGGCAATTGAGGCAATTTTGATTAATAAGCTCATGGGCTTTAAGGGCCGAAGGTGGTGCATTGTGGACCTGGGAGGCAGGAGGTGGAGTCTGAGTTGGAGTTTGAGGCGTTTCCGGTACAATCTGAGTTAGGCCTCTAGTCTGTGGTTTCACCTCATTGAGTTTTCCCTCAGGAGTCAATTCGACCTCTCCTATCAGTTGATCTGTCCCTTTTCGTCGAGCTGAGATTGCCGAGTTGCTAGATCTGTTGATTGATAATTGAAGTTCAACGTCCTCAGGTTTGAATTTAGTGCCTTTAAAGTTATTTAGCGATTCAACGACCTCTTTTTTTATTTTGTCTTGTCCGGCAGTTCCCAAAAGTTGGGTCATGTAACGCTCATCGATAACGATGCTTTCGGGCGAAGAATCCCCAGACCCCATTCGAGATTTCAGCTTAGGATAAACTTGAGAAAAATCGGTTGCGATAGGTTGTGGAACTTGGGCCGAAGGTGGAACTTGAGGAGTCGGCTGAACTTCTGGAGTCGGTCGAGGTTCCGGCTGTCTTTTTTGAACCACTCTAGGATTGCCCCCATAACTTGCGACACAATTTTGTAACGAATTAAAAGGTCCCCCTTTGGAACTTCCATCTCCGGTGGGATGGGTCGCAAACCAACTACTTCCTCCCCAATAACAGATGTGCGATTCGGTCGAGTGCTCTGTGGCGTAAAGACAAGCTTGCAAAGTCATCGAAGAGCCGCCCACATAGCCGTAATCGGGTCGAGAGCGAGTCACACCTCTTAAATAAGTGGGTTTGAAACCACCGGGCAGGCCGGTGGAGGCGCAGATAACTCCGTTTCTTGAGGCCTTGATGGCCTTTTTACAATCTTCAAGCTTGGCTATGAATCCAGCTCCCAAAGCTTTCCTGAACTCCTTGTGACGAGGCCTGAAACCACTCTCACTTCTGACACATTCAAAATCTCGTTCTTCAATATCTTCCTCAATTGAAGGTCTAGCTTGTTTAGGAGCTTGGGGTTGTTGTGCTTGCGGAGCTTGGGGCTGATTTCTCTGTGAAGTGCGTTTCAGTTGATTGACGTGAGACTTGAATTCCTGGGCGGTATTCCCGGAACCAATTCTTGTTTCAACCTGTTCTCTCCACTGTCCGGACCCGTCTAAGGATAAAAGCTGAGATTGAGGGATTCTTGCACCGGCTTCGGGTACCGAATCCTCTACTTTAATAACCATGACGTCGCTTTCTTT
>Ga0114973_10003997_pt1 | contig 10308 bp, 9 predicted proteins | sample M_140807_MF_Meta_FD_87025 | JGI IMG/M metagenome (GOLD analysis project Ga0114973, IMG submission 87025) | Freshwater microbial communities from Lake Montjoie, Canada to study carbon cycling - M_140807_MF_MetaG | ecosystem: Environmental > Aquatic > Freshwater > Lake | place: Lake Montjoie... | reverse complement strand
GAATTCATCGCTGCCTCGGATCAAACCTTGCTCGTCTCGAACTCCGTGTTGCAGTTGAAGTGTTTATTCAACGCTTCCCGAAGTTTGAACTTGCAAATCCAAGTGCAGTTACTTGGAGCCTTGGTCAAGTTCGTGGTCCGCGTAAATTGCCAGTACGAATTACGCAACGCGCTTAATTCGTGTCGCATTCGCAGCCGCCATCCAGCATTGATCTGGATGCGTTAAATCCAGATCAGCGCGATGCAGTGCTGCATCCAACAGGCCCATTACTTGTTGTCGCGGGTGCAGGCTCGGGTAAAACTCGAGTGCTTACGCAACGCATTGCGTATCTCATTGCTAATGGCGCGCACCCCATGCATATTTTGGCCATCACGTTCACCAACAAAGCTGCACAGGAAATGCGCGATCGCGTACAAGCACTTGTTGGTCCTGTTGCCAAGCAAATGTGGGTCAGCACGTTTCACTCGGCATGCGTTCGCATTCTGCGTGCTCAGGCAGATCACTTGGGGTATCCAAAAACGTTTTCTATTTACGACCAGTCCGACGCACAACGTCTCGTTGGCTATTGCATTCGCGACTTAGGCCTCGACCCAAAGCGTTACAGCGCTCGGGGAGTGCAGGCACGCATCAGTTTGTGGAAGAACGAACTGGTTATTCCTCACGATGCGGCGCAGCAAGTGAACAACACCATTGACCAGAAATATGTTGATGTGTATCGCGAATATCAGAAGCGTCTAGAACGCGCCGGAGCAATGGACTTCGACGATTTGCTCACCAATGTGGTGCGCTTATTCCGTCAACACCCCGATGTTCTGCGTGTGTATCAGGAGCGCTTTAAGCACATTCTCATTGACGAGTATCAAGACACCAATATGGCGCAAAACGCCATTGTTGTCATGCTCGGTGCATTGCATCACAACGTGTGTGTTGTGGGCGACTCCGACCAAAGCGTCTATCGCTTCCGTGGTGCAGACTTCCGCAACATCTTGGAATTCGAAAATGCATTCCCCGAAGTAACCACTGTGGTGCTTGCACAAAATTACCGAAGCACGCAAACCATTCTGGATGCCGCCAATGCAGTTATCACCAACAATGCAGGGCGCAAACCAAAAGACTTGTGGACCGATCAGGGGAAAGGCGAGAAGATCGTTCGCTATTTCGCCAATGACGAATTCGATGAAGCCAAATGGGTGATTGCGCGTTTGAAAGATCTGCACGACCAGGAGCATCGCAAGTGGAGCGATCTTGCGGTGTTTTATCGCACCAATGCGCAAAGCCGCGTGCTTGAAGAATCGTTAACTCATGGCGGAGTTCCCTACAAAGTGGTGGGCGGAACCAAGTTCTACGATCGCCGTGAAGTGAAAGACGCACTTGCGTATTTGCGCCTTGCGTCTAACCCACTTGACGAAGTGAGCATTAAGCGCGTGCTCAATGTGCCTAAACGCGGCATTGGCGACACCACCGTCACAAAAGTTGATGCATATGCCAACGAAGCGGGCATCTCATTTGCACTTGCTCTGCGTCGTGCAGCCGAAGCAGGAGTGGGGGCAGCTGGCGTGCGTGGAATTAACACGTTCATGCAACTGCTTGATGAGTGCCAAGCCATGTTGGAAGAAGGGCCTGGTCCGGTGTTGCGCCACGCAATGGAGCGAAGTGGTTATCTTGCCGAACTTGTTGCTGAAGACACTGTTGAATCTGCTGGTCGCGAAGAAAACGTGCAAGAGCTCATTGGTGTAGCCAGCGAGTTTATGCAGGTAGACGAATTCCTCGAACAAGTTGCACTCGTTGCCGACACCGATCAAATTGATTCAGAGAATCACGTCACTCTGATGACTCTGCACTCGGCAAAAGGTCTTGAATTTCCTGTTGTGTTTATTGTTGGCGTTGAAGAAGGAATATTCCCGCACAATCGCGCACTGACCGACCCAGTGGAGTTAGAAGAAGAGCGCAGGCTTGCGTACGTGGGCATCACCCGTGCAAAAGAACGCCTGGTACTCAGTCATGCCTGGAGCAGAAGCTTGTTTGGCAACACCAACTACAACCCGCCATCGCGCTTTCTTGCCGAAATTCCAGAAGAACTCATTGAACGCGAAGGCAATACCGATTCTGGTGCCGATTCACAGCGTTATAGCTATCGATCACAAGCCGACCGTGGCTACGCGCCAACAACGAGACTGTCGCGAACCGGCCCAAGTGTTACTCCGGTATCAAGTGCGCACATGCAAACTGAAAATCATGGTCTGCGCATAGGTGATGAAATTGTTCATCCAACGTTTGGTGAAGGAATCATCATCAACATTCGTGGCCAAGGTGAAAAAGCAGAAGCAGCAATTCGCTTTCGCTTAGTTGGCGAGAAGCATCTCTCGCTTGCGTGGGCACCGCTCAAAAAATCTGGGCAATAAATTCGTTACGGCGTTACGGGGTTCATCGTTCCCCGTAAGTCAATAAGCAACGTGGTCCTGTTTTCAACGATTGGCCGAACATCGGTTGGAGCTGTCAATTGTTCAACGGTCAGCGTGCGACCATCGCAATCGGTGAAGGTGTGAGTCTTTTGAATTTGTGTGACAAGACATTCAGGAGATTTATCTGCGGGGTAGGCGTAATACACCTGCCAACCTTTTGCCACGTCGGTGCCGTTGTGTTCGATCACGATTGATCGCTTGCCCTCTGGGTCACGAAGGTCTGGGTACAGCACCGGTCCGTTCTCGTCTATCGATTTGGCGATGTCTGCGACCTGTCCAACCACGAATGTTCGATCACCGGGCACGGTTGTCGACTCGGCCTTGTTCGTGACCAATGTCGCCATCAACCACGTCAACCCAAATAGCGCTGCGAAAAATGCGATGCCCCCGACTATTGGCAATACCGCACGGGTAAAGGGCGAACTGGACCAACGTGGCATGTCTCAAGTGTTGCCGATGTGGCTTGGCGGTGCCTACTTCTTGGGCCGAACCGCGGGTTGGTATCGGTCACGTCGAAGGGCGTAGGGTTCTGTAGTCGTGAAACGTCCTTACCGCGTTGTAGTGGCCAAGCCTGGCCTAGATGGCCATGATCGAGGCGCCAAAACCATCACTCGTGCTTTGCGCGACCATGGTTTCGAAGTGATCTATACGGGCCTGCATCAGTTGCCAGAACAAATTGCAGAAACTGCTCTGCAAGAAGACGTAGACGCAGTTGGACTGTCGTTGTTGTCTGGTGCGCATCTCACATTGTTTCCACGCGTGATGGAAGAACTTCGCTCGCGCAATCTTGGTGATGTTTTGGTTTTTGGAGGGGGAGTGATTCCTGATGCTGATGCGCGTGAATTGCGCAATCAAGGCGTTGGCGAAATCTTTGGCCCTGGTTCATCGTTGAAAGACATCGCAAGTTGGCTCGAGCAAGCGCTCGATGCCCGCGAGCAATAACAAGAAAGAAGCTCATGGATCTTTTTGAATATCAAGGCAAACAATATTTTGCCAAGTACAACATTCCTGTTTCGGCAGGTGGCGTTGCGCTCACGGTTGAAGAAGCTGTTGTAGAAGCAGAGAAGGCTCTGTATCCAGTTGTCGTGAAAGCCCAAGTGCAAGTAGGTGGACGTGGCAAGGCCGGCGGAATCAAGTTGGCAACAAATGCAGACGAAGTTCGTCTGCACGCGGGAAATATTTTGGGCATGGACATTAAGGGCCATGTTGTAAAGCGTGTATGGATTGAACATGCTTCAGATATTGCCGAAGAGTACTACGCGTCGTTCAGCCTTGACCGTGCTGCAAAGCAGCACTTACTGATGTTGTCTGCACAAGGCGGAGTGGAAATTGAAGATGTTGCGGCAAAAGATCCGAATGCAATTGTGAAGTTGCACATCAACCCAATTGTCGGTTTGCCACTAGCAACTGCTCGTCAAGCATGCATTGATGCAAAAATCCCTGAGAAGGCACTTGATGGCGTTGCCGACATGTTGGTGAAGTTGTATGAGTGCTTCACCAAGGGCGATTGCGATCTTGCGGAAATCAACCCATTAATTTTGAAGCCAACCGGTGAAGTGCACGCACTCGATGCCAAGGTCAGTCTTGATAGCAATGCGGCCTTCCGCCATCCCGAGTGGGAAGAGTATGCAGCAACCGAAGAGCTCGATGCACGTGAACAATTGGCTCGTGAAAAGAACCTGCAGTACATCGGTCTCGATGGAACAGTGGGAATCATTGCTAATGGCGCTGGCCTTGCAATGAGCACCTTGGACGTGGTGAATCAAGTTGGCGGCAGTGCAGCGAACTTCCTCGATATCGGTGGCGGCGCAAACGCCGAACTGATGACGGCAGCTCTTGAAGTGATTAACTCCGATGCCAAAGTAAAGAGTATTTTCATCAACATTTTCGGCGGCATTACCCGTGGCGAAGAAGTTGCCAAGGGAATTGTTGAAGCAGTGAAGCGCGTAACGCTTCGTGCGCCAATAGTTATTCGTCTCGATGGAACGAATGCCGAAGAGGGCCGCAAGATCCTTGCTGAGGCAGGTATTCCAGATTCACAGCTCACCAGTCGACCAACCATGCTCGAAGCTGCTCGCGCAGCTGTCGCGTTGGCTAAGTAAGGGAACGTCATGGCAATTTTCGTAGATCAACACACCAAGGTCATTGTTCAAGGTTTAACTGGCGGACAAGGACGTTTCCACGGCTTGCGTAACAAGGCATACGGCACTCAAGTTGTGGGTGGAGTAACTCCTGGAAAAGCAGGGCAAGACGTTGAAGGAATTCCTGTTTTCGATTCAGTTGAAGATGCAGTGAAGGCAACGGGTGCAACCGCCTCGTTTATTGCAGTGCCGCCGAAAGCAGCACCAGCAGCAATTCTTGAAGCAGCTCGCGCCGGCATCGGATTTGTGGTGTGCATCACCGAAGGAATTCCAGCGCAAGACGAGGCGCGCGTGTTCGCAACATTGCAGCGCGACTTTCCTGCAACGCGATTGCTCGGACCAAACTGCCCAGGAATTATTAGTCCGGGTAAATGCAACATCGGAATTACTGCTGGAGAAATTGCGCAGTTTCCAACCGCATCTGGTCCAAACGTTGGCATTGTGTCGCGTTCTGGAACACTCACATATCAGGCGCTGTACGAATTGAAGCAACAGGGAATTGGCGTCAGCACGTGTGTTGGAATCGGTGGCGACCCAGTACCTGGAACATCGTTTGTCGATTGCTTGGCAGAGTTTCAAGCAGACCCAGAAACACACGCCATCATCATGATTGGTGAAATTGGTGGATCAGCCGAAGAAGAAGCTGCTGAATTCATTACCAACCACGTAACCAAGCCAATGAGTGCGTACATCGCAGGAGTAACTGCACCAGCAGGTAAGAAAATGGGCCATGCTGGCGCGATTGTGTCTGGCGGCAAGGGAACTGCTCAAGGGAAAATGGATGCATTGCGGATGGCAGGAGTCAAGATTGGGCTTAACCCAACCGAAGCTGGCTCGCTGATGGCCGAAATTGTAAATAACCTTCGTTAAGTGAATCGCCCCCAGCAATCCATTTCATATTTGCCCGGCCTTGATGGGCTGCGCGCAATTGCGGTGTTGGCTGTGGTGGTCTACCACGCAAATAAGAATTGGCTACATGGAGGTTTTCTCGGTGTAGAAGTGTTCTTCGTTATCAGCGGATACTTAATCACGCTGTTGTTGCTCACTGAATCTGAGCAGAGCGGAAGCATCAATTTCCGCGCATTCTGGATGCGTAGAGCGCGTCGTTTATTGCCGGCACTGTGGACGTTGCTCCTGGGAGTAACTGTTTACTGTTCGCTGTTTGAGCGCGCTGAATTGGGCAAACTTCGCGGCGATGTTGTTGCGGCGTTCATCTACATATTTAACTGGTTCAAAATCTGGGCTCGTGCTTCGTATTTTGATGCAAGCGCACTCGATCCGCTTCGACATTTGTGGTCACTTGCCGTTGAAGAACAGTTCTATTTGGTGTGGCCGGTGCTCATTGCAGTGGTGTTGAAGAAGTACGGGCGTAAGCCGGCAAAATTGGGCGTCATCTTCCTCGGTATTTCGGTTGCAATCGCCATGTATGTCGCAACGACATACGCGCCCGGTGTTCGTGGAACGCCTATCGAAACCCCAGAGCAATACATCTCGTTGTTTGGGCATGCCGTTTCGCGTCTCGACTTTTTGTTCCTAGGAACCATTGGACGCTCCGGCGGTCTGTTTCTCGGAGCAGCATTGGCGTTCTGGTTCCGACCATCAATGTTCACTGGCTCACATAATTCCAATGATCGCCACATCGTTTCAGCATTTGCTGTTGCGGGAATGGCCGGACTTGCTTACTTGATGTGGACATTCCACGACGTGGTATTTGTTGCTGAAACTGGCGGCATCCGTGGGTACGACCCACTGTTCCAAGGTGGGTTCCTGCTCGTGGGCGTTGCAACGTGTGCGATTATCACTGCCGCAGTTCATCCGCAATCATTCGTGGGCAACGCGGTGTTGGGTAATCCTGTTTTCACTTATATCGGTCGCCGCTCGTACGGCCTGTACCTGTTCCATTGGCCAGTGTTTCAGCTGTATCGCAAGGTTGCGAGCAACTATCTGAATCTTCCGCAGTTCATCGTGCTGTTCATCGTCATTTTGGTGCTCACCGAATTGTCGTACCGATTCATTGAAATGCCAGTGCGTGAAGGTCGGCTTGGCGAAACGTGGCACAAGTTGCGATTCCCGCGAACCGATGCCGACACCGAACGGCGTAACAAAGTGTTTGCACTTGGCGTAGTTGCAGCCGTGCTTCCTGTGTTTTCAATTGTGAGTTTGGCAATTGGAACCGGTCAGGGGAAAATCGCAGAAAGCATTAAAAGCGGAGAAGGTGCAGTGCAGAACCTGCTCGGAACAACTGTTGCGCCAGACCCAAACGTAACGACGATTCCGGGAACACAGACCACCACACTTGATGGGCAACAGATTCCAATCCTTGCTATCGGCGACTCCGTTATGTTGGGCGCCGCGCGAATTCTTACCGATCGTGGAATCACAGTTGATGCACTGAAGAGCCGCCCATTCAGGCAGGCGTTAGAAATTGCAAACTACGTGAAGTCAATTAATCGCCTAGGTGAGTTCGTCATTATTCACTTAGGAACGAACAACTATGTCGACCAGAAAACGTTGGACGAGATTATGGTTCCGTTGAAAGATGTTGACTTGGTGCTGTTGCTTACAGCGCATGTTCCAACGAGGGCGTGGCAAGACCCGAATAATGCCCTCGTCCGTGCGATGCCAAATGAATATGGAAATGTGAAGGTGTTGGACTGGTATCAAATTGCCGAGGAACACCCTGAATATCTGTACGGCGACAAAGTTCACTTAAATAATGAAGGCCAAAAGGTCTACGCAGATCTCATCATGCAAGCAATAGGGAAGTAAGGTTTTCGCCATGACAACACCAGTTCGAATTGCAATCACCGGCGCAGCCGGACAAATCGGTTACAGCCTGTTATTCCGCATTGCCTCAGGCGCAATGCTTGGCCCCGACACCCCAGTCATTCTGCAACTCCTTGAAGTAACACCAGCGCTCGGTGCGCTCGGTGGCGTAAAGATGGAACTTGATGACTGTGCGTTTAGCTCGCTGGTCGATGTTGTCTGCACCGACGATGCCAGCGTTGCATTTGGCGACGCCGATATTGCCATGTTGGTTGGAGCGATGCCACGTAAAGATGGCATGGAGCGTTCCGATCTGTTGTCGGCAAACGGTGGAATTTTTAAACCACAGGGCCAAGCAATTAGTGCAAATGCGAAGAAGAACGTAAAGGTGCTTGTTGTAGGTAACCCTGCAAACACCAACTCGCTCATTGCTATGCACAACGCACCAAACATTGACCCACGCCAGTTCACTGCCATGACGCGCCTCGATCACAACCGTGCAGTAAGTCAGTTGGCTCAAAAAGTTGGGCGCCCGGTTACTTCCGTAAAGAAGATGACCATTTGGGGCAACCACTCAACAACGCAATACCCAGACTTGTTCCATGCAGAAGTTGATGGCAAGAATGCTGCACAACTGATAAACGATCAGCAATGGATTGAGGACACGTATATTCCAACGGTTGCCAAGCGTGGTGCTGCAGTGATCAAGGCTCGCGGTTCATCGTCAGCTGCTTCTGCTGCCAATGCCGCTTTGGAGCACGTGCGTTCATGGGTGCAGGGAACTCCTGCAGGCGATTGGGTATCAATGGCGGTGCCATCGGACGGCAGCTACGGCGTGCCAGAAGGCCTCATTTCTTCATTCCCGTGCACCTGCGAAAACGGTGAGTACAAGATTGTGCAGGGGCTTGATATCGATGCGTTTAGTCGCGCACGTATCGATGCGTCAGTTGCAGAACTTGGCGAAGAGCGCGATGCTGTTCGCCAACTTGGTCTGATCTAAGAACTTCTCGTCCCGTCAATGGCGGAATCTGCTCGCGAACGTGAGCAGCCAAGTGGATCTTTCTTTTCTAGTTGAGCGATTTCCTTACGTGGTGAAAGTTGCTTGCCTGTTTTCCATGCGTCCAGGTACTGCTGTGGCCAAATTTCGCCTTGTAGTAAATACACCTCGGCTAGTGGGCACACACGCGAAATACCCATGTGCGTGTGGCAGCGCGTGATTCGCGCATTTCCACTTGAGCCCATGACGCCAATCCAGTCGCCAGCAGACACTCGTTGATTTTTCACAACTTTTATTCGTCCCAAGTGAGAGAAGAAGTAGCGAACCCCGTCATCACCCTGCACTGTGATGGATAAGCCACCGCGTGTTCCAGGTGAATCGTTTTCAGGAGTCCATTTGTCTAAACGATGCAATTGTGAGATGACACCAGCTGTCGGTGCAAGAATGCGCGCATAGCAGCCTTCAACATCGACTGCCGGATAGTGCAAGTGATCTTTGGGATATTGAACCGCAACTTTGGCAAACGGGAAAACGTACTTTGCACCTTCGTTCTCGGCTAAAGCAATACGCGGAAAAAGCGAAACGGTGATCAACGTTGTAGCGACAATACGCAAGGAAGTTTGAGTGCGGAATCGCCAACGCATAACGAGACTCTAGGTGACGGCGTTGCCTTTTTTGGAAATAGCGATTGAGGTGAAAACAATTATTACGCCGACTCCAATAACTGATAAGCCCTGCATTAACGGAGAGTTAAATAGTCGACCAGCAAGTACGCCAGTTATGACGGTTACCCCTAATCCACCCGCTGCAACGACTTCCAAATGCATTCGTTTGGCTCCAAAGATGAATAACAGACCAACAATTGCGAAACCAATGATTGGTTGCCAAGTGTTGTTGTCCCAAGTTGAATACGCGATAGCCGCAATCAATATGCTGGCTGCGCCTGCACCCCGAGCAACAAATCGAAGCCCGATGTTGCGCAGCGAAAACCACATGAGTGCCGTTCCAGAGCCAACAAACAGCAATGGAGCAACAGACGTATCGGGAAGAAATTGAGTAATTGCTCCTGCCATAAATGGTTGAGTTGCTGAGACGATGATGATTGTGCCGATGAACGTTGTGTGTGATGACAGTCCAATACCAATCGCGAGTGCCATTGCTGATGCAATCAGCAGAATGTAATCACTATGCACATTGCAAATGTCAAGAAGAAGACCAATTGCAATTGCAAAGGTCATAGTTGAAACTGCGGCAATGCTCTCTCCAAGTGTGTTGAGCCTGCCACCTTTCTTCATTAATTTGTAGGAAAGAATCGCCGTCGCACATGATGCAATGAACAATGCTGCATCAATACTTGCCTGAGACATGTCGTGCATAAGAGCAGCAACAATCCACACCAGGCCGACAAAGATGACTGATCCACCAAGATATGAGGCAATGTCCGAAAAGGGAATGGACCACATTGGTGCATCTCGAAACTCCTGGGCCTCACTTGCAGTGAGTTTCCCCGATGCTTCATATTCGTTAATCAAACTGCCAACACTCTTGCGGTTCTTGGCCATACGCCGATACTACGAGTGTTACGGTGTCTGCCGATGAAACGTAAATTTTGGATTGATACCGATACGGCAAGCGATGACGCAGTAGCGCTGATTATGGCGTTTATGCACCCAGACATTGAAGTAATCGGGGTGTCGATTGTGGCAGGAAACGTGCCACTCAACATGGGCGTGCAGAACGCTTTGTACACAGCAGAGATATGCGGTGCAACGATGCCAATATATGCAGGAGCTGCAAAACCGCTTGTGCGAGAGCTTGGAACAGCACAGTTCGTGCACGGCGAAGACGGAATGGGAGATATCGGACTTGAACTGTCTGGCCGTACTCCAACGCCGGGTAGTGGAGTAGACAAGCTCATTGAGGCACTCCATGCGCATTCTGG
>Ga0114973_10003996_pt1 | contig 10313 bp, 9 predicted proteins | sample M_140807_MF_Meta_FD_87025 | JGI IMG/M metagenome (GOLD analysis project Ga0114973, IMG submission 87025) | Freshwater microbial communities from Lake Montjoie, Canada to study carbon cycling - M_140807_MF_MetaG | ecosystem: Environmental > Aquatic > Freshwater > Lake | place: Lake Montjoie... | reverse complement strand
GTTATTTTTTACTATGCCAATGTATGCACCAGGAGGCACTGGCATGCCACCACGATCCGTTTTGTAATTACGTGGTTGTCCTGTGCTGCGTTGTATATTCTCACCGGCCATTAGTATTCCTTATTCATTTTTTGTGGTGGGGTATTTACTCCAGGTTGTGCCACCAGTGTTTGACCTGTGGCATTAGGATCCAATTTTATCGGGTTTGTTAAATTAACTCCTCCAACTGTTAATGGTTGAGTAAGATCTGGAGTAAGCCCTTCTATCAGTGGGCCATTAGAAGTTGCTGGCTTGGGCGGTGCTGCTGGTTGCGGCGTTGCTGGAGCGGCTCCGATAGGATTTCCAAGTTGATCATACTCTATTTCTGACACAGAGGAAACGGTATTTACATTTGTTCTAGTATTACGAGTACCGGTTCCAGCATTTTTACCGTTTTCTAAATCTTGTGCATCTGCTTGACTTTGTGGAATAGCTGCTGGCCTACTTCCAGCGGCTGTGGCACTAGGATTTGTGGTCGTGGCGACCGATCTTCCGTTATTAGTAGTTGGGCTTTGGTTGTATTCAATCAATAGTTTACCTTCAAGTTCTTGTTCAAATCGACCTTTACTAAAAATATTTTTACATCTAGTAGCAGTGTAGGTATAGTGTTCTTGAGGTAGACCACTACTACTATTATGGGCATTTACATTTACAACTCCAGTGTTAAAGTCATAATCAGTTGGTTGATTGAAGCTGATGTCAAACATGATAGCTTGGCTGTCGTAGTTGATGCTGCCATCAGGTAAGAATGGACTGAAATTAAAATTTCTGGCTAGTTGACCTAATCCTACCTCGCCTTGTTGCATCCAAGCTGGGTCGCCTACTATACGCAGTTTAACATTGGCCAACGACATAGGATCGTATAAAAAACTGGCTGCGTTGTCACCAGGTTCGTTGGTATAGTTTTTGGCGCCTTGGGCATGATTTTCGCTAGTGGCCATGTAAATTTTGCGCCACTGGTCTCGGAAATTTGCACTGCTTTCTTTTTGTAAATCAGCACCAATGCCAGACAATGTTAAACGATATGCGTTACTGTATTTTTGTTCATACTGTAGAATTTGTGTGTTGTTTCCAGTAAACCAATACTGATAAGATTTATGGACGCCACGATAACGACTGTCTGGAAAATATTGACTGGCCATTTGTGCAATTGCATACGGAGTAACAATAAATGTCATGCGATAAGCATGATCTCGTATGATGGTATCATATCCTAGTTGTTGTACAGACACAGTAATTTTATACCATGCTGTGGTGCCAGTTTTGGTGCCCGGGCTTGGTGTTTGTTTTTGTACACCAGTTTGTGGGTCGGCTACTGGACTTATCTGTACAATCTGTTGATCTGTGATATAACTGCTGTTGCGTAGTACTTGGTCGATCACCTGCACAATCTGTGATCCAGCTTTTACTGTCCAGGTCATGGCACTGCGATTTACCTTATCCTCAGCTGTGTTAAGTTTCTTTGCGGTTTGATTATTTCGCATAGGAGCTTGGTCTAAATTTTGATCACCAGGACGTTTGATTGTAGATTGGCCCATGGCAGGTGGATCAAATCGAATATCATAGATATCTGCTATTTCGCGTTGTTTTAATTTGATTAGCTCTTGTTGGTTTTGATTAAGAGATTGGCATAGTCCAGCAAAAATATCTTGGCTTCCTGCTACCGGAGCGGCAGATGCTTTGGGCGGAGCAGAGGTTGCCGACAGGTCAACAGATCTTTCAGCAATGGTGGACCCTCTAATCAGCACTTCCTGTTTGGCAGCCAATTGCTCCGGCGTTGACGCCAAACGGGACCCATCTGGCCCCCCAAAGTTTTTCTTGGCTATAGCCTCTGGATTATATGTTATATTGGCCATAATTATCTTCTTCTTCCAAGATTTGGGTTACCAAACGCTGCGCCACCTGCATTGGTAGCAAATCCAGTATCGTTTAATTCAAAAGGATCAGCAACCGGTACAGATGGGGTTGGCACTGTGGTGGTTTTTCTTTCGCCGGCACCAGTTGTGTTTGCAGCGGTTGTTGCTGGGCTGCCAGTTAACAATTGTTCCACTGTTTGCCCGGTCATAACAAAATCATGAGGAACTGTTCCTCGGTCGGTACTGGCAGCATACCATTGTGGTATAGGAACTCCTGTTATTTCATATTCTACGGCACGGTTGGCTACACGAAAATCAATCGTGTCCAGTATAAAGGGATAGTATTTGGTGATTACTGATTCTTGACCATAGCCACCGCTGGCACTACCACTGGTGGTGTTGTACTTGCCTTTGGCTGGAGCTACCAACTTACCATCTTTGTCATAGCCGTAAAATTGTATAACCAAACAGTACTGCGCCTGGAGATAGTTGGTTGTTTTTGTAGTAGTTGGTTGTTTGGCGGCTCCACCGGTGTTGGGGTTTGGTTGTTGTGCATTGCCGTAGGCTGACTGGACTGCTCTGAACAAATTTTCTATTAGTGTAATACCATTGGGCTCAACCACTCTAAATTTAATTCGTGTGGCTGTGTTGGCCATGTTTTGTCCGCCCATTACGAGGCTGTCTATCTCAAGATCATCCATGTAGTAATCCAAGGGAAATGCTGGACTACGGCCTTTGATCGGAGCTCCGCCACTTTGCATCAAGAGTTGCCATCCGGCTAAATTGGCTCGCTGTTCATTGACTGAGGCATTGTATTGTTGTGGAGTCAACACATACCAGCTGATACCATAGGTATAACTGGCATATTGATCCAGTTGATTGGGTTGAGTTACGATTAGTTGATTTGTTGACGTAGAAAAAACAGCCAGAGCCTGTTGTGTAGTAGCAGTGTTGGGCCCTGGATTGTTGTCAGGTCCTCTAGACTGGGCAGAATTAGAGGATGTTCCTGCGCCAACACCGCCCGATGTGGGTGCTTGTGTAGGGCCATCTTCTCTGGAATTGGCGGCTGGTGTGCTCTGTGACTGGCCGGTGGTGACCGTGGGGCTGGCTAAATCTGTATTGCTGCTATTAAGAACCAATTCTTGAAGTTGGTTGTTTAAACCTATGTAGGTTGCTGTTGCTTCTGCAGCCTGCTGATTATAAGAATTTGCGGCCGCAGTATTTCCAGCTTCGTTTGCCGCATTGCGTTGGGCGGCAAATGTCTCTGCTTGTGCTTTAGCAACATCTGCTTGAGCTTTGAGAGCGTCATACCCAGGAATAGCTGAAAGACTATAAGCCATGTTAGAATCCCAACACTGTTCTTAAGGTATCAATTTTAGGCAGGTAGATCACAGCGCCTGCTTCAAAGTCCATGGGTGGTGCTGTTAGAGTATTAGGGTTGCGTTGATAAAACACCCACCATAGGCCAGCATCAGCATACAAGTCATAGGCCAACAGGTCTGGTCTGTATTGGAATGTGGTATTGATAGTAAACAAGATATCATCTGTTTCTTTGGGTATGGGTCGGTTGACCATGGTATCCAAGAAAAACTGACTGTACCCTGTTAAGAAATATGGACTGGTACTAGAATATTGGCCGCTCATTACCAGAACCCTCCTTTTAGTAATTGTCCATTGGCAAATCCTTGGAGACTAAATTGTTTGCTGACTTGTTGACGACTTTGTACCGGCAATAGTGTGAGTTGTATTTCTAATCGACTAGGTACATAGGTGGGATTACTTAACAAACTTTTTAACGGCGCTGGTATAGCATTTTGGGCGCCTGGCGGTAAAAATGCTGTGGCCAATCTGGTCACTGTGGGTGCTACAGCGTTTAATGTGGTAGAGTACAAATTCTGCAAAGGTTGTAGGTTCAATCCAAGATTGTTTGGCGATCCAGAACTGATATAGTCTACGTCGGCTGGTAACACATAGTTGAATGATTGCACCAGACAAGGATGATTATTAAACTGATAATCGCCAAGCCCACTAAGAAATACCAAGGGAGGAGGGCTACCTTTATATGTTGTATCTTGACCGTAGAACATTTTTGTTACACTGCGGAAAAAATGTATCACGGCTAGGACATAAGCTGCATCACTGGTGCTTTGTGCGGTAAAAGGAGCATTTAAAGTAATTGCATCTGTGTAACTATTCTGATAAAAATATCCGCGATAGTTTGAGTGAGTCAAATCATAGTTGCTGTAATTGGCCTTGTAGGCGGTAGTGATACTTGGCGTGTATGGAAATATAACTCCATTGGTAACTTTTAGTGGTTGTAATAAGCCAGCGTCGGTGGCCTTGTACAAATAGTCAGCATTGGGCGCTAATCTCAAGGTCACACGCCAGTCGGTGTTGGCCGGCATCTGTTGTGACAGACTCTGGTTGGTGTCTTGATTCTTAGTTTGAAATACTCCAGACGACACTTCGCTTTGCCTGCGGGCTGTGGCTTCATCTCGATACAGTTGCGCTTCAACGATACCAACTTCGGGGTCGGGTTCACCCAAGCTCACATTGTTACGAGCGGCCAATGCTTCTAAATCTGCAGCAGAATATTTGACCTCGCTTGCAGGAACTTGGGTTTCGTTTGGTTCACCGTAACCAGATGTGTTGCCGGCCTGTTGAAAGTCAGTAGGTGGAGTAGCCACAATTTCACCAGAACCGGTTTGTGGATCTGTAGTGGGGCTCACTGGTGCCGGTGGTGGCAGTCCGGTTGCATTGGCCTCATTTTGTACTTTTAGTCCTTGGTCTTGTGCTTTTTGAGCTACTTGAGCTTGAATATCTGGATCTGATCCAGCATAGGATATGGGTTGTTGACCGGGTGGTGTCAGCGCCGCACTACCGCCATTATTGTTTGTATAAGCAGCCGCTTCTGCATAGGTAGCAAAGTTTTGCATCTGGCCAGTCTTATCATTATACACCTCATATGTAATTACTGTTTTAAAGTCAGTCTTATCGGCATTAAAGACTGTGGTCTTGTTGGTGCCTATAGATAGTGGTGATCCAGCCATAATTGTTTTCCTATCCTATATTTAGTGAAAAAATAAACCACCCAGATAATGATTTAAAGGTTGACATGTGTGGTTTTTGTGCTACAATAAATATACTATTAGGAGATCAACGAGTGTCAACTACACCCACAAGAACACCAGCAAAAACGAATTATCTAAATAATCGTGACATCTTAAAACAAATACACCTAAGCAAAAATACCTACTGTACATACCTAGATCCTGTGGCGGATCATCAGTATGATATTATTTTGCCCACATTGGCCAAGATTAATCAGCGTACCATTGCCGAAGCTAGACGCAATCGAGCTGATCGTTTAAAGCGTGAAGGCGTCATTGTAGATCCAAAGAAGATACCAAATACTGACCTAGTATTCCGTATTACCTGTTGGGACCACATACCCATGGCATCTAAAAAGATACCAAAAAGTGCCACCAAGAAGAAAAAAATTGAGGATATTTTTGAGCTGGAACTAGACACAGAAGAAGATCCCCTAGCTGAGTTATTAGACATTCCAATCTTAGACGAAAAGCATGTACGACTAAATTTTCCGCCATTTTATCATTATCGTCTAGACGAAAACAAACAACCATTCCAGGTGGGCAAGAGCCACTGGCGTGGTGATTTTGAAACAGGCGAGTTCTCCAAAGACCACGGGCAAGCCACACGCACCTTGGCCACTATGTATATAAAATTGTGTGAACGCTATGCTACTCGTAGCAACTGGCGTGGCTATACCTACAACGAAGAAATGCGTGGACAAGCCTTGCTACAACTGAGTCAGATTGGTCTACAGTTTGACGAATCAAAGAGTCAAAATCCCTTTGCCTACTACACCGCAGCCATTACAAATTCGTTCACTCGTATTTTAAATCTTGAGAAGAAAAATCAAAACATCCGCGATGACATGTTAGAACAAGCTGGTCTTAATCCTAGCTGGACTAGACAAAATGCCGGTAAGCGGAATCCTAACTTCGGTGCTGTGGTTACCAATATTGACATCTCTGAATACAACAACGAAACTTAACCAAACTTTTGACTCAAAGTGTATAAATAAACATATACACTTTGGGTTAAAAAATATGTACATCTATAAAATTACTGTTGTTCCGTTAAATCAATGTTACATTGGATTTGATACTAAACCATCATATAAGTTAAGTAGGTGGAAAACACATTGTCAAAATTCAATGATTTGCACTAATACAAAATTGTACTGTGCAATGGACAAATACGGAATTGAAAATTGTTTAGTTGAGATCGTAGAAGACAATTTTGACAGTATTTCAAAATTAGCATTAGCAGAAATTGGATATATTAAAAAGTTTGATTCTTATAAAAATGGGTTAAACTCTACCCCCGGCGGGGACGGAATGGGCAAACATTTATTACATCAGTTGTCAGACGAAGACATCAGCAAAATCAAAGATGCATTAGGTGATAACTTTCGAGAGTATAACAAAAGTATCAAGTGGGCAAATACTACTCCGGAAGACAGAAAAAAATTAACAAAACATTTACACACTGCTGACATTTATCAAAAAAAGTCCGAAACCTTAAAAGAATTTTACAAGGCTAATCCTATTGAAAAAGAAAAAAAGAAGGTTGGAATAGTTAAATGGCAACAAGAAAATTATGATCAACTGTGCGAAACTAATAAAAAAAATTCGTTAAAAGGTGCAACCAAAGTTTCGAAGAAATTAGTAGTTGAACTTACTGATGGAAGTATGTTATACTACCCAAGTAAAAGTGAGTTTCAACGACAAACAGGTCAGTGGGCTAAAACAATTTTAGAAAAAACTGCAAAAGGATTATCGTATAATGGGTATAAAGCCTGGGAACAATAAATGAGTAATTTGTTTAAAAAAGTAGCTGTCTGCACGGATCTACATTTTGGCCTTAAGTCAAACAGCCTACAACACAATCAAGATTGTAGTGATTTTGTTGATTGGTTTATTGAGACGGCCAAAGCCAATGGTTGCGAAACTGGTATGTTCCTAGGTGATTGGAGTCATCAACGTGCAGCCATCAATATGCAAACATTACAATATAGCCTGCGTAGTCTAGAAAAATTGTCTAAAGCGTTTGATCGTTTTTACTTTATTCCTGGCAATCACGATTTATACTATCGTGACAAGCGAGATATCTATAGTACAGAGTGGGCCAAACACATACCCAATATCCAAATTGTTAACGATTGGTTCCAAGACGGCGATGTCATAATTGCTCCGTGGCTAGTTGGTGATGATCATAAACGGATTCCTCGAATGAGTGCCAAGTACATGTTTGGGCATTTTGAATTGCCACACTTTAAAATGAATGCCATGGTAGAAATGCCAGATCACGGCGAAGTCAAGGTAGAAAGTTTTGGCGGCTTTGATCGAGTATTCAGTGGGCACTTCCATTTACGACAACAGAAAAAAAATATCAACTATATTGGCAACTGTTTCCCACACAACTATGCCGATGCCGGTGATGCGGACCGCGGCATGATGATCCTAGAGTGGGGATCCGAGCCAGTGTATCATGCGTGGCCTGGACAACCCTTGTATCGTGTGCTTAAACTAAGTCAAGTTATTGATAACGCACCCAAAATACTTGTGCCTAATATGCATGTTCGTGTAGAATTAGATATTGATATTAGTTACGAAGAAGCTAATTTTATCAAAGACACATTTGTCAAGGATTACCGCTTGCGAGAAATGGCGCTGATTCCTGTTAAGAGTAGTGCTGTAGATGCTGATATGGCACCGGGGGAAGTCAAGTTTGAAAGTGTGGATCAGATTGTTACAGATCAATTGACCAATATTGAAAGTGAATTTTACGATCCAAAATTATTGTTAAAGATTTATCAAAACCTATGATACATATAAAGAATTTGACCGTGAAGAATTTTATGAGTGTGGGCAACAGCACCCAGGCTATTGATTTTGATCGCAAGGACTTAACGCTTGTGCTAGGTGAGAATTTAGACCTAGGCGGCGATGGCAGTAGAAACGGCACAGGTAAAACTACAATTATCAATGCTCTCAGCTACAGCCTATATGGCCAAGCACTCAGCAATATCCGCAAGGATAATCTTGTAAACAAAACCAACAACAAAAATATGTTGGTCAGTTTGGATTTTAGTGTAGGCGGCAAAGATTACAAGATTGAACGAGGTCGTAAGCCTAACTTATTAAGATTCTTTGTAAACAATCAAGAGCAGGTGGTTACAGACGAAGCACAAGGTGATTCGAGAGAAACACAAGACGCTATTGAACAAACTCTAGGTCTAAGTCACGATATGTTCAAACATATTCTAGCACTGAACACTTATACAGAACCATTCTTGAGTCTTAAGGCTAACGATCAACGTACTATCATTGAGCAGTTGTTAGGCATCACCATGCTGAGTGAGCGTGCCGACAAGATCAAAGAACACAATAGAGCCACCAAAGAAGGCATCACACAAGAAGAATTTAGAATTCGTGCTGTTCAAGAAGCAAATAAGCGTATCGAAGAACAGATTGAATCATTAAAGCGTAGACAAACATTATGGACTACCAAACATGGCGAAGATATCACGGAACTTGAGAAAGCCCTTAAGGCGTTACAGAATATTCAGATTGAAGACGAGATTGCGGCGCACAAAGCGCACAAGGAATGGGATCAAAAGCGCAAGGACATCAATGAACTATCGGTTCAGATCAGCCGCGTCAAATTGGATGTTGGTCGGGAGGAAAAGCTGGCGGCCAAACTATCAAAAGAAATTGAAACGCTTGAGAACCATGAATGTCATACGTGCGGACAGGCCTTCCACGACAGTAAGCACCAACAAGTTTTGGAAAGCAAACAGGCGGATTTGGCTACGGCTCGACAGAGTGGCACAGAATTTAGCACCCTGTTATCAGAACTGGAGACTGCCCACACAGCCCTGGGCGTGTTAGGTAAACCACCCAAGATGTTCTACGACAAAGAATCGGATGCTATACAACACCAAGCTACCCTGAGTAATTTAGAACAACAGATTGCTACCAAGCAAACAGAAACAGATCCTTATGCAGAACAAATTGAGGAAATGCAACAACAAGCCTTACAGGAGATAACATATGACGCACTTAATGAACTTACTCGCTTACAAGAACACCAAGACTTCTTGCTCAAACTACTCACCAGCAAAGACAGCTTCATCCGTAAAAAGATTATTGAACAAAATCTTAGCTATCTAAATGCCAGACTAACACACTACTTAGATCGTGTAGGTTTGCCACACACAGTGGTATTTCAAAATGATCTTACTGTCAGTATTGAAGAGCTAGGACGTGAGCTAGATTTTGATAATCTAAGTCGTGGCGAACGCAATCGATTAATTCTAAGTATGAGCTGGGCCTTCCGCGACGTATTTGAAAGCCTGTATCAGCCCATTAATCTGTTGTTCATAGACGAAATGATTGACAACGGCCTAGACACACAGGGTGTAGAGAATGCGTTGGCGTTGTTAAAACACATGAGTCGCGAACGACATAAAAGTATTTGGTTAGTAAGTCATAGAGACGAGCTAGCCGGTCGTGTCGAAAACATTCTTAAAGTTGTCAAAGAAGGTGGATTTACAAGTTACAATACGGATGTAGAAATTACCTGATTGGGCACAAGTATGATAACTACTAGTCCATGGTATGGCTGTACGAAAACACTCAAATTGATTCATTACCCGAAGATTGTGTTGGGTTTGTTTACGTGATTACGAACAATATATCAGGTAGAAAATATATTGGAAAAAAATTAGCAAAATTTAGTAAAACCACATACAAAGTAGTAAAATTAAAGAACGGCAATAAGAAACGTAAAAAGATAAGAAGCAAAATAGATTCAGATTGGCAGCTATACTATGGATCAAACGATCAACTAAACCGAGACATTGCAGAGCTAGGCTCAGACAACTTCACAAGAGAAATATTATTTTATTGTACATCAAAGGCAGCTTGCAGTTATATAGAAGCTAGAGAACAATTTAATCATAGAGTATTAGAATCAGACGACTACTATAACGGGCAGATAGTTTGCCGTATACATGGTAGTCACATAAAAAACAAAATTTAGATAGGCAGCTTTACTGACTCTGTGCTGGATGTTTGATCCAGCCCCATCGAGGAACGGTGCAATACCCGGTCTGGAAACGTTTGGGTGTCAAAGGCAATTGCTAACTTAAGGCAACAAATGGTTTGAGCTCTGTAGAAAAAGATACAACTCATGCTCGTAGGACTTGGATTTATTATCGGGTCACTAGGGTTCCGTTGATTTGTGAAGCTAGAGTAAGGGGTACCGGTCAACCGCCTCTGCGTTGGAAACAACAATCTCTTTATAATAAATGACTGCTGTCACTCG
>Ga0114973_10003995_pt1 | contig 10315 bp, 10 predicted proteins | sample M_140807_MF_Meta_FD_87025 | JGI IMG/M metagenome (GOLD analysis project Ga0114973, IMG submission 87025) | Freshwater microbial communities from Lake Montjoie, Canada to study carbon cycling - M_140807_MF_MetaG | ecosystem: Environmental > Aquatic > Freshwater > Lake | place: Lake Montjoie... | reverse complement strand
CGGCTCCGCAAAAACGTGAGATGGGTTTGGAAAGATGAACGATATCCCTGGTTCGGCGGCTTCTTCCACACCCAGATTGACGGATCGCGAAAAGAGACGAAAGAAGCGCGCCATGTTGAAAAAGATGGATGAATGGTACGAAAAAGGCCACACCAAATCGAATACACATTTGAATATGGATTCTCCGTATGAAGAGGTAGAGGATGAATACGAGACCATCATGGATGAAAAGCGCAAAAAGGATTCCATCAAATTGCAGGGGTGGTGGTTTATGACATTTGTCAACTCCATCGAGTACGGAAATGCGGTCTTCGATCCTTTCGGTCTTAATCTGGATGGTTGGGGTGAGCAAATCAGCGAAGATATTGACAGTTATGAAGAGATTTTCAGTGAACTCCACGACAAATACAAGGGTGGAAAACTCTCGCCCGAAATCTCTATCTTGTTGCGTCTTGGGTTCAGTGCTGCCGTTATCAATATTACCAACAAGGCTTTATCTACTGCAACACCTGGTTTCAATGATGTTATACGTCAAAGTCCTGAATTGATGAAGATGTTTTCTAGCGCAACAGTACAAAGCATGAATCAACAGAGTCCGGGCTTCGGGTTTGTTAATAGTGTCTTGCATCCCGAGGAACAGGCCAATACCTCGTTTGGTCCACCCCCACCCGCCATGGAAACCAAAAATCAACCGCCCCCTACGAGACCGGGTATGCAATATACACAGGCCCCCGGATCTCGACCGGATATCGCAATGGGACGCGGCTCCATGTTCAAAGAATCCGGTGTTGATTTAAATAATCAGTATGAACAAGTTAGATCGCAAGAGCGTACTGCTAGACAGGCACCGCCACCCGATTATTCGAGTACGTTGCAGGGGCCTCGTCCTGAGGGGCTTGGCCAGAGCCACGGGCTCCGTCCTGAGATGAAAGGTCCGCAAGATTTGAATGGCCTCTTATCCGGTCTCAAGACACGTGATACAGCACCCCCCGACAACGAAAATGATTCCATGGTTAGTATCACGTCATTGAACAGTGCGCACAACAATACTATGCCCAAGAAATCGAATCGACGACGACAGAAATCCGACAAAAATATTGTATCCCTAGACATATAAATCATTGATATTCCATTCCCATCTGAAAAATAATACTATTATAATATAGTAGGTAGAATAGTATTATTTATTTTATAACAATATGCCACAAAGGAAAATCGGTGAAGGTTCCTATGGCTGCATTCACGCTCCCAATCTAACATGTTCAAACAATAAAAAATACAAACAAAAGGTGCCTTACAAAATCTCCAAGATTATGAAACGGAAAAATGCAGCTATCGAAAAAACGGAATATGATTTGATTGGAAAGGCCGATCCGAATAAACGTTATCATTTAGGAGATCCAGAACAATGCGATGTAGCCGTTTCAAACGAAAACGTTTTAGCCATAGGCACGTGTTTTGATGCCCCTCAGATTCTAGACAATATCAAAGACTACTCTCTATTATTGATGGATTATGGTGGTCTCAGTTTACGTAAATATGGCATCAGCATATCTCAATGGCCAAATAACCAAGAGAATCGAACCAAGATTGAACGGTTTTGGCTAGAGTCTCATCGATTATTACGCGGTGTAAAAATGTTGTTAGACAATGACTTGATTCATAGTGATTTCAAACCGCAAAACATCGTGTATGATGAAAAGAAAAAACGGTTAAATTTCATTGATTTTGGTCTTATGCAAACCTTGAAATCGACAAAGATCGATATTGAACGGGACGAATACCGAAATACTCGGTGTCATTTTTCGCATCCCTTGGAGGCGCCTTTTTTGTCCAAGTTCCATTATAATTATTTTATCATAAAAAGCGAATCCCAAAAAGAGGAGTATTATTCGCGATTCTTGCATGAGATCGAGAAAAAGTCGTCGTTATGTGGCAAAAAAATAAACGATTTCTTCTACTACATTTTTTCGAATACTGAAGAGGATCTACAAAGCAAGCGCGAATTATTAGAGGATTTCATTGATATGTTGAGATCCTTGCCGAATTCGTTTGAGAAATGGGATACCATGAAAACGATAAACACCTTTGACATCTATGGTATCGGTTTTACGAATCTGTATATGTTGAAAGCATGCAAACATCTCTTGAATTCGAACTTTTACCACGATTTGAGGCATCTCTTTTTGCGTATGATTTCGGGAGACGTTAGAAAGCGTATTGAGATAAAAGAATGTTTAACGGTATATGAGAATATTCTTTTCGAACACGGATTATTACACAAATTCAATGTACATTTTGAGAATCACTCGTATCATCACAATAAACCAGCAAAGGCCAGACCGGCCAGACAGATTATAGACAAAATGACCTTTAAAAAGTCGGTAATGCCATCCGCATCCTTGGAGGGTGATGAACCGAATTTAAAGGGAGTAAATACTATAAAACGTCGGGCATCTATACGAAATTTAACTCGACGACTGTTAAGTCGATAAATCATCGATGGATAAATCATCGAGGGATAAGAACATCGATAACCATAGTTTTACATTTCAACTATAGTTATCCTATAGATCATACATCATCTTTAATGATAGACAAAAGGAATAATCCGCCGAATTCATATACAGGGTACGACCATATTCATCGAACAAACGTATCCTGATTCGTTGGATGTCCACAGGACCGAAATACTTTCGGGGTTCGCTAACAATTACAGGGACTTCATTCGTTGCAGTGGGAGGAGGCATGGAAATGCGTGCCAAAATACTGGGATTCGCCAAATATTGTTGAAACATATTTACGAAAGAGTGATTCGAGTTATTGAAAAAGTCCTCTATTGCCAAATAGATATATTTGATCGTTTGTAGATTGATAATCGTATCTGCTACATAACTGGTGGATCCACTATAGAGTGGGTGGATAAACCCCAATGTCCATCCCATCTTGGACGCCAAGATACTAGTTGTATCGCTAAACCCCTGCGCATTCAACGTAAAGTCCAAGGTGATGGATTTGACGCGAGCCGCATTGACACCATATGGCGCGATAGTTAATTTATTGGAGGTACCTCCTAAACTGCATTGGATATACGAAAATATGCTGTTTGGATTTTGGATAGAATTATCTGGATTTCTTGGACAAAATGCGGAATTCAATGCGGAGACTATATCTGTAGCACTATAGAATCCATCTGGCAATACAAAACATTGTTTTACTATGGGTGCCGATCCAGAGAGATCCGTCGACACCTGTATATTCAAGAAATGATTACCATAATGGGAGGAAATGGTGTAAAAGGGTGCGGGCAATTCAATGGCACTCAATTCCATCGATACCACCTTGTTGAACTTTTCGGGCATCTGGATCATGAAATCCGAACTCTGAGTGGAATACAAATTCTCGCGAAACCTAGTATCTATATTCAGACACTTTGTTATAACGCGGGTATTCAATGGATTCAGATCACCGGGATAATACTCACTTGGATTGGTATACATAAATTGGATTCCATCCCGTTGTACAAGCTCCGTAGTTCTGGGCGGTATCTGTGCGGATCTTGGTACGTCGAGTGGATCCAACCTCCAATCCTTGGGAATTCCGGTGGGCGCCGGTTTTCCGGTGGGCCATCGAATATCGACCAATCTCTGTTTTGCCAGCGTTAAAAACTCAATTAGATTCGTTTTAAACCGGCGATCTACCTCCCCGGAAGACAACAGTTGCTGCCGGATTTCATATTCGTTGAGTTCTAAATCGGCTGCTTTATAATTGGGTATATCGCTAACCTTGAAAAACACCTCCAGATCTTGGACCGAATAGTTTTGTATGTCTAAATCCAAAGTATCCATTGTCCAAGAACCAAACTATCTGGAGACTACTATACAGTATTCTACACAATATTCTGGGTACTTTTACCGCTGAGGGGAGGGGGGGGTCCCATCTTTCCCGAATTCCGCGGAATATAGGAAAGATCGGAAATGCCTAAATTTAAACGCAATAGGGTCCATCTTTCCCGAATTCCGCGGAATATAGGAAAGATAGAGGGAAATCCTTGTATAGTTTTTTGGAAAAAAGAGTTGGTGATTTTTAATTTTGGACATTTTAAAATGTCCAGATTTCTATTTCTGGAAAAGAATTTCAAAAAGGGGTAGTTTTCTATAGCGGTCTTATCATGATGCTGTGGATACTAAAATTTTGATTCATCGGTTGGCTGCATAAATTTTCGGGATTTTATTCGTCGGCGTTTTCCGAGTTTCCACCGAACGGGGCCATTTTGGAAACAGAAAAACGCATTTTACACCCTCCATTTTCCATGAACTACATGGAAAGCATTTATGGTCGGGGGTTTTATGGATTAATCGACATTGTTCTTAGCATAATAAAAATGGAAACAAATTTCGGAAAATGGAAACCGAATTTTACGCCCGTATTTTGCGCAAAGCGTCGTTCGAGACACTACAGAAAAAATCATCCAAAATATGCCGATTTTAAAACGTTGTCGCACGCCCAATTATTTTCTCAAGGAATATATTTAGGCATTTTATTTGTTTTTGGCCGAATTATCCGACAAATAACCCCGTTCTATTTAGGCGTTTTTTATGTTTCCATTATATAGGGAAAATGGAATCAAAAAAAACACCAAAACGCGCCGGTCATTTGTTTTGCGAGTGTTGCCGGTTTAGATGCAGTAAAAACTCGGATTGGGAGCGCCATTTGGCCACTCGTAAACATTTTGTGGAAACCGAACGCGTAGCAAATGGAACTCCAGAAAGCGCCGCACCAGTTGTCGAGTTGTCGTGTGATAAATGTCGCAGAATGTACCAAACACGGACAGGATTATGGAAACACAAGCAAAAGTGTAGTTTTTTTGGTGAGGTTTTGTCCGAAGAGTCCGCCGAACCAGAATCGGACACTACTGTTGTCGGTCTGATAGAAAATTCCACAGTACCTCCCGAGTTGATTGCCAAGATTGTTGCCGAAGTGCACAAACAGCTGGGCATCAGTGAGATCATCAAGACCAACCAAGAATTGGTGAAAATTGTCAAGGATACCAATGACACTGTAGCCCGAACAGTGAACCACCACAATACACAAAACAATCATTTCAATGTATCCTTCTTTTTGAACGAAAAGTGCAAGGATGCGATCAATTTCACGGATTTTATCAATTCGATTGTCTTGGACCAGAACGATTTGAAGACGGTAGTAAAACACGGGCATGTGGATGGAAACACCAAAATCATCAGTGATATGTTGGAAAGATTGGGAGTGTATCGTCGTCCGATTCATTGCTTGGACGCAAAACGCGAAACAGTATACATTCGCGAAAATGATGAATGGGAGAAAGAACAAGCGGAACTCCCGCGAATAAAAAAACTGGCGAATATTGTCTCGCATAAGGTGTTGGTACAATCGAATGTATGGCACGAACAAAACCCGGTTCGCACAACCCGGGAATTAAAAGACGAAAGCTTGGACATTATGAGGAAGGCTATTGGGAATGATATTGAAGGAGATGAGAAACGCATTATGAAACAGGTTATTCAACAGGTGGAGGTAGACAAGGCTACGGAACGCGCCGTTGCAAAATCCGTAAGATAACGTGAAAGTACTTGGGTTCGCTTGAAAATGGATATGGCGGTTTCTATCTGGTCTCTCCCGGTTGCAGCCAATTCATTTTCGTCTATATCTGGATCTGAATAACATAGAGAGCTGGTAAAATCGTAATGGGGGTCTTGCATATTCATGATGGCGTATAGATACATCTCTTCATTGAAGACACCGACGCGTCGCAATACAAGAACTAGATCCTCTATGGTTTCTATTTTTGCGGGGAAATGGTAGCAGTCGTCGGCGTCGACCCTTCCATAACGACCAGACGTTAGCGATGAACCTGAATCCGAGGATTCGTCGACTTCATCTTGGTTGTCTGGGTTGTCTTGATTATCTGGGTTATTCTCTGTATGAAATGACGTTCGACAACAGGGACACGTAGTTTTTCGCTTGTATGCCTCTATAATACAAGTGAAACAGAATGTATGACCACATGGAGTAGTGGTTTGGTTTGTAGGACCCATGGGCTCGAAACAGATGTTGCAAAAGCTCATGGTTGGGTGGTTGGATGCGTACAAGTTAGTTAGTTTGGGGTGATGCGCCAAAATCATAGACTACCTCAATTTTATCCATCGTCGATGTCGAGAGAAAATAGATTAATAATATGCAGTTATGTCTGGCAAATTTTCGATGTCTTCGTAAAAGAATCGTATAAATTCTTCGGTAGACCCCGCATTTGGAATGTGTATATGATTTCCGTATTGATTGTTTTGCCGAACTGGATCGCGGGTTATCAGATCAAAGTCCAAGACACAAATAGTAATACCATCCACCACGATGATTTTATTAGTAAACGAAACACCCTCTAGTATAATAACTTCGTTGTGTACCGTATAATGTTTGGATTTTGTGATATGATTCATGAGACATACTTGATCACTATGATCGCCATATTTCTTGGACAACATCTTGGCATAAATCCTCTCGATAAATTCGAGACAGGTCGGTTTCAATATATAGAACCCCGTACATAGACCAAACCCCAATTTTTTGCTACATTCTTTGGGAAAGGCGTCTTCACCGTAATGTTCCATAGAAACGATCATATCATGAGGGAGTTGAATAATCGGTGTAATATCTTTTACCAAGATCAAGTCCAAGTCGCAATGAACCACAGGTACTTGGTTGGTACGCAACAATTCGATGTTTTTCTTCATACGTAATACATCCCACCAGGCATAATCATCGCGCGAGATTGGGAGTTGATCTACATTGGTTTCGTCATATACTACAATCGCCGCATTTTGTGTGGTTTCTTGGACACGTTTTTCCCAATGGGGTCGCACTGGTTCAAATCGTTCTCCAATGCACAAGGTCGAAACATAATAATCTGGAGTTTCAGATTTCTCAAACCCCTCTTTTGTAGGCATAAGTATAGACATCATTGAAACAACAATACATCCTAGGAAAAAAAAGAGAAGGCATAATAGAATAATATATTCTACGTGAGTCATGAGATAAGACGATGAATTATTCGATAGTTGGTTAGTATTATAATAAGTGGACTATATTATATTATAATACTATATTATTTTTGATGGATCTTATTATATAAAGTCATTATATAATGAAATTTATAAGAAAATATTATAGCTATATTATTTTCTTCTTGGTGGTTTTTGTCCTGTATATAACAATATATAGCTCATTTAGATGGTCTTCGATAGAATCATTCGAAAATAAAACCCTCTACTTAGTATGGAGAAGTGGCAGTGCTAGTAATGGGTTTGGTGATAAAATACGAGCAGTTATTGCAACGAATCAATATTGTAAGAAAAATAATATACGGTTTGTAGTTGACGGTACAGATGATATTTGCGCATATTTCTTGAAAAACATAAGGTCTAAAAAGGAAGACTATGATAATATAAAAGATAAGGAAATCTTAGTTATTGGATGTGATAATATTAATTGGAATAGCGATTGTAATTTTGAAAAACGAATCGAGGAAGAGTTTGTAGACAAGGATAACATTCTTATTTATACAAATAAATGTCCTGACGGGGATGATTGTGTTAGTTATAATCCTACCATTTTATCTGAGGAAGATAAGGAATTCGCAAAACATATTTGCGAACCCACCGACGATATAAAAATGGAAGTCGATCAAACGATAAAAATGTTGCCGAAGGATTATGGCATTCTTCATTTCCGATTTTTAGACGATATCTTTAGTAAAGATTTGGATGAAAATGATCCGATATTTATCCAATTTTTTAATATTTTGAAGGATAATTATTCGTCGACCGATATATTGATGTCAAATTCTACCAACTTTAAGAATTATGCGAAGCGCAATTTAGAGATAAAAACCATTGATTGTGATGGATCAGAATGTAAGGTAGAACATATTGGCAATAGCAACGATCGTGAGTCGGTGAAGAATAGTTTTATCGAATTCTATATTATAACGAATGCGAAATATATTAAAACGAAATCTCATTATGGTTGGGTGTCGAATTTTGTAAAATGGCCGGCTCTTATATATGATATTCCATTGCAAGAGTTAAATGCATAATGTATCCTTATTATGATCAACTGGATGCTAAGAATAGATATTAGAAAAAGATATAGAAATTTCCAGTGGTATCATCCATATACTGGATGTTTATATACAGGTTCTGTCAAGGATATAGTTCGAACAAGATGGTTGAGTGGATTGAGCATTTTCAACTTGCGATAACTAGTGTATCCATGTTTGCAGTCAATGTCTTTACCTATCTTCAATCTAAAGTGGTGGAAATCGGCGAAAATGAGATGGTCCAACGCGCTGCGATGAACGGACTCTGGTATTATAGTAAGGCGTGCGTTATGGGATGGCGATTATGTCAACAAATCTATCGCGAAAATGAAGTAATCAGAATATCATATGATTCGATCGCATGGATATATGGGCAAATCCAGATAACACGCAAGAGATGCGAACCCACTACCGACGCTTGGCTAAGCGTGTGTACATTAATCAATGCACCGCGATTGGATCATTCAAAAATGCCTTATGTCCAAGAACTGCAAGGCGGATCGTTTGTTGGAACGCGTCTATTGGACCCGGCTGTATTATTTGACCCTTTTACAACCCGTCAATATTATGTAGAATCCTATGAAAACTTATTGGAGGGTCCAATGCATATTGCATCCACAATCGGAGAACACGCAAAACTCCGGTTTAACGACAAAATGCAGCAATCTGACGAGAATACAAATATAATCAATTCAATATGCGTGATGAAGATCAAACATACGGAGAATCATCACGATGAACCAGTGGACAAGTATATTGTCCGATTGTGTCCACCAGTCAACGCCAAACCGTTTGTGAAAAATAGCGAATCTGTACATAATATTCCCACGACGGAATCGAGTTATCATATTTTGTCCGTCGAATATTGCCATCCCTTGATGAAACACACCATTACACTGAATATACCGAGATCAATGATGTTGATTGGGAACCAACTTCTGTCGCTCGTTTTCGTCCGACGTTGTCTGGAGTATCAGTCAGAGTCTTATGTGTTTGATGATAACTATACGATTCGAATTATGGACGCAACCATCGAGCAATATACATTAAAATGGAATCAATATCTGCAGTTGGATTGCGACGATTGTATTATTGGTGAAATCGTAAATACATAGGCTACCTATCCAATAGAGGGCGATAATACTAAAAATTGATCACAAGGATGATCGGGGGGGGGAGGCTAATATGATTGATATTGTACAACTATATAAAGTTTTGCGGATACTATATACTACGGGATATCAACAATGGATACATTGAGTATTCCAACCCAACAACACGATTTGCATGGTAAATGGAATTTGTATTACCATTTACCAAACGATAAATCTTGGGATCTGTCTAGTTATAAACCCATTATGGAGAATATCGATTCTGTGGAGAAGTTGATCGCATTGAACGAGATCGTCTCGGAAAATGTGGTGAAACATTGCATGCTCTTCGTTATGCGGTCGGGAATAACCCCCATGTGGGAGGATCCCGAAAATCGCAATGGGGGCTGTTTCTCATTCAAAGTCGCGAATAAACAGGTGCATTCGGTGTGGAAAACGCTGTTTTACGCCTTATGTGGCGAGACCTTGTCGAATGATACGAAATATTCCGAATATTTCAATGGTATAACGATCTCTCCTAAAAAGAATTTCTGTATCGTCAAGGTGTGGATCAAGAATTGTTTAGTACAGGATCCCAATATTTTGATTCCTATTCCGAACCTGTCCAAGCAGGGGTGTCTGTTCAAGAAACATGCGCCCGAATTTTAATTATCCTCGTGTAAATAGGGATGGGATATGGAAGGGATGGGATTTTGACCAAGGTATTTTCAATAAAAATAGGCCGGCTATTATAAATACGATTCCCAGATATTGTGTCCAAGATTCTAACCGTTCCCCTAAAAATACATATGCGGCGATGCTTTCCATGATAGTGCTTGTCCCATCCCATGCATTGTTTACTAGTAAAACCGTGGAATCCTGTAGCGAAATCACCAATAAGGATACTACACCAATATATCCTAGAATACCTATACCGAGAGCCGTGAATCCGCCTTCATTTGCGAATTTCTTTAATGCAAAATCACCGACGATTTCAACGGAGGAAAGTGCTAGAATCTGTGGTAAACTCATGGATAGAGATTGATTGAATATGTCTAGAATATAATACTATAGTATAAGTATTATATTT
>Ga0114973_10003990_pt1 | contig 10321 bp, 11 predicted proteins | sample M_140807_MF_Meta_FD_87025 | JGI IMG/M metagenome (GOLD analysis project Ga0114973, IMG submission 87025) | Freshwater microbial communities from Lake Montjoie, Canada to study carbon cycling - M_140807_MF_MetaG | ecosystem: Environmental > Aquatic > Freshwater > Lake | place: Lake Montjoie... | reverse complement strand
TCCAATGTCACAAAAGTTATTTAAGAAAAGATTTAGAAAAAATAAATCGACCAACTTATTCATTAGAATGTAACAAAAATATTTTTGACCCATCAAAAAGCTCGCCACCGAACGAATTCATGGAAAAATTAAATAAAAGAATGGATATATACAACCACTTAGAAACCTTATCAAGTTCTCCGGTGATGACTTATAACATGACATTGCTTGCTTCTGCCTTTGGTAAATAATCCAATAATTTATAAATGATATAATTTATGTAATACTTTTGTTCGCAATCTGGAAAATGAATTGCGTTTTCTATAAAAATTAAAAAATCACTCGTGACAACATGTTGTTTATATCGAATAATATAATTCAAAAAATCTTTGATTATATTTTTTTTATTAATGTTATATTTTATACTCGTTTCTTTAATATAAAAGAGTATATCATTCATACTATTTTTATTTTTATAATCAATACATTTTTCATAAACTTCAGCCCATACAATATGATCAATAATATGATAATTATCACAAATCATATCTTGATTTGACTGTAAATAATTAATCATACTACGAATATCTGATTTGAATATTTCTTGTATTTTTTTCAAAGAGCTTTCATCTATTTTTATTTCTTCTTTTTTTGTTATATTTTTTAAAAAATCAATTATTTTTTCTTGAGGCAACTGATTAAATCTCAATCTAAGAAATTCGTTTTGTAATCCCTCGTCTATACGACTAATATAATTACAAATCAAACAAAAACGAACATTATTTGAATAGTTTTGTAATAAATATTTCAGTGCTTGTTGAGCATTTTTAGTCATATAATCCACCTCATCCAAAATAACAAATTTCATACCCTTCGTAAATAATGTTTTGGAATTAACAAATTGGTTAATTTGATTTCGAATAATATCTATTCCTCTCTCATCCGATGCGTTTAAATGAATGATTAACCCCCTATTTTTTTCATTATTTATTTCTTGATATTTGTTGATTAGATTTATAATAGTCGTTGTTTTACCTGTACCTGGTGGTCCATATAAAAGCAAATTTGGGAAATATGAAGTATTTATAATATTTTGTAGTATTTCTTTGTTCAATGGATCCAAGACAATATGTTCAAAATCGGATGGTCTGAATTTTTCAATCCATGGAATAGATTCGTTTTCTGTATTTATATTGATTAAACTCATTGTGAATTTTATACATTACTACCATTTTTAGTTTTTATATATTAGTTTTACTATTTTAGTTATTTTAGTTATTTTAGTTATTTTAGTTATTTTAGTTATTTTAGTTTATAAAATAATTGAATTATATTTCTTTTTATTTATAAATGAATAAAAACATGCCTTCTTCTTTAAACAAAAACAACGAATGTGGATATTTAGAAATATTTATTGGACCTATGTTTTCCGGAAAAACCAGTAAATTAATAGATTTATACAAACAATATTCGTTTTGTAATATTCCATTAGCGGTCATTAATCATTCATCGGATACTAGATACGATAATACAATGTTGTCAACCCACGACAAAGTTATGATCCCTTGTCTTCAAACCGAAACCCTAACCCGCGTTACAAATGAAATGGATAATATTGATGTGATCTTAATCAATGAAGGTCAGTTCTTTGATGATTTGTATGATTTTGTGGTAGACATGTTAAAATTCAATAAAAAAATATATGTTTCTGGTTTAGATGGTGATTTCAGAAGAGAGAAATTTGGTAAAATATTGGATTTAATTCCTTTGTGCGACAAGGTGACAAAAATGACATCTTTATGTAGTTTGTGTAAAAATGGAACACCTGGATTGTTTTCCATGCGTTTAACCAATGAAAAAGAACAGATGTTAATCGGGTCATCCAATTACATTCCCGTTTGTAGATATTGTTATGAAGAAAATGAACAAAAGTAATTAGGCGTTTTCGTTATAATATTTTTTAAAATAACTTAAATCAATGTTTATCTTATATGTTATAATAAATACATGGACGGGATTGATATAATCAACGATATGAATGTACTAGATAATCAGATAATAGAAACGACACCTCAAGTAGTGCCAGTAAAGGGAAAAAGGGGACGGCGATCAAAAAAGGAAATAGAAATGGCAAAAGCATTAGAAAACAATATGAATGTTTCTAATATAAATGATGGTGAAAACTATGTAATTTTATCACAGAATAACCCACCGGAAGAAATTGTAAAACCACCTCCCAAAAAACGCGGAAGAAAGCCAAAAGGAGGTAAAATTGTTCAACAAACAGTGGCTCCTCCCCCAAAAAAAGAAGAAAAACCAAATATCATTTTACATTTGAAATGTTCTGTTAAAGATTTAGACGAAAATAGTGATTTTAACATGAAAAATAATAGTATCGAATCCTTTAATTTTGAAAATTCTAAAAAAGAATTTTTATACGAGGTTATTGATAATAGTCCGGATAAATACCAATCATCTACAAATATACCCCTTACAATGACATACAATTCGAATGATTTATCAAATCAACTATTCATGAATCAGTGTCAAAAAAAGAATATAGACAACGAAGAAGAAACCAAAGAAATATGGCGAAAATTAAAAAATTTAGAATATAATTTACACACGAATAATATTTCAGATAAAAAGTCGGCATGTTTTTGGTGTTCATATGATTTCGATAATCCGCCAATTTATATTCCCAAATATTCTATGAAAGATACATACCATGTATATGGATGTTTTTGTACACCAGAATGCGCTACAGCACATTTGATGTGTGAAAATATAGACACATCTACTAAATTTGAAAGGTATTATTTGTTGAATCATATTTATTCCAAGATTTATAATTACACTAAAAATATAAAACCAGCACCAGACCCACATCACATGTTAGAAAAATACTATGGTTCATTGACGATACAAGAATACAGGTCTATATTAAAAACAGACCGTTTATTTTTAATCGTGGATAAACCTCTTACCCGTATATTACCCGAATTCCATGAGGACAATGATGAATTTATAATAAATAATAAAATCATACCGTCAAATAATTATCAAGCAAAAAGCAAATTAGCAACGATTAAAAAAAATCAGACCAAAAACAGCATCTTGAGTGAAAAGTTTGGGTTGTAATATAATAATAATATATAATATTATTATGATTTCAGTTATAAATGATAAACATGGTGGGTAATTCTTTCATTACGCACATTTTATTATAAATAAAATAAATAAAATATACATAAACCCCTTGGTAATATTATTATATACAAATATATCATAATATGAGTTTAACTGAAATCGTTGATAATTCAATGACCGACAAAAATACAACACATTCATATTTAGAAGTTTATCAAAATTTGTTATTCAAAAAAAAGGAAACCGCTAAAAATGTTCTAGAAATTGGAATAAATAGAGGAGGAAGTATAAAGTTATGGAATGACTTTTTTACCAATGCGACTATTTATGGATTAGATATAAAGAATATTGATACTGTATCAAAAGATATTCTAAATAAAGAAAAAATTATATTATGTACATCAATTAACGCATATAATAAAAATTTTTTTAAAAAACATTTTTTAAATAAAAATATAAAGTTTGATTTTATGTTGGACGATGGACCACATACGCTGGAAAGTATGAAAGACTTTATAAAATTATACTCACAAGTAATGACGGATGATGGAATTCTCATTATTGAAGACGTCCAAGAATGGGATTGGATTGAAATACTGAAAAATGAGGTACCTGAACACTTGAAGCAATTTATTAAAGTATATGATTTAAGAGCTAATAAAAATCGTTATGATGATATAATATTTACAATCGATAAAAGTAGCGAATAAAATAAATACATCATATTAGTTTGTTCTAATCCTTGAGTCGAAGTGTATTTTGTTCAATTTCAGTTTTGAGTTTTTCTTCTTGTTTATGATTATATGATTTCATAGAATCATCTAATTTATGTCTGATTTGTTTATAAATTTCCTGATTAACTGAGGGCGATTTTTGTGCGGGTGTCTTTTTTTCAGTAATCCCTAAATATGACTTTATGACTTTAATGTGGTCGTAATGTGCCTCGGTTAATTTTGAATAACTTGTATCATAATCATAATCGGTCTGGCGCATAATCATATTTATTTTTTCGTTGACCTCGTCTTTATTTATAAAACTGATATTGTCCATTCTATTTATACTTGTAAATATTAAATATTTTTTAAACTGTATTAAACGATATTTATTATAATAAAATATACCCATGAATACAAAGATTGAAAATTTAATAAATGATGTTGGTTGTGTTATCCGCAATGGTGTTAATAAATTAATGTATGATTTTACAGTTCATCACCTAACAAATGAACTTGAAAAATGCAAAAGTGAAATGGAATATTATAAAAATGAATTGGAAAAAATAAAAAAAGAATATTCGTGTAATAAAGAAAATATTGTTTTAGAAATACATGATGATATTTCTAATAAATCTGGTGTCACGAAGAGTACGATTGATAATTTCTTTTCTTTAAATAGTCAAAATATTGTTGTTTCTAAAAAAGAGGCAGAACCCGATGTAGAAGAGGAAGAGGAAGAAGATGTTGAAGATGTTGAAGAAGAAGATGAACATGAAGAAGATGAAGAAGATGAAGAAGAAGTTAAAGAAGAAGAAGCAGTCGCAGGCTTAGAGGAAGAAGAAGAAGCAGTCGCCGGCTTAGAGGAAGAAGAAGAAGCAGTCGCAGGCTTAGAGGAAGAAGAAGAAGAAGCTGAAGAAGAAGTTGAAGAAGAAGCTGAAGAGGAAGCAGTCGCAGGCTTAGAGGAAGAAGAAGAGGAAGCAGTCGCAGGCTTAGAGGAGGAGGAGGAGGAGGAGGTTGATGAGGAAGAAGAAACAGTCGCAGGCTTAGAGGAAGAAGAAGTGTTTGAAATAGAAATTGACGATGTTACATATTATACCGAAAACGAAGAAAACGGAAATATATATTCAGTTGATGAAAACGGTGATCCTGGAAATAAAATTGGTTATTTAAAAGACGGAGAACCATTTTTCTATTAGATAAGATATAGATAATTAGACGCATATTTTTTTATGCGTATAATATAGTATAAATGTTTGAATTATGTGCTCCAGCATTAATATATTTATTTTTTTCAATCACTCAAATATTGATTGATTTATATTTAGGGTTATACAATACAGCCGTTATTAAAATAATAGTCATGATAACAATTACTCTTTTATTAAATATATTATGTCAGCAAAATTTAGGAGTAATCTCATGGATGATTGTATTTATTCCATTTATTTTTCTTACAACTATTGTTAGTATTGTGTTATATATTTTTGGAATGAATGTTGCGCAAGGTAAAATACAAAAACAAACATACAATCCGCCTGAAACGATTATACAACCCAATGAACTTATTTTAGAAAAATTATATCCAAAACATGGAATCACAAAATATTTACATATTCCAATTTCACTCGTTTCAACTACCGAAACTACCTCAGCAGAGCAACCACTGCCAATACCCGTTCAGGCTACATCATCTATGGTGTCAACACAAAAAACTAATAAAATCCCACCGTTTGGTTCGTCATCACCAGAATACGAAAGTTTTGTTTCTTATTAGGGTTTCATGTAAAAATATTAGTAAAACCAATATAAAAACATATGTATTTAATAATATAATATAATATGTTTTTTAAAGTCCTTTCATTCGTGTTACTGTTTCATATATATATGTCAAACGTTTATCCAGACCAACATATGAAACTATTAATAAATTTTTCCTATTATTGTATATACATATATACTTTACTTGAAATGAAAGTCAAACAAATATATTTACAAGTATTTAATGATAATCCGAAATTATTGGAATTTATGAAATATATATCTAAAAAATCGGGTGAGGATAACATAGAAATTATTTCAGGAAATCAATCGATTATCACGTGTAATAAAGAAAATGCGCATTTATATATCACAGATTATTGTAAATTTATTATATATTCTGACCCAGAGCCACAAACGAGTAGAACAAATAAAATGATTATCCATAATACAGACGGTATTAAAAATAATTCATTTAAATACACATTGTGTAATTACATGTTTATATCGGTTGAATTATATATTCAAAACGAGTTAAAACAACTCAATTATGATTTAAATTTATTTTTTAATGGAAATAATTATTATATCGCAAATAATAAAATAGACAAATATGTTATTTGTTTTTTATTGTATTCAAGACATGGTGTTTATCAAAAACCAGAAACATGTAAATATAAATTGAATATAATCGATCAAAGCGCCAATATGTTTCATTTATGTGAAAAAGATGTGATACATTTATATGAAGACAAATATGAAATAATAGAGGTTATTAGTATTGGGGGAAATAAAGAAACTGTAACAGGTGACAATGAAAGTGAAAAAAGCAGTGATGAAAGTTATGAAAGAATAAAAGAATAAAATCAAAAATAAATAATTAATAAACAATATAAAAAAATATAAATATTATACATTATATGGTTACTCCCCAACCAACAATGGCGACAGACACACCACCTGAAACAACTGAATATCATAATTTATTAGATAAATGGACTTTGTGGGCGCATTTACCTCATGATACAGATTGGAGTATTAATAGTTACAAGGTAATATATGATATAGAAACAGTAGAAGGAACGATTGCTATTATTGAAACCTTGCCAGAGGTTTTAGTCAAAAATTGTATGCTATTTATAATGCGTCACGGTATTAAACCAATATGGGAAGATCCTCGAAACCGAAATGGCGGGTGTTTTTCTTATAAAATCTCAAATAAAAATGTATATGATGTTTGGCGTAAGTTAACATATTTATTAGTAGGTGAATCAATCAGTGGTCAAGAGTCATTTGTTGCGAATGTAACCGGGATAACTATATCTCCAAAAAAAAATTTTTGTATTATAAAAATATGGATGTCAAATTGTATAAATCAAAATCCAGCGATCATTACAAATGAAATAAAGGATTTATCTAGCCAAGGTTGTTTATTCAAAAAACACGTGCCCGAATATTAGAAAATGACATAATTTGTAACTATTTTACAAATATTTACAAATAATAATAAATATATTGTTAAAACAAATTAAATATATAGAATTTTATAATAAATAAAAGCTATGGTAGAATTAGTTATTACTGAAAAGGATCCCCAAAAAAAAACAATATGTTTAAACATGATTGTTAAAAATGAATCAAGAATCATTAGAGATACATTACAAAAATTATGTGGTAAAATTCATTTTGACTATTGGGTGATTTGTGATACAGGTTCTACTGATAACACAATCGAAGTAATTGAAACTTTTTTTAAAGAAAAAAATATACCCGGTGAAATTTTTCAACACGAATGGAAAGATTTTGGATATAATAGAACCCAGGCACTTATTTGCGCATATGAAAAAACCGATTATGTTTTCATTTTTGATGCGGACGATGAGATCGTTGGTGAATTTAAATTACCTGATGTATTAGATCATGATGAATATATGTTTCAATTTGGTAATCATATCGATAATAATATGTATGGAAGACTATTACTCGTGAATAATAGAAAAAAATGGATATATGTGGGTGTTTTACATGAGGTAATTGTGCCATTTGAACATCAACCAACACGATACACTATATCTGGTAATTATTATACGGTTTCTGGTCGAAGTGGTGATAGAAATACGAATAATCCAGACAAGTATTTGAAAGACGCAAAAATATTAGAAAAAGCATATTATGAATGTCTTGAAAAGAAAGACCACTTATATGTGAGATACGTATTTTATTGTGCTAACAGTTATAAAGACCATGGGGATTTTGAAAATGCGATTATTTGGTATAAAAAAACACTAGAACACGAAAATTGGGTTCAAGAAAAATATCATTGTTGTGTTCAATTATATCATTGTTACACGTCATTAAAACAACCAGAAACCGCATTTTATTATTGTGTAAAATCTTATAATTACGATAGAGAAAGAGGAGAAGGATTATTTAAGTTAATCGAACATTATTGTTGTGAAGGAATGAATGAAGTCGCGTATTCTTATTATAGTTTAATTAAAGATTTTATGGAAAATAGATATTTAAATACAGTGATTTCAGACAAATTGTTTTTGGATAATAGTGTATTACAATTTTTACTTCCATATTACATGATTATTGTTTCTGAAAAAACAAGAAATTTTAATACAGGTATTCATATGTATAAAATCATTTTTAATAAAAAATTTAGAGGAATGCAGGAATTTTTTATAAAATGCCTGTTATTTAATTTACAATTTTTTACCAATCATATTCCAGAAAATGATCGTGCCGATTTTTTCAAATCATTTGACGAGTATGTTACATTTTTACAAGATAACGGTTATCCTATTTCAAGTTATGATTTTATGGATAATTATCAAAAACATAATGTAAACATAAAAGTAAATATTGATTTAATTGAAAATAAAGTTTTCCCAATTGAAATTTGTAAAGAAAGTAAGAAAATATTATTTTTTACGGGATGGTCTGGTGAAAAGTGGAATTATACGACTAGTTTATCAAAAGCATTAGGTGGTTCAGAAACCGCCGTTGCCTATTTAGCGAAACAATTTCCAAAAGATTATGAAATCTATGTCAGTGGCGATGTAGAAGAAGAAACAATTGACAATATTAAATATATACATTTATTCAATCTTCCAAATTTCTTTAGAGAAAATCCAATACATACAATTGTTATATCAAGATATATTGGTTTCTTGGAATTATTTTCACAACATTTATCATTTTATAAATTATTTGTATGGGCGCATGATACATGTTTTCATGCATACGGTTCGAACTTTTTAGGTGAACCAGAAATTATTAGTAAATGGAATAGCCGAATTAATAATATAATATGCTTAACACCATGGCATAAAAATCTATTTTCTGAAAAATACCCTGTTTTAAAAGACAAAATCGTGACTATAAACAATGGTATTATCAATGAAATGTTTAAATATCCATTGAATCAAAAAGTTTCAAATCGTTTTATTTACACATCTTGTGCTGAACGAGGTCTTGGTAGATTATTACAATTGTGGCCTCAAATATTAGAAAAATACCCAGACGCAACGTTAAAAATATCGAGTTACAATCATTTCCCTAAAAATCAAGAAGAAGAAAAGATGTTGGAATATATTAAAGAAACCCCAAGTATTGAACATTTGGGTAGATTAGGTAGAGACTCATTATATGAATTAATGTCAACGGGTGAATACTGGTTATATCCAAGTTATTGGCCAGAAACATCATGTATTACTGCTCTTGAAATGTTACGTTCAGAGGTGGTTTGTGTTTATTTCCCAGTAGCGGGTTTAACAAATACAATGAAAGATTATGGTATTCCAATAGTAGAAGGTCAAGAATTAGAAGTGTTATTTTCCATTACAGAAGAACAAAAAGATATATTAAGATTTACTGGTAGAAAATATGCCGAAAATAGTAGTTGGGGAGAAAGGGCAAAAGTTTGGTGTAATATGATTTTTTCTGAATAATTCGTACTTTCATGATTGATAATATTATTTTTATCTTTTTGTAAAAATAAGATTATTAAGGAACTGGAAAAGGTCTTTGACTTTTTTCTACAACAAGTGGTTCGGGAATAAAAACCGGTATTCTTTCAAAAAAATTAGCAGTTTCTAATTTTTTCAATTCAGGAACTAAAGGGGCTTGTGGTTGCACTAGATTCGTGGAATTAATACCAAATAAAAACGATTCAATTTGAACAGCGTTATTAGAGAGTTTATTCCAAGGCACTTGTCCTGGATTCACACCATTTCCAGGTAACATTGTGCTGTATGCCGCACCATATTGAGAGTTTGGGTAAAGTGTATAAGTTTCCATATCTCGGTATTGTTTTTGTTCTAAATTATAATTTCCTAGTGTATTTAAATTTCTGGTAGATGCCATATTATTATAAGTATATAATATTATTTTTATACAAAAACTAATTTAGCAAGTTACTAAGTAATTCCAAATGTTTTTCTTCTATTGACCCATTTTCTAAAACATCACAAATACATAAATGTGTCGCAAATAAATAATCATATGAAAAAAGAACCATAAATCCCAATTCTAAATCCTCACTTAAAAACATGTTTGCTACTTTTTTCATACATTCTTGTAATTTTGCGTTTGATTTAACGCCCGATAATTCATATATTCTTTTCATTTCTGTATTTATTGTGTTGTAATCAAATTCCACCAAATTAAATATTTGTAAATAATCTGTCTGATAAATCAAGTCACATATA